>JAEEGL010673858.1_pt1 | contig 11858 bp, 10 predicted proteins | sample 9134231 | NCBI WGS metagenome assembly JAEEGL01 (sample SAMN16246548, study PRJNA631951) | gut metagenome | biome: gut microbiome; feature: rumen; material: fiber-attached | host: Bos | place: Iran: Karaj | collected 2018-10 | reverse complement strand
GCGACGGCGATGGGAGAGCCCCAAAAAAGCCCGTGGTGTACAAAAAGAATATCGGCTTTTTCGGCTGCGGCTTTCTCTATCGTCTCTAAACATGCATCAACCGCAAACGCCACTTTTTTTATCGGCTTTCCGCTCGGGTCGCTGTTCTGAACCTGTATTCCGTTCATCGAGATATCTGCCGCATAATTTCCCAGTTTCAAAAAAGAATCTGCCCAGTTATCGAACTCATTCAGTGTCATTCTATCACTTCCCATTATCCATCTGTTTCTTAATATAATCTGAAAGCCGTTCTGGTAACATAAAACTTTCTGCCCGGTTTTTCCTGCCCCACCGGTTCGGCTGCACAAAAGCTGCCTCTATCGGTTTTGTTAGCGCAAGAAGCCCGCATCCGTCCAAATCCAAAAAGATGTTCGTATAGTCCGGAAATGTGCTTTCTACAATTCCAGCAGGGAAATCATCCGTCAAAAGATAAAACTTGCTGTTAGGATATTGTTTTTTAGCTATATCAATAAGTACCTGGGCCTCTATAATCTTTTTATTATAAAACTCTTCCGAAAGCTTTTTGTAACGCTCAGAATCGTTTTTATAGATGACGCGCATCACAAATGACCGCAAGTACGAGTTGTTCCAAAATTCCGAAGTAAACCGAATATCATCCGCATTTGACTCCAAAATAAGCGATGTATATCCTTCTTTCATAAGATTTTTGAGCAGCGGCGCGTAGTCGGAAGCATCGGCACAACAGCCGCCCACACAAAGAATAACCTTACTCGTATCTGCATTTTCTGGTTCGTACGTGTAAAGGATTGCATTCACCGGGTCAAAAAACTTTTCCCGCTCGTTCATGCCCCTGTATGCACTGCCAGTATACATCGTTTTTTTAACGGAAAACTCCGGCTTAGAGTCGAAGTTCAAAGAAAGCTCCATGTCAGAAACTGGACAGAACAGAATAAGCTGAACTATCATGCCGATAATCGCGATAAACTCCAAAAAGGACGCGGCACAAAACGGAAAGCTGTAGTGGTCGATGAAAAGTTTGTTCTTAAAGCGGAGCATCGCGCGAAAGTTCGTAAAAAAGACGAGAAGTACCAGTAAAAAAAGTTGTATGGAAAAAAGCTGCGCTCCGAACGCAAAAAAGTACAACGCCATAATAATGAGCGAAAACGGGAGGAACATTACTATAGAGTCGATGCGCGGCTTTTTGAAAAAAAGCGGTCTGAGCACGATGGGCAGCTGCAAAAGGAGGATCAGCAACCCGCCCGCAAAAAAACTGGACATACGCTTTAATGATAAAATAAAAAGGGAATAATAACAATAGAAAAGAGGATAAGGTGCGATGTGACGGGTTATAGTTCAGCGAATCGTGGTTCGCCAGGTGCGATGTGACGTGATTCGCGAAGGAGCGATAATCGAATCAAACAATTCTGAACACTTTTCTAATACTTTGAGCCTGTTCTTGTTTTAACCCAGCTTCTTTTGCAAATTGCTCCCAAGATGAAATTCCATCCTGTACTTCTTTTATAATCTGATTTGCTTTATCCAAATCTATTCCAGCTGAGTTTGCAGTAGCAAAAAAATCTTCCTTAATAAAATTATCACGCTTGTGATTGCATTGAAGCTGCTGTAACGCAATAAACCTAGAATTTTTCTGATACGAAAAACACAAGTCATAAGCTGGCGACAAATCCCATGTACTGTCTTTAAACATTAAGAATGCATGATTTTTTGTATGATCATCCTGGTTTCGTGCAAGGATATTAAAGATCATCCTTCTATAAAGCTGATTTATTCTATCTTCACCAAGTTTTAAATCACGACATGTTTCGAAAAGTCTTTCATAACTGCTCATACCAACCGGATTTCGGTCCTCATGGGCAATCCCACAAAAACTTGCCATATGGATTTTTTCTCCATTAAATCGGTCAAAACGCTTTGTCATAAAATGACCAACCCCATTAGAATCCGTTAAAAGGCGACATTCTGTCATCTCGATTTTGCAAGCCCTTGCCATCTTATAATATGCAAATTCAAGCCGCCCAGTATCACTATCAGAAAGATGTTCTGTGTTTTCTGTATTTGCGAATTTCAAAATCCAATATGATAAATCCGGTCTTGGGTCAGCTTGCCCGGAATAAATATTTATAAATTCCCCCTTTTCATTTTCTTGTGTTGCGATAATTGCCTTCGCCTTTGCTCCACCAGCGCTTGTACTTATGGAAATCAACTTATCCATCAGATTTTGTTTTATATCGACTTTTTCTTTAGTTTCGTTTGCCTCACGCAAAATTTGCCGGGCAATTATAATCATTTCTTCTATATCCAGTTCATTTTCAGAATTACTGATTAATTCTTCAGCTGGCTCAAATTCCAAAGCCCCCATTCCTCTCTTTCCCACGTAACACAATCGTTCAATAGGATTCAAATCTTTGAATTCTTTTTTTTGACGCGCAAGCCAGTCTTGCATCAGTTTATTTCCATACCTTTCTGGAAGAGAGTCCGAAAAAACACCCGGCAACCCCCAAAAAGAACTACGATCATCCCGTGCAACTAAATCTGGAAAAGTATAAACCTTATTCGACAACGGCATTTTTAATGGACTAATTTGCAGTCCTGTCTCAATAAATTGAGGTGTATACTGAAATGATGCTGTTTGAGTAACCGAATCCCATAAAAGGATTCCTACATCCATATCCCACAAGCGAACAAAACAACGGTCAAGAGATGGCATCCTTTCTCCTATTCACACATACGACGAATATCTGCAGCCGTTACAGTTTTTTGAGGTTTTTCGCTATTTAGCTGCATAACACCAGAAGAACTATAGCTTGCCACAATCTTTTTACTCTGACTTTTTTGCCGCTTATTACGTTCTTTTACCATATCATCATACAGTGACATTGGATCCACAGGAGACGGGGTAACCATTCCCTGCAAGGCAGAGTATCTGTTTATTGCCTTCAGTACGCTGATAACACTTTCAAGCTTCACGTTTTGTCCTGTACAAATCCTATGCAAAGTAACTTCCGTAATACCAGCTTCTTTAGCGACATCTCGTTTTTTTAAATGTTTCTGTTTAATATCTATTTCTATGGATTTCCCCAAAGACAAGCATAAATCAAGCGCACTAGATTTCATAAGTTCAGAATATAACATTTGTTATGGTTTTTCTCCTTACTCGCATAATTATATTACACTTATTATGTTTTTTAAAGAGAAATTTTCCAAATCCCTAACAATAATCAATTCAAAGAAGATTATGTGCCCAAAAGTGTAAAAATACAAAGCAAAATTACACTTTTTGATAGATAAATTTTTGCAAATTTTACATTTTTGGGCACATAATAGAAATTCCACAAATAGCGTACTCTTTATACTTTTTATTTTTCTTTATAACTCTTTATACTTTTTGGCAAGAAAAATTTTACCGTCTGGATAATAAAAACAGGCTTCGAAGTTATGGCAATAAAAAACTTCTATATTGACAATTCACAATAATTCACTATCCTTAAGTATTATACAATTCCCTTGAATAGATTAAAGTTTACTCATATTAAAGGATAAAAATGATAACTAATCTAACGTTTACATCTTCATATTTTTTTCTTTTTGCCGCAGTTGTCGTTATTCTTTACTATATAATTCCAAAATACAATTGGATTGTCCTATTGGTTGCAAGTATTCTGTTTTATGCAACATGGGGAATTGAGAAATTACCGTTTATTTTAATTTCGGCATTAATAGCTTTCATTTCGGCAAACTATATAACTAAAAAGAATAATATATGCGATGAGAAAGTCAAACAAATATCAGGCGGTTCTAATAGCAACGAAGAGGTAAAAAAACTAAGAGTATATACTAAAAAAAGAAATAAAAGAGTTTTAATCTTATCCATAAGTCTTTTAGTCATACTACTTTCATATGTTAAAATAGGAAAACTTTTAAGTGATGCTCTTTCTTCGATGGGTATAAGCATCATAGTGCCCCTTGGTATTTCATATTATACCTTTTCTTTAATTGGTTATGTGGCAGACTGCTATTGGAGAAAAGAAAAAGCAGAAACAAACTATTTTAAACTATTATTATTTGCAATTTACTTTCCAAAAATTCTTCAAGGTCCAATTTCAAGACACAAATTTTTGTCTTCACAACTTACTGAAAAACATACGTTTAATTACAAAAACTTGACTTACGGATTGCAGTTGATGCTCATCGGTTATTTCAAAAAACTAGTTATTGCTGATAGGCTCGCTGTATTTGTTAGTAATGTATATGGAAATTATGAAAGCATGTCAGGTAGTATGCTAGCGATGGCTACTCTTTTTGGTGCATTTCAGTTGTATTGTGATTTCTCTGGTTGTATGGATATAGCTTGTGGCTTCTCAGAAATTATAGGGATTAAACTCGAAAAAAACTTTAACCACCCCTTCTTTTCAGAAAGCGCAGCAGAATTCTGGAGAAGATGGCACATTACACTAGGAACATGGTTCAAAGATTATATATACATGCCTATATCTATATCTCCTTGGATGATAAAACTTATGGGAACCATAAGGAAAAGATTTAGCATTGGTGCAGCAAAAAATATATCAACGATTATTGGGCTTTTATTTGTATGGATACTTACTGGACTCTGGCACGGTACTGGTCTTAATTATGTTGTCTGGGGTATTTACTGGGGAATTTTAATTATTCTTGGAATAATTTTACAACCGTTTTTTTCTAAAATAACAAAAAAACTTCGTATAAAAACAGAATCTCCTGATTGGCATCTATTTAGAAAACTTCGGACATTTTTTCTATTTATTATTAGTAGAATACTTACTATCCCGAGTAGCCTACAGACTTCCAAAATCATATTCAAAAAAATCCTATTCGAGCTTCACGTAGGCAATCTAATTGATGGAACACTTTACAAACAAGGACTTAGTAGGCTTCATTTTGTATTAATACTTTTTTCTTTGATTTTATTATATTTTACTAGCAGATTAGAAGAAAAAGGTAACGATGTAAGGGATTGGATTTCAGAACGACAAATTGTAGTAAGATGGGGAATCCTTTACTGTTTGATTTTTTCGATAATTATATTTGGTATGTATGATGTTGGATATGATACATCCCAATTTGTTTATATAAACTTTTAATTATAAGTACCATGGAGGAAAAATATGGAAGAGAAAGTTTTAAATCTTTTATCAGGTGAATACCCCGAAATTGATTTTACAGCTTCTGATGCTCTTGTTGATGATGGAATTCTTGATTCTCTCACAATTACAGGTATCATTTCTCTACTATCAATGGAATTTGGAATCACCATACCCTATGAAGAGATTACAGAAGAGAATTTCAACTCTGTCTCGGCAATGTCTACTCTTGTTGAGAAACTAAAAAACTAGCTTCAGAGAAAGCAAAAAAATGTTTTCTCTGAATGTTTGGGCACGAAAAACGTAAATAATATTTTGTCTTGTTTTCAATTGCACTAAATTTTTTACTAGGAGATTTTTATGAACGAAGAACTTCAAAATCTATCATGTATCGAAGCATATTTGGAACATTTTGCTACTACCCAAGGTGAGAAAACAGCAATAATTGTAAAAGATAACTATACTAGTTATGAGAAACTTTGGATGCTCGTAAGAGGATTTGCTCGCTTCTTGCAAGAAGAATGTAATATACAAAAGGGAGATTGTATAATTGTAAAAGCGACACAGACTCTTTCATATTGTATTAGCTATTTTTCTGTACATTTATGTAACGCTATATTTGTCCCGTTAGAAAAGACAATTGGTGATGAGAAAGCCTCTGATATTGCCTTAGAAACAAATGCAAAAGCCTACATTTCTATAAAAGAAATCGATGGTATTGCCACAAAATTTATACAAGCAAAAGATGTTGAATCTTTAGCTGAAAGCTATTATTTGCAAGATTGGAATTATAGGTTTCCACAAAAATCAGACACGGCAGATATTATGTATACAAGCGGTACTACAGGAAAAGCAAAGGGTGTAGAAGTAACACATTCTGTTTTGTTAGCAACTGCAGATAACTATATTAGTGGTTTTAAATTGAAGAAAAATACTGTGATTGCAGTTCCTGGACCTATGAATCATGTAAATCCGCTTAGAAAACTCTACATGAGTATCAAAAACGGCAGCACTATCGTAATTTTTAATGGATTAATGAATATGAAAGCTTTTTTTGATTCTCTAGATACACAAGGAGTAAACGCACTTTGTCTTCCTCCTGCTTTTTTACGTCTTATTTGGCAACATACGGGTGAAAAACTCGCAAATTACGCTAACAAAATAGACTTTGTAGAAACATCTACATCACCAATAACAGAAGCAGATAAAGAGACTCTCAGAAAACAGCTTCCACACTCACGATTGTATAATAACTATGGTCTTTCTGAATGTGGTGCAATGGTAATGTACGATTACAATGAATTTAAAGAAAAAGGTGCCGGATGTGTAGGAAAACCAATGATAAATTCTCACGTATTTATAGTTGATGAGAATAGAAATGAAATCAATTCCTCAAAAGATTCTCCAGGTATTATTGCAAACAAAAGTGCTATCAATATGAAAGGTTATTATCGCGCTCCTGAAATTACTGCACAAGTATTGCAAAATGGAATTGTCTATACAAGTGATCTTGGATATTTTGATGCAGATGGCTTTCTGTATGTTGTAGGACGTACTAATGATAATATTAATGTTGGTGGATTAAAAGTCGCGCCAACCGATGTTGAGGAAGCCGCTCGCCGTATGGAAGAAATTTCAGACTGCATATGTGTTGGTATAGACGATAAAGTAACTGGTAAAGCACTAAAACTTTTTGTTGTTATAAAAAAAGGCTGTATATTTAATGCTCCCGCTATCATGCGACATCTCAGTACATTATTAGAAAACTATCAGGTACCAAAAATCATTGCTGAAATAGATGAAATACCAAAGAATTATGTTGGAAAACCTGATAGAAAAGCTTTTGTAAACGGAGAAGTAAAAAAATGAGAAATCTACTTATCTTGGGAGGATCATCAGACGTTGCTCTTAATTACATTGAAAAACGTCATGATTTATTTGACTCAATTACAGCTACATATAATACACATTCTGATAAACTTAAAGAGTTGGAAAGTTTGTCTAGCGGAAAACTCATTTTAGAACAATGTGATTTATTAGATGATACTGCAGTAGATAATATGGTACAGAAAATACTTGTGCAACAAGTCCCAACACATATTTTGTTTTTTCCAGCACGGAAAACTAATCTAAAAAAAATTGAAGATGTGCCTCTTCTCGACATAGAAACGGATTTACATTTACAGGTACTATCTTCAATGAGAGTTTTACAGCAACTTCTCCCCGTTATGAGAAAAAATCACTTTGGAAGAGTATGCTTTATGCTCTCTTCCGTTACTGTTCAACCGGTTACTTATAATCTCTCGTACATGATTTCAAAGTATGCCCTTTTAGGTGAAATGAAAGCCCTTGCAAAAGAGCTTGCTGGAACTGGTATTACAGTTAACGCAGTTTCACCAACGATGATTGATACGAAATTTGTAGCAGATTCTTCCCCTCTTGCGATAAAAAAAATGCTTGATATTTCCCCTATGAAACGTCTAGCAATTCCCAATGATATCGTTGATGCCTTAGATTTTTTCATGAGTGATACTAATGTTTATGTAACTGGTGAAAATCTACTTATTGGAGGCGGAGCGATAATCAAATAGTATCTGACAATATGTACTAGCTATCTTGCATTTATTAAAATAGCATGATCTGAGGAAAAACTAGAGGTTGGAAAAAGCAGGATACTGAAAGAATTTGTTTGGAAAAAAATCTTTTGAACATAGTTTGGATCAAGGAAGATGAAAAGATTAATTATTAGAGGCGGATTATTTATCGTTTTATTACTTATACCTATTCTGTTTGTTGACTACTATGTTGATGCGTATGCTTCTTTTAGACTTACGTATGATGAAATCGGCAGAATTGGTCTAGAATCTAATTATAGTGTAGGAGACGATATACCACTAAGTGAAAGAAAACCTAAATGGGCAAAACTTATTCGTATGAATCCAGTTGAAAACATAGTCTTGGGATCAAGTAAATCAATGCTTTTTTCGTCTGAAAATTTAGGTATTGATAGTTTTTATAATTTAGCAGTTTCTGGTGGAAATAATATAAAAGATTATTATGCGGAAATATACATTTTATATCAAAATAACAAGTTACCAAATAAAATGCTTATAGAAATCCCACCGAGCTTATTTAATGGTAGCTATAGTGAAAATAGATTTACTGAATGGGGAAATAACTCAGAGTATATGAAAGATACTCTATCAGGAAAAGAATGTCATAATAATGATACTTACTTGCTTGGAATTCAAATTACAGATTTATTGTCACCAGCCTACTTTAAATACAATTTGCAACAACTATTAAAAGGTAATAGAACATATATAAAAATACATGATTCTTTTGATGATGAAAGACTTGCTACACAACACATAGATGGGTCTTTTGCTTATAGCAAAGAGTTCCTAAATAAAAGAAATGAAGAAAAAATAATTTCAAATATTAGATGGGTAGGTGAGCAACGAAAAATTAGAGGTTGTTCTGATTTTATCGATATAGATTCTGGTATATTAACAGATTTTGAAAAACTAATTTCTTTTTTGACAAATCAAGGTGTCAATGTTTCTTTTTATTTACCACCATATACAGAAGAACTATATGAGTATATTCGTAAAGATAACTATTATCATTCAATACTTGATGTTGAAAATTATATATTGGTATATTCAAAAAACAATAATATGCAGTTATATGGCTCTTATAATCCCGATTATTGCGGAATTACAGTGAAAGATTTAATTTATGATGAGTATCATATAAACGCTGAAAGAGTATTAGACACTTTGTGGCCAAGAAATCCAAAAGCTAATTATTTTTGGGTTGAACATTTCGAAACATGGCCTAAATAAATCTCATTTAAACTTAATACTGCTTCGTAAGTTTTCTTTCTTAGAACTAAATATTTCCATAACTGTTTTAACTTTGTTTTATTTTACCACAGGCTCAAAGAACGTATCAGGTCTGTTAGGGTTAAATATTTCATTACAAGTCATAACAGTAACCAGATTTTCTGTTTCGGACAAATTGATAATATTATGCGTCCAGCCTGGAATCATGTGAACTGCTTCAATTTTATCGCCAGAAACTTCAAACTCAACCATTTCACCTGTATTAATATTGCGCTCTTGAATCAATCCATGACCCGCAACAACAATAAAAAGTTCCCATTTGCTATTGTGCCAATGCTGCCCTTTCGTAATTCCTGGACGACTTATATTTATTGAAACCTGCCCGCAATCTTCTGTATGAACAAGTTCTGTAAAAGAACCGCGGTTATCAACATTCATTTTAAGTGCGTATTTAAATTTTTCTTTTGGTAAATATGTCAAATACAAGCTGTACAATTTTTTCGCAAATGACCCGTCAGGCATTTTCGGCATCATTAATGTTTTCGGTTGAACCTTAAACTGCTCCAATAAATCTACTATCTCGCCAAGTGTTACTTTATGAGTTATAGGTACACAGCAATAACGACCATCCTGCTTTAAAACAGTATTTACGCCATCAAATTCACAATGCTGCTCTTTTCCTTCCAAAAGATCGAACATTCCTTCAACAAGGTCATCTATATAAAGAAGTTCAAGCTCGGTAGAACGGTCATTTACTGTAAAAGGCTCGTCATTTGCAACTGCCCAGCAAAAAGTTGAAACAGCTGAATTATATTTAGGCTTCGAATGACCCATCAAGTTCGGAAACCGGTAAACTGCAACTTTAGCTCCTGTTTCTTTTGCATACTCAAAAAACAGCTCTTCACCCGCTTTCTTGCTTCTACCATACTCTGAATCACCAAATCGTCCTGACAATGTAGCCTGAATAGATGAACTCAGCATAATAGTCGCTTTGTTATTATGCTTTTTTAACGTATCAAGAAGCTCACTGGCAAACCCAAAATTGCCCTTCATAAAATCATCAGGATTCTGTGGCCTGTTCACACCAGCTAGATTAAACACAAAATCCGCACTGGCGCAATATTTATCAAGTTCTTCTTTCGTGGAATCAATATCATACTCATAAATATCTTCCACTGATAAATTGGGACGAGTCTTATTCTTACCATCTCTTATGTTTTTTAAGTTATTGACTAAGGCGGTTCCAACCATTCCTTTCGCGCCAGTCACAAGTATTTTCATATTCAACAGTCCTTAATCGCCTTATATATCCTTACGCCAAACCATTTTATTGACTACACCGACATAGCTCTGAATAATTTTCACGACCTTATCAGACACATTTTCATCGACATAATCTGGAACAGGGATTGCGCCACCGTTTTTCTCGTCCTTCACCATCTCAACCGCAGTATCCACAGCCTGAAGAAGACCTTTTGTATCAATACCAGAAAGAATAAAACATGCCTTGTCCAGTGCCTCAGGACGTTCGGTAGATGTTCGGATACATACGGCAGGGAATGGATGCCCAACACTTGTAAAAAACGATGATTCTTCCGGTAAGGTTCCACTGTCAGAAACAACCGCGAAAGCGTTCATCTGCAAACAATTATAATCATGGAACCCAAGCGGCTCGTGCTGAATTACACGCTTATCCAGTTTGAATCCCGATGCTTCCAACCGCTTCCGACTTCGCGGATGGCAACTATAAAGAATTGGCATATTGTATTTTTCTGCCATTTTGTTTATCGCAGTGAAAAGGCTTGTAAAGTTTTTCTCTGTATCAATATTTTCCTCGCGATGCGCACTTAAAAGAATATATTTACCCTTTTCAAGACCCAAACGCTTATGAATATCACTCGTTTCTATTTTTGCAAGATTCGCCCGCAAAACTTCTGCCATAGGAGAACCGGTTACATAAGTACGTTCTTTGGGGAGCCCGCAATCAGCAAGATAACGACGTGCATGCTCTGAATACGCCATATTCACATCACTGATTATGTCCACTATACGGCGGTTCGTTTCTTCTGGCAAACACTCATCTTTACAACGGTTTCCAGCTTCCATATGAAAAATAGGAATATGAAGCCGTTTCGCACCAATCACAGAAAGGCAGCTGTTTGTATCACCAAGTACAAGAACCGCATCCGGCTTTATTTCAACCATAAGCTGATACGACTTAGCGATAATGTTCCCCATCGTCTCGCCAAGATCCTTTCCTACAGCATCCATATATACTTCTGGATCATCAAGCTCAAGATCATGGAAAAATACACCATTAAGATTGTAGTCGTAGTTCTGCCCTGTGTGTACCAAAATCGTATCAAAATACTTCCGGCATTTTTTTATAACCGCAGCAAGGCGGATAATCTCCGGACGCGTTCCTACAATTATAAGAAGTTTTAGCTTACCGTTGTTTTTGAATGATCCCATATTCATCATAGTACTCCTGAAATACACCTAAAACTCATCAAAATACTTTTTGAACACATTTTCCAAATGAGGTGACTGTTTGGCACCCTTTTGAAGTTTTTCTATCAATTCTATCGAAGCATCTTCGTATTTAATCAAAAGACCTAGACTATCTAATTCATCTAGGTCTCTCTGCGTAAGAGCTTGCGCCATTGCATAATATGCATAAGACTCTTCTTCTGTAAGAAACGAATGTTCACCCTTCTTTAGAATACAAGTCCGGTCATAACGTGTCATTTCTTTGTAAACGGTAGAAATGGGAATTACTAGAGCTCTGTCGTCATCTGAAATATGTGAGATAACAATTCTTAGATGTCTATACTTATTCCCGTCTTGTGCAACATCAACTATACCACGG
>JAEEGL010270689.1_pt1 | contig 11858 bp, 9 predicted proteins | sample 9134231 | NCBI WGS metagenome assembly JAEEGL01 (sample SAMN16246548, study PRJNA631951) | gut metagenome | biome: gut microbiome; feature: rumen; material: fiber-attached | host: Bos | place: Iran: Karaj | collected 2018-10 | reverse complement strand
GATCAAGAAGATCGAGATAGAAGATAAATATCAACCGCAAGAGTGGGAGAATCAGCCATACAACGGCTTGAGATTTATCACAGTATATCGCAACGGTATGCTCACAGAGCTTGAAAACCTGTATACAAATTCCGGCGAATCGTTAAAGGTTGGCTACGGCTACGCAATGTTCGCAAAATTCGTAGATGGCGGCACAATCACAGGCAAGCTCAAAAATACAACTGACGGCGCGCACAAAGTAGACTGTACAAAAGAAGGCGACCGCAACCACCAGTACTTCAACGATTACAGACTTTCAACCGTAGTTGTAAAATATGAGCAACAAGCAGAGCTTAGTATGCTCGTTGAAGCGCGCGCATATGTAGAGTACACAGACGCGAACGCGTTTGCACGTACAGGCTACGACACATACGGTGACACAACAGGCGAAACAATGTTCGCGGGCGGCTGCCGTGCAAGATTCACAGATGCGGCTGATGCGCTTTCACGCGTACAATAAGAAAAAGGAGGAACGATTGCTATGAAAACAACATATTTAACTCCTGAACTTCTTAAAGAAGAATTATATACAAAAGATATCATAACAGCCTCCGGTGATTCCTCGACAACGTCTTCGGAACTTAAGAGGGCAGAGGTTGACAACGCTTTCCGTAAGTTTAGCGCGCTCAGAGGCTAAAGCCTAATTCGGGCGCAAGCCCGTTTTAGATAAATTTCATCCTTTTTTGTCCCCGGGAACCGATTACCGCCGGTTCCCGGGGACGGACTATATGCGCGGCTTTGCCGCTAAATGAATATTTAAAACTTAAAATTGAATAACGGTATAATAAAGCTCCGCAGGTGCAGGCGTAATGCCTGTTGCGGAGCCGTTTTTATGCAGTGTACGAACCATGTTCACCCCTACGCCATAGCCAAAAAATGATAGATTTTCCCTGCCTAAAACGAAGCGGGGGGATCTCGTCCACCCAGTGGGGGGCGCAGCGCCCCCGGGTGGTCGCGAAAGGGGTTTCCAAAGGGGGAAACATCCGACGGGTTTCCCTCTTTGGTGTCCTTTGCCTACTTTCTCACATGGGAAAGTAGGTGCCTGCCCGGCATGAGGGCAAAACCGAGGGCTTGATTAATCTCTTATTTTCACCCCCTGCTAAAGGCAAAGACAAAAAAACAGCTCCGCAGGTACAGGTGTTTACCTAATATCTGCGGAGCATTTTTTAGCTTAAATAATCTTCGAGCACTCTGCTTACTTCATCTTGCGAGCCCAGCTCTATTCCGCTTATGAGAAGATTTTTGTCATATTCGGGCAAAAAGCTTACGGGCATATCGGTCATTCGGTACGGATTTGCAAAGCCCTTTTCAAATACGGCTATTTTACCGTTAAATTCTTTAACTATATAGCCTGTATACGGGTCGGGCTCAATTTCATCAACTATCGTTTGCTTTTCCGGCGTTTTAGTTTCGGCAGACTGTTTTGCAAGCGCAGGTATTATCTGAGCGTTGATTATCACCGAAAGAATAAGAATTATTCCCGTTATCAATATGAGCTTTTTCATTGCAATACGCACCTCTCTGTGTTTGATTTGTTGCTATTGGTATTTTGGCTGAAAATAAACTTTATATTCATATACAAGAAAAAACAGCGATATTTTTTAATATTTGCACATTAAAGAACAATTAATTATTGAAAATTACAAAAAAATGTAATATAATCTATTCTGTATTAATTTGCAAAGGGGCTGCTTATATGTCTGACAAATACATTAATACTTTGAACAGAGATACACACATACTTGTTGCTTCACTGCTTACGTTTGATATGGAGCGACAAAACTCAAATGTGCTCGCCAATGTAAGGAGAGAGTACTTTAAAAACGGATTTGTTCCAAAGAGCAAGGTTACCGAGTCTTGGGGAGGAATCTCTTGCAAATACCTTTATGGACTTTCTAAAAGCTTCCCCCTTAAATGGCAAAAATTCGAGGGCGAAACCTTGATAGAATTTGTTGAATTGGCAAACGATCATTACTGTGTGGAGACAATAAGCCCCGTTGACTTTTTTACCCAGAAAAAGCAGTATTTTTCACGTGAACACGAATGGATTAAGACCGAGTATCTCGTGTGGAACCAGGTAAGCCCCGCAAGAGTGCTTAAAGCCCACAGAACTTCGATGAACATTAATTTAATATCGGAAGAAAAAGGAGTAGAAACGATACTTTATCCGTGCCTTATGCCCCAAAATGAGCGCGAAATGAGCAGAATGAAAGAGGTAGCAGAGATCCCGGACGTGGCTTGCCACACCACAAAAGGATATTTTTATTATGCGCCCTACGACAAAGCCGTTTTGTGGGGACAAACTCTTGAGAGAGTGAGAGAAGAGCTCCGCGGCGACATTGATGTTTACGATGAAAACGTAGACAGAGAAGGCGGATTTGATATTGATATAGATTCTGTTTCGGCAAACGGGGATTACAAAATAGATATTACGCGTGCAGCAAGTGAAATGGATACATCTTTCGACGAAGAATACGACAGCGTGGATCTGGCAAAACTCAACCGCAAATCGAAAACCCCGTATTTTTATAATGACGCAGACCCAAGACCCAGGATGGTCAATATGCAAAACGATATTCCTCAGACTTATGAGGACGCGCCTGCCGATATAGACGGAGTGTTCAACGATATGTACGACGATGACGAAGGTTATTATCCTCAGGAAGAGCCTGCAAATTACGATATGCCGCAGAATTACGGCTACACGGAGGAGCAACAGCCGTACAATGAGCCGTATTCGGACGCGGAAATGCCGCAGGATGATTATAAAACTTTTGATTACGAAAACGTGAATACCGAGCCGGAAAGCTATGCGGATAATTCTTATACTCCGGAAGAAGAACCGATAAAAGCCCCTGTTGCAGACAGCTTACCTCAGGACAACAGCGCGGATGTTTTCGATAATAATGAACGACCCGATGAAGCCGCTGTGCAGCCCGACAGAGTTGTGTCGGACGCCTCGGGCGGAAGCTATTATTATACAGGCGAATTAAAGGACGGCTTGCGCGACGGTTACGGCAGGACCGCAATGGAAAAAGGCAACACCGCTTATGAGGGTGAATATAAAAATGACAAACGCGACGGTGTGGGAGCCTACTATTACAAATCGGGCAAGCTGTGCCATGTCGGTCAGTGGAAAAAGAATAAGCGCTCGGGATTCGGAATGGCGCTTAATTCTTCACAAGATGTCATAACCGTAGGTAAATGGATAAATAACAAACAAGAGGGAATACAGGCAAATATTACCCGAGAAGGCGATTTCGAGTTTATCGGCACTGTTTCAGAGGGAGTTAAAAACGGTTTGGGTATGCGCTTTGACGGCGATCGCCTTATCGTGGAGTGCTATGAAAACGGCACGCCGAAAAAATCTTGTTGTATTTTTGATGCAGACGGTAAGCTTTTGTACAACGGTGAGATAAAAGACGACAAACGCAGCGGTTACGGCGTTTCATATAACGAAAACGGTATGCCTGAATATTCGGGAGCCTGGACAGACGATGTTTATAACGGTTTGGGCAGACTTGTATACGACGACGGCAGAGCAACCGAGGGGTATTTTGAAAACGGCAAGCCCCACGGCAAGTGCAGACTGTATTCTTCTAACGGATATGTGGTTTATGACGGAGAGATTGACAAAGGGGAATACAACGGCAAAGGTAAGCTTTACAAAAACGGCAAGCTTATTTATGACGGCGAATTTAAAAACGGAGCAAAAAACGGAAAGGGAAACGAATACGTAAACGGAAAACTCGTTTACAGCGGAAGCTTTTATGAGGATGTTCGTAAGGGTTTCGGTACCGCAGACGACGGCGATAATGTATATACGGGTATGTGGGATAATAACACATACAACGGTTGCGGTATGCTGTTTTCGGGTGACACACAGGGCTACGTAGGCGGCTTTTTAAACGGTAAGCCCGATGGTCGTGTGAATATAATAAACAACGGTGTTGTTGTAAGCAGATGCCTGTTCAGAGACAACGAGTGCGTGTTCATTAAACGCTACACCGACGACGGTAAGACCCTGATTTACGAGGGTGCTATCCGCGATGGCGTGCCTCACGGAATGGGCAGAGAATTTGATAACGACGGCAACAAGATATTTGAAGGAATATATAAAAAGGGCGTTAAACAGCGTGCCGCCAATATAGTAATGAAAGAGCTTGAACCGCTGGCGCGCTGCGAAGAGCTTGAGGATACGGATTACAATAAGTATTTATAATATCTGAAAACGCCGATAATAAGAGGTGAAATTTATGCAGGCTAAGGTTACACTGTTATCACACACGCCCATGCCGGAATTTGCTGTGGCGAGCGCCGCAAAGCTTTGTTACAGCGCTTCTTCAATTGATGATTTGAGAAACAATTTAACTGAAGAAAAAGCAGAGGAATTTGTTGATATGCTTGCTTCTTTGGGACATGAAAGCCCCCTGGAGCACGTTACATTTACCTTTGGAATAGAAAATGTATCAAGAACACTTTTGGCGCAAATAACAAGACACCGCATTGCAAGTTACAGCGTGCAGAGTCAAAGATATGTAAAAGAAAACGATTTTTCTTACGTTTGTCCGCCTGAAATAGAAAATAGCAGCGAGGCAAAGGTAGAGTTTGAAAAGGCAATGCAGGAGTGCAGACAGCACTATATAAGAATCGCGGAAATACTTGAAAAGGATCATATAGAAAATATGGTCGCAAACGGTGAAGATGAAAGATCAGCGAAAAGGAAAGCGGAAAAAGCTGCAATAGAAGACGCGCGTTTTGTTTTGCCCAATGCCTGCGCGACCAAGATGGTTTGCACCTTCAACGCAAGAAGTTTGCTTAACTTTTTCTCTCAGCGCTGCTGCACAAGGGCACAGTGGGAGATAAGAAGCGTTGCAAACGAAATGCTCAGACTTTGTAAAGAGGCGGCTCCTCATATATTCAAAATGGCAGGTCCTGCCTGTGTAAGAGGAAAATGCTCAGAGGGGAAAATGAGCTGCGGCAGAGCTGCCGAAATAAAAAAACTGTATCTTAAGGAAGAATAAGTTATGAGAGGCAAGCTTATAGTAATTGACGGACTGGACGGCAGCGGAAAAGCCACCCAAAGCGGTATTTTATGTGATGAGCTTAACAAAAACGGAATAAAAGCACGCAAAATATCTTTTCCCAATTACGGCAAAAAGGGCTGTTCTCTTGTGGAAATGTATTTGAACGGAGAGCTGAGCGATAATCCCGAGGATATCAACGGATACGCCTCAAGCGTGTTTTTTGCCGCTGACAGATACACAAGCTTTATAACAGAATGGAAAAAAGACTATGAAGACGGCACTGTTATCGTGCTTGACAGATACACAACGTCTAACGCAGTTCACCAAATGTCCAAGCTTGAAAAAAGCGAATGGGACGGATTCATTGAGTGGCTGTTTGACTTTGAATATAACAAATTATCCTTGCCCGCGCCCGATGCGGTGATCTATCTTGATATGGATATAGATATATCACAAAAGCTTTTAACGCGGCGTTACAGCGGTGATGAAACCAAAAAGGACATTCATGAAAAAAGCCTGTCTTATATAAAGGCGTGCCGCCCTGCGGCGCTGTATGCGGCAGAAAAGCTTAATTGGAGCGTTATAAGCTGCTGCAGTGACAATAATGTTTTTAATATTGAAGAAATAGCGCAAAAAATTAAAGACGCGCTGAATGGTCTGAAATTATTAAACAAACAAATATAACTGAAAGGAATACTCAAAGGCATAGAATTTGCAGCTTTGAGAAAACAGAATTATGGTATATGTTTTTTTAGCAGAAGGATTTGAAGAAACCGAGGCTTTAGCTCCCGTAGATATATTACGCCGTGCGGGCTTAAGTGTTACAACCGTTGCCGTGGACAACGGATTACTGGTAAAAGGCTCGCACAATATAAATGTGATGGCAGATATAAATGAATCGGAAGTTACAACGGATGATATGGAGTGTGTTGTGTTGCCCGGCGGTATGCCCGGCACGCTTAATTTAGAGAAATCACCTATTGTTACCCAATGTGTGAGATATTGTTATGAAAATAATTTGACAATATGCGCTATATGCGCGGCGCCTTCAATTTTCGGGCATATGGGATTGTTAAAAGGCAAAGAGGCAATTTGTTTTCCCGGGTTTGAAAATGAACTTGTCGGCGCAGATTTAAGTGAAAAACACGTTTGCGTCGACGGCAATATAATTACCGCCAAGGGTGCGGGAGTAGCTATTGATTTTGGTTTGGAGATCGCGGCAAAACTAAAGGGACAGGCAGCGTCCGATAAGATCCGCAAAGCACTGCAATGCCGTTAAACAGAGAATATTAACACCAAAGAAATGTTTTTACACATAACGGAGAATTATTATGAGCGAAAACAATTTAAATGAGAATAATCTCAACGAGAATGATCTAAACGAAGAAGAAAGCCTTGAGCATCAGCTTGAAGAAAGCAGAAGAAAAAAAGTTGAAAGCTTTAAGGTAAATTTCGGCGACGATTTTTTCGGAAACACCGTATCGGATGATATTTCTTCCGACAGCGGACGCACTGAAGATTTAAATAAAACAGCTGAAGAAGACAGCATTTCTTCTGCTTCGGAGTTTTTTGAATCTGCCGCGGTAGATAATACCGAAGAAATTGCAAGCTTCAGCGCGGTAGGCGTACAGCATCAGTTTACTAACGAAGAACTGAAAGAGCAGAGAAGAACGCGCAAAGCCGCCGAAAAAGCGGAAAGAAAACGCAGAAAGATAAAAGCAAAGCGCAACGGCCATATTTTTACCTTGTTTTGGATATTGTTGGTCGTGGTGGTCGGCGTATCACTCGGTAAGTTCGGTTTGGTGGGCGCAAACGACTTTTTGGCGATAAACCGAACAGATTCGGATACAGTTTCCGTAACCATACCTAAAAATGCTGACATAAATGAAATATCTGAGATTCTGCAGGACCGTGGCGTAATAAAAAACTCTTTCTTCTTTGAAATATATTCACGTTTGACTAAATCGGATAAAGACTTTAACCAGGGAATATTTGAAATACCCAAGAATAAGGATTATGAGGCAATTGTAAACTTCCTGCAGAGCAACTCAAACAGAAAGGATATCGTTACAATACAATTCTCGGAGGGTATGACCGTAGAGGATATAGCAAAGAAGCTCTCAGACGAAAATGTTTGCGATTACGAAGCGTTTTTGGAGCTTTGCAAGGGCGATACATTTGACGAAGATTACGACTTTTTGGCAGCGATAGATTCGGGCAAACGGTTGTATAAGTTAGAGGGGTATCTTTTCCCCGATACTTATGATTTTTATGTAGGTGAGGACCCCGAAGATACCATAAGCCGTTTTCTTGCAAACTTCAAAAGCAAGTGTATAACCGAAAAAGTGAAAATAAGCGGCTATGACAAGAGAGTAAACATCCGCAAACAGGCCCAGCTTCAAGGGTTTTCACTTGACGAGATTATTAATTTAGCTTCAATTATTCAAAAGGAATCTGCCGACGATACCGATATGTTATATGTTTCTTCGGTACTCAGAAACAGACTTGACACACTTGAAGACGGCGGATACAGCAGTTACGGTGAGTATAATCTCTCTCTGCTGCAATCAGAGGCGGTTTATTACTACATGAAAAAACTGCCGAAGAATATGCAAAAGTATTTTGATACGGAAAAGGTTGAGGGGTTGCCCGGCGGTGCCATTTGTAACCCGGGTATATCGGCTATAAACGCCGCGCTTAATCCCAAAGACACCGATTACTATTACTTCTGCCATAAATCGGCAACGGAAGACGAGGCGGCAGAGCCTTATTATGCAAGAACTCTTGACGAGCATAATTATAACCTGTCTCTTGTCAAAACAGATGATGAATAACCGATAAGGAGTTGATACCCCTGCGTTTAAGTTTTGCGTTGGGGTATTTGAATGTGTTATGAAAGAAGATAAAGCCGTAGAGCTTTTATGCCCTGCGGGTGAGTACGAAAGCCTGAAATATGCGCTTGCATTCGGTGCCGACGCCGTTTATATTGCGGGAAAGCAGTTCGGTATGAGAACTTCATCAAAGAATTTTGATGAGGAAACGATGAAAAAGGCTGTAGCAGAAGCCCATTCACTCGGCAAAAGAGTGTATGTTACCTGCAACACCGTGCCTAAAAGTAAAGAAATAGATAAAATGCCTGAGTATTTAGAGTTTTTGGAGAGCATTGGTGCAGACGCGCTTATAATTGCGGATCTCGGCGTTTTATCACTGGCAAAAAAATACGCGCCGAATACGGATATTCATATTTCTACACAGGCAGGAATAGTAAATTATGAATCTGCGCATATGTTTTATGATTTGGGAGCAAAAAGAGTTGTGCTTGCGCGTGAATTGAGCTTTGACGATATTGCCGATCTGAGGGCGAAAATACCGAAAGAGCTTGAGATAGAAGCATTCGTTCACGGGGCGATGTGTGTTTCTTTTTCGGGCAGGTGCCTTATATCGTATTATATGACAGGCAGAGACGCAAATAGGGGAGACTGCGCCCAGCCTTGCAGGTGGAAATACAGATTATATGAGGAAAACCGTGAAGGACAGTATTTCCCCGTTGAGCAGGACGACAGCGGAACGTTTTTGTATAACTCGCGTGATATGTGTATGATAGACTATATACCCGAGCTTATAAAATCGGGTATAAACAGTCTTAAAATAGAAGGCAGAGCGAAATCTTCTTATTATTCCGCCGTTACCGCGAATGCTTACAGACACGCAATAGACGATTATCTGCGCGATAAGGAAAATTATAACCTAAGCCCGTGGATAAAAGAGGAGCTTAACAAAATAAGCCACAGAGAATATTCAACCGGGTTTTATTTAGGCGGTGAGCCCGGCCAGGTGCTTGAAAACGGAGGATATATCAGAAACTACACGGTTGTGGCGATAAGCGAAGACTCGCAAAACGGCGTGGTCGATATAATCCAAAAGAATAAGTTTTGCGTAGGCGATGAGCTTGATGTTTTACCTCCCGGCGGTATTCCGTTCATCGTTAAGGTAAAATCGCTTACAAATGAATACGGCGAAAGCGTTGACAGCGCGCCTCACGCAATGGAAAAGCTAAAGCTTGACTGCGGCAGAGATATCCCCGCAGGTTCGCTTTTGAGAATGAAAATATAAATCAATTGATTTTACATAAGGAGTATTAAAAACAATGAAATGGACAGGACTTAATGAATTAAGAGAAAAATATCTCTCATTTTTTGAAAGTAAGGGACATCTGCGCTTGAAGAGCTTTTCGCTTATCCCGAATAACGACAAAAGCCTTTTGCTTATCAACTCGGGTATGGCGCCTATGAAAAAATACTTTACCGGCGAGATAACCCCCCCGAGAAAGCGTGTTACAACCTGCCAAAAGTGCATACGTACACCCGACATTGAGCGCGTAGGTATTACCGCGCGCCACGGCACATATTTTGAAATGCTCGGTAACTTCTCTTTCGGAGATTATTTTAAGCACGAGGCAACAGCCTGGGCTTGGGAGTTCTTTACAAAGGTTCTCGAGATGCCTGAAGACCGCCTTTATTGCTCAATATACGAAAACGACGACGAAGCCTTTGAAATATGGACTAAAGAAGTTGGCGTAGATTCGTCACACATTGTAAGATTAGGCAAAGAGGATAATTTTTGGGAGCACGGCTCGGGACCCTGCGGACCTTGCTCTGAAATATACTTTGACCGCGGCGAAGACAAAGGCTGCGGCTCGCCGAATTGCGGCGTAGGCTGTGACTGCGACCGCTTTGTTGAGGTTTGGAACCTCGTGTTTACACAGTTTGAAAACGACGGCAAAGGCAATTACACAAAGCTCGAGCATCCTAACATAGACACGGGTATGGGCTTGGAGCGTTTGGCTTGCGTTATGCAGGGCGTTGACAACCTGTTCCTTGTTGATACCGTTCAAAACATAATGAAAAAGGTAAGCGAGTTAAGCGGGGTTAATTATGGCGAAAATCACAAAAACGATATTTCTCTGCGTGTTATAACCGACCATATAAGAAGCACAACATTTATGATAAGCGACGGAGTTATGCCCTCTAACGAAGGCAGGGGCTATGTTCTCCGCAGACTTTTAAGACGCGCCGCGCGCCACGGCAGAATGCTCGGCGTCCACGAGCCTTTCCTCTACAAAATTTGTGAAACGGTTATAAACGAAAACAGAGAAGCTTATCCCGAGCTTGAAGACAAAAAACAGCTCATAACAAAGCTTATCAAAGTGGAAGAAGAAAGCTTCTGCAAAACGATAGAGCAGGGTATGAAAATGCTCGGCGATATTATGAACAAAGATATAAAGGTGCTTTCGGGCGAGGACGCATTCAAGCTTAACGACACTTACGGCTTCCCGATAGACCTTACAAGAGAAATACTTGCCGAGAAAAACATAGACGTTGACATAGACGGCTTTAATGAGCTTTTGGCGCAGCAGAAAAAGCGCGCCCGTGACGCCCGCAAAAACGCAGGCGCAGACGCCTGGATAAGCAACAGCGCGGATCTGTCGTCTATAGCCGCTACCGTATTTAAAGGCTACGAAACACTTCATACGGACGCGAAAGTAGTTGGAATTGTAAAAGACGGCGCGCTTTGCGACTGCGCTTATGAGGGCGAACAGGCTGTTATCATTACGGACGTTACCTCTTTCTATGCCGAGAGCGGCGGACAGGTAGGCGACAGCGGAAATATCATATCCGACAGCGGAGAGGCGGAAGTTCAGACAACCGCGAAAAATCCTTCGGGCGTATTTTTGCACAACGCTAAAATATCAAAAGGTGTTGTTACTGTTGGCGATAAAGTAAAATGCAGTGTAAACGAAACGCGTCGCAGAGATATAATGCGCAACCACACGGCAGGTCATTTGTTGCAGGCGGCGTTAAGACAAATTCTCGGCGACCACGTTGAGCAGGCAGGTCAGCTCGTTGACGAAAACAGAGTAAGATTTGACTTTACGCACTTTTCCGCACTTACCCCCGATGAATTAAAGCAGGCAGAAAAGCTTGTAAATGACGAAATTTTGAAGGCAATTGATACAGACATAAGAGAAATGCCGATAGAAGAAGCTAAGAAAATGGGCGCAATGGCGTTGTTCGGAGAGAAATACGGCGACGTTGTACGTGTTGTGAATATACCCGGATTTTCAATTGAGCTTTGCGGAGGAACGCACGTTAAGAATACATCTCATTTGGGATTGTTCAAGATATTGTCGGAATCTTCGGTTGCGGCAGGCGTGAGAAGAATAGAAGCCGTAACGGGCAGAGGTGTGCTTGAACTGTGTGAAAAGCATATTAATATGATAAACGAAGCTGCGGCTGCAATTAAGCTTCAAAACAGCGAAGACCTTGTAAGAGGCTGCACACAGCTTTCCGCAGAGCTTAAAGAGAAGAACAAGACAATAGAAAAACTAAACGGCGTATGGTCGTCAATTAAGCTTGGTTCACTACTTGAAAACGCAGAAACGGTTAACGGTCATATGCTTATAGCCTGCCGTCTTGACGGAATGAACGCAGACTCTATGAGAGAAATGTGTATGTCGGCAATCAATCAATACAAGGATTGCGTTATCGTTATCGCATCCGTAAACGACGGAAAGGCGGCAATAGCCGCAGCGTGCGGTGAGGATGCACGTCAAAAGGGCGCTAACGCAGGAAAGATAGTTAAAGCCGTAGCGCAGATTGCAGGCGGCAACGGCGGCGGTAAGCCCGACATGGCAATGGCAGGCGCAAAGGATATCAGTAAAATTGACGAGGCAATAGCTTCCGTTAAGGGATTGTTGTAATTTTTGAATATAAAAAGACGCTTTCTGTTCAT
>JAEEGL016429578.1_pt1 | contig 11859 bp, 8 predicted proteins | sample 9134231 | NCBI WGS metagenome assembly JAEEGL01 (sample SAMN16246548, study PRJNA631951) | gut metagenome | biome: gut microbiome; feature: rumen; material: fiber-attached | host: Bos | place: Iran: Karaj | collected 2018-10 | reverse complement strand
TTTTCATAATAATATTTATCATGCATATAATGAATAATATACATAGCTTTAGCATATACTCTAGCTGTATTAGCCATAGCATTCTTAAAGTTTGCATATACTTTATCATAATTTAATGTTCCATCTTCATTATCACAATTTTCAAACAATGAAGCATCCATTACTTGCACACCTTCATCTTCTTCTCTACCTCCATTAATAGCAAGAAGAAGTGTTTTAGCTAAGTTACATCTAGCTCCAAAGTGTTGAATTCTTTTACCAACTTCTTGGTATGAAACACAACATGCAATACCATAATCATCAGATCCTCTACAAGGTCTCATTAAATCATCATTTTCGTATTGAATAGATGAGGTATCTATAGAAACTTGTGCACAGAATTTCTTAAATCCTTCTGGTAATGATTCAGACCAAAGAACTGTTAAATTTGGCTCTGGAGAAGGTCCAAGATTATATAATGTTTGTAAAAATCTGAATGAAGTTTTAGTTACTTTTACTTTTCCATCATTAAACATTCAACCAACAGATTCTGTCACCCAAGTAGGATCACCACCAAATACTTCATCATATGATCCAGGTCTAAGATGTCTTACTAATCTCAATTTCATAACAAAATGATCAATCATTTCTTGTGCTTCACTTTCAGTAATTTTTCCTTCTTTCAAATCTTTTTCAATATAGATATCTAAGAAAGATGAGACATTACCTAAAGACATAGCAGCTCCATCTTGTTCTTTAACTCAAGAAAGATAAGCAAAATAAACCCATTGAATAGCTTCTTGTGCATTTTCAGCAGGTCTTGTTACATCAAAACCATAACTCTTAGCCATTTCAGCAATATCTTTTAATGCAGCAATTTGCATTGAGATTTCTTCTCTCAATCTAACTTTTGCATCATCCATTTCACCGCTAATTGCAGCAAAATCAGCTTTCTTTTCTTCAATAAGTCTATCTGTACCATAAAGAGCTAATCTTCTATAGTCTCCAATAATTCTACCTCTTGCATAGTTATCAGGTAATCCTGTTAAAACATGTTTTGTTCTATACATTCTAATTTCAGAATCATAAGCTGAGAATACTGCATCATTATGATTCTTAGCATACTTAAAGATCTCTTTTACTTTTGGATCTAATTCAATTCCTCTCTCATTTAAGGCTTTCTCAACTATTCTAACACCACCAAAAGGCTTGATAGCTCTCTTTAATGGTTCATCTGTTTGAAGACCAACAATAGTTTCTAATTCCTTTTTAATGTATCCTGGTTTATGAGAAGTAATTGTTGAAATAGTAGATGGATCAGCAGATCTAAGTCCATTATTATCTCTCTCTTCTTTTAAATATTTTCTTACCTCTTCCATCAATTGATTTGTTCTCTCTGTAGGACCGGCAAGAAACGATGCATCTCCCTCGTATGGAGTAATGTTGTCATAGACAAACTTTCTTACTTCAAGTGTCATTTCGTTATATTTAACCAATTAAAATACTTTTTTACTTGATTGTGTTTTTTAGATCGCGCCGATAGGTGAGCTTAAACATCTACTATAAAATTTCAATTAAACATCACCACGAAAACCTAAATCATCAACCATTTTTTATAATTGTATTCATAATCAAAGAAAAAGCAAAAAAGGAAGAAGTTTTCACTCTTCTTCCTTCATTTTTTTAAATTATCTAATTATTCTTCTTTTGTATCATTTCTTAATTTCATCAAAGGGAACATAACAACATCTCTTAAGTTCTCCTGCTCTGTAAGAATAGCCAAAATTCTCTCTAATCACATACCAAATCAAGATTGAGGTGGCATTCAATATTCCATAGCTTCAACAAAAGCATCATCTCAACTTGTTGCTTCATCATCTCCTCTTTCTGCAGCTTCAGCTTGTTTATCAAAATTAGCCTGTTGTAATAAAGGATCTACCAACTCAGAATACGCTTTACAAATTTCCCATCCATTTACTAATAATTGAAATTGTTCAACAATTCCTGCATCAGCATCAGATATTCTTGCCAATGGTTGCATAATAACAGGATAATTATAAATGAATGCAGGTCAAATAATCTTTGGTCTTAAAACTTTTTTATAAAGATAATCAATCAATGTTGTTGTTCACATATCTTCCATTCCCTCAAATTCAATATTCTTTGCTTTAATATCTTTTCTTAAAACATCAGCATCATCTATTCAATATTTTGTAATATCAATTCAACACGCATCATAAATTCACTTTGTATAATCTATTCTCTCCCATGGTGTTGTAAAATCAACATCTCTTTCAACTCAATCTTTATCTTTAACTTTAAGCTGTCTAGATATTCCCAAATTATCAAAAAGATAATCAAACATTTCTTCTGTAAAATGCATATTATCTTCATAATTCCAGTATACAGCATAGTGCTCTACTTGAGTAAATTCTTGAAGATGTGAAGGATCAGATCACTCATTTCTAAAATCCTGTCAAATTTCAAAAACTCTTTCAAATCTTCAAACTGTTGCTTTTTTCAATGATGTTTCAAATGCAATTCTCAAATAAACATCAGCATCATAATCATTATGATGAGTTATAAATGGTCTTGCAGCAGCTCATGAAGCAGCATTATCCAATATAGGAGTTTGAATTTCTGTAAATCCATGTTTAAAATAAAATTCTCTCAATGTTTTATAAAACTTTGATTTAAATAAGAATCTTGCATATGAATCAGGATTCATAGTCATATCAAGATATCTTTTTCTATATAAATCTTCTTGATCACTTAAACCATGAAACTTTTCTGGTAATGGTCTAACAGCCTTTGATAAAAATTTAAACTCAGAAACAAAGATTGTCAACTCTCACTTATGAGTTTTAAACACTTCTCATTTAACTCCAATAAAATCTCAAATATCAACCATTTTCTCCATAAATTTATATGCAGTCATTGTTCATGTCTCACTTTCAGGGAAATCTAGACTTTCTGTCGGAATGTCTTCCATCTTTCAATCATCACCTTTTGTTGTTTTTAAAATTCTACACTGATCTCTATGAAACATCAATTGAATTTGTCATGTACTATCAAGAATCTTTGCAAAAGCTAATTTACCATGAGAACGATAAAGCATCAATCTTCATGCAGTAGAAACCTGAACTTCAGGTTTTTCAATAATAGTTTCAATCTCACGTAAATTTGCATCTTCATATTGTTTTATAATATCCTCTATATAATTGGTCTTTTTAAAACTTTGTGCATACGGATGAATTCACATAGAAAGTAGTTTTTGAATTTTACTAATTCTTACATCTCTTTCTCCGAGTTGAACTTGAGTCATTGCAATTATAACAAAAAAAGATAAATTCAAAGCGGATTATAAAAATTCACAGATTAATTGCAAACTAATTACCTTTCAAAAAGTACATATTATGTGAAAAGAAGAAGATAAAAAAACACTCAACACTTTCATTAAACGAGTTTCAATAATTATCGGGATAAAAATAATTATCATATTTTTCTTTTTTCTTCAAGCTGAAAAGAAAATATGAAACACATCAACAGAAATAATTCAGGAACCACAATTTTGTTTTAATTGAAACTGTATAAATCTTGAAATAGCTAAAACACAACAAGAAAGAGAATTAGGGTTAATGTTCCGCGAAAAAATAGATGAAAATAAAGGTATGGTCTTCATTTTTGATTGACCCTGAAAACATGGAATGCGAATGAGAAATACATTAATTCCTCTAGATATCATACGAATAACAACAGGATACAAAGTCGTAGATATTGTTTCATTACCCCCTTGTTATGAAGAAACATGTCCAAGTTATAGACCAGAAACCGATAATTTACGAGCTATTGAAGTTAATAGTGGTATAGCCAATAAATTAGAATTAAAAACGGGAGATATTATAAAATTAAATATATAAAAAAGAAGAGAACAATCTCTTCTTTTTATGTATTCTTAATTAAACTGCGTTTTCTTCTTCACTATATTTTTCAATATATTCCCTCGCTTTAGTTAATAGCAACTCAATTTTATCTGAATCAGCCAACTCTTCCTTTGTTAATCCTAATTTAACACTAAACGGACGAAGATATCACGCTTTTCTAATCTTTCTAAAGAATGTTGGTAACTTTAGAATTCATTCTCATGGTAAAAGATGTGTCTTACCTTCTTTTGACTTATCAGAAACATAAACCACTCACAAATAAGGAGCAAATTCATCCAATTTATTAATAAAAGTTCCTTCTAAGTCCTCACTATTCATATTCGAAATATCTAATGCCAAATTACAACCATATTTTTTAATAATATCAACAACATTACTAAAACGATATGCAGGAATAGGTAAAGCAAAAATATTTGTATCTTCAGGATTTATAATAGCAAAATGCAATGCAGGATTTTGAGACTGATATGTTGAAATATTGTTAGAAATAAAAGAATAAGATTTAAAATCAAAGAACTTTGGAGCATTTATTGTAATTAAATCACAATCTGTTTTTTCACAAAGATCTAAAACCTTATTCATTTCTTTAGTATTTAACAATGATGAAGTTTGAATTGAATAAACAGGTAATTCGTATTTTTTTACCAAGCTTTGTACATAGTTTTCATTCCAGGCATCAAATCATTTTGAAATAGCAAGATCAATACCAGTATATCAGCACTGTTTTGCCATATCAAAAATAATATCAAGACCATATCAAACCATAGTATCTGTACTCAAAAGAATTTTATTTCTCATCAGTTTTATATTTTTATTTTTAAAGCTTTATAAGATTATAATCAAGAGAGCAATTTTGTCAAATTTTTAATATTCTGTTTAACAATCAATAATAAGATTTTTACTATCAAATAATAAAGAAATTCGATAATAAATAAGCGGCTCAGATAAGAAGAACTCATGCAAGAGCATAAATAATTGTCTTTTTTAGCGATGTAAATGTTGCCGCATCATCTGGTTTTGTGAGAATCTTATATGTCTGAATAATAATCATTACCAAGAGAACAAACGCAGTCAATCACAACGCCCAATTAATAACATTATAAATAATAGGAATATCAGCAGGATCAAATATTTTAGATCCAATTTCACTAAGCCTAGCTCAACCAGAAATAACAGATTCTTGTTTTCAATAAACAGCTTCAACTATCTGCTTTGCTCATGTAATTAATAACATACCTATAGTTGTCCAAACAATAACTCACATTGATTTTTTCTTTGTTCATTCATCTTGTGCGGTTATATAAGTAAATACACGAGCCATCATCAACAAAACCAATATTCACAAACAAAGATATATTCCTATCTTTAAAAATGGATATACCATATCACTATAAAGTTTTTGAACAACATCAATTGCTACAATACTCGTTTGTATTCATCAAGTTTTATCCGTAAAAATTGTAAAAATAGCATTTGTTAAATACTTGGCAGAAAACATAAGAATAATTCAAATAACACCATACACTAATGTAAGAATTCCTGTTTTCACCTTTCATTCATCACTAGAAGTTAATATTTGATAAAACCCTATCATCGCAACAAGGACTCAAACAACAATCATAACAGAAAAGAATACATCAACAATCTTTAGAACAATAGACTGTGCCTTAGTTGAAGTATCTCATTTCACAGGTTCATCTAAATGAGTACGAATAGTTCCAACAGAACCCTGCATTACTTCATTAAAATTATTAGCACTCACAAAATTTAAACAAAAAGAACTAGAGAACAATCCCATTCAAAGGAAAAGTCAAAAGAAGATTTTTTTTAATTTTGTTTTCATTTTTAATATCATTTTATCTAAAGTTAATAATTAAATTTATTATGACGTTAATTCAGCAACTATAGGGAATTTCGGTATCTTATTTTTTGTACAAAATAATATTCATATTCTAATAAGAATCCAAACAATTGGAACCAACTTTCGATATAATCAGCTCTTTAATCGATAATAAAGTAAGAACAATATTCAACAACAAAATACTGTTGTCAGTATATAGGTTTTTATATTCCAAGAAGAACGATAACTTTCTTGATATTTTAATAATTCTTCAACAGAAACCTCTTTTTTTTTCAAAAGAAGAGAAATTCATTGCCTAATAAACACATATACTACCGAAAAAGATTCTTCAGGATACACTAGGAACCAATGTCTCATCCTTTGCTTTTGCTCGCTACTAAAGATATCTCAACCTATCATAAGGAAAACAAGTCTCAAAATAAGAAATCATAAAAAGACTAATGCAATCATCCAAGAATTAAAAAAGAACATCAACAACCAAAAAATGAAAAACCATAATTGTGCTTCTTTTAACCAAAAATTTGGTTTGTTAAATGATTTAGTTGCATACCAACAATATGAAGAAAGAAAAGGAGTAAATGATAAAACAATTTGTCTTTTATCTTCATCTGTTGTATCAATTCTATAAAATTGGATATGTTTTCAAGAAACCAATATTGGCAATGAAACAAAAATCAAAAATAGAAGAAAGAAACCAAAAAATTCCGCAAAAATAGAGAAAATTCAAATTGATGATATTTCAAAAATAACAACATTTAAGAAAAAGAATGCCAAAAGAATTAATGCATAATTTCCAATTAAACACCAAGAATTTACAAACATTTTTTCCTCATCATTCCGAGTATTTGTACGTTCTCTTAATTTATATTGAATAACCAATCAGAAAAAAAGCAGCCCTGACAATGCAGAGAACATCACATCATTTTGATAACGGCTTTTTTCCATTAGAATTATCAAATAAATAAAACATTAAGTATTTCTTACATCAGTTGTTATAAAATCCTTTTCATCTGGAGATGCTAATATTTGAACTCAAACATGCTGCGTTCAAACAAACATCAAACCTTCTCAAACTCAAACAGAAATTAATCTTTGTTGTTCGGCTTCAGAAAGTCACAACAGTTGATTAAGAGACTTAATAGAAGTAACCGATTGTTTGAGCAATATCTGTAATGAAGAGTTTGAAACAATAGGTTTTCCATAAGGACTACGTATAAAATCTTCAATATCTTGAGAAATAGTAGTAATACCTAAACCATATTTTCTAGCTCTTTTAATCAAACCGAACAAAAAATTTGCAGAAATCTCATTTTGAAGCATAATCCAAGCTTCATCACAAACTAACAATCTTTGTTTTTTTACAGCTCTTACTTTTGCCCAAATAAAATTAAGTACATTAAACATTGCTGGAGTTTTTAACGCTTCCTCAACATCTCTGATACTAAAAACTGTTAATACATTATTAATATCTATATTTGTATAATTATTAAATAATTTTCAGAATGTTCAAGTAACATATTTACTCAATTTTAATGCAACCTGTTCACCTCACTGCATTCATTCTAACACATTCATAAGATCTTCCATCAATGGAGGCATCTTTCAAGAATAATCATCCATATCAAAAGTAAATCATTTCAAAGCATATGTATTCTGTAGTGCTTTATCCAAAAGAGCCTCTTCTTCTGGAGACATTTTTCAAATCAAAATTTGAATTAGAGAAACAAGATTCATAATCTGAGAACGTAACAAATCTCACTTACCATATTCAACATCCTCAAGCATTGGAGGCATATCAAATGGATTCAAAAATTGTTGAGAAGATGTAGCAATATTAACATAAGTTCATCAAACTTTTTCACAAAGAGAACGGTATTCGTTTTCTGGATCTATTACAATAATATCTACTCAATTAAGAAGATATCTTAGAATTTCCAATTTCACTGTAAATGATTTTCAAGCACCTGATGTTGCAAGAATAACACTATTCATATTTGGAAGTTTTGAATTGAAACGATCAAAAACAACCAAGCCTCATGTATGAGCATTAACCCCATAAAGAATTCATGTTTTTGTTATAAGATCACTTGAAATAAATGGGAAAGATGCAGCCAAAGAAGAAGTAACAGCACTTCTTACAATTCACATATCATCTAAACATACTGGCAAATTAGCAGTAAAACCATTATCCATTCTTTGAATAGCATTTTTAACTCTTATTCAAAATCATGATATTTTTTGTTCAAACTTTTTTCAGGTCTCTCTTAATTTTTCTTCATCATAATCATAAATTGTTGTATAGTTTCATACTTCAAAATATCTTTCTTCTTTTGTTGTTAATTTTTCTCTGATCATTTCAACATCACGATACTGTTGTTCAACATCTTTATCTATTGTAATTCCCTTTTGCATAGAATCATATAATTCAGCCTTCAATTGTGTAGCCTTTTGCTTTAACATAGATTGTATAGCACTATCATCTTCAGGATAAATATAAAAACTCATATCCCATTTTGCATGCATACTCATAATATCTCTAGTCCACAACATATCTATGTAACTAGGATAATCTTGTGTATAATAACATTTTCCTAAAATTCATGAAACATTAAATTTTTGTGTTTCAATCTTCCAATATGAAGGTGCAATATGTGATTTATAATCAGATAACAAAGAATTATAATGAGTATCAACTTCTTTAATATATTGTCTCAATTCTGTAGTAAGTTTTTTATCATTGTATTCTTCATCAGGCAACTGTAACAAATCTCTAATTTGTTGTGCTAATGCTGGTTGTTCTTTAAGTTCTTTTTCATCCTTTTTTTCTTTCTTTTGAGCAGTATCTCAATCCTTCTTTGACTTAGGTTCTGGAGCTAATCAAATTTTTTGCAAAATTTTGTCCATCCATCACATAGGTCATTCTTTTTTCTTTACATCTTCTTTTGGCTTCTCTTCAATTTTTGGAACAACGACAAAACCTCAGCCCGGAATTAGCATTGCATAATTTGTATCGAATACTACATTTTGAAATCTTTCCAACATTGAGGTTACGAATATATAAACTCAAAACTAATTATAATCGAAAATACAAATTTTTCAAAAAATCAAAGTTATTTTTTTAATCATTTCTATTGACATATAGTGAAAGAAAGAGAAATAAACTACAAAAATATAATTAATAAAAACTATTTTATTTTTTTTAAATTTCTGCAATAAAATTCTTGACATTCTTATCCACTTTCTTATACTCCAGATAGAGGATTTTATTTTATATAAAGAACCTCTTAATAGAGTCTTTATACCATTATTCTGATAAAAAATGAGTTTCGTTGTAAAAATGGATGATAAAAAGATTAAGGTTGATATCGAATCAACACAACTAAAAGACATCTTAATCTACTGTAAACCTAAAGAAAGGCTTGTTTTGATGAGAAAATTCTGACTTAATGGGGAAAAAGAAATACCTTTGCAAAAAATTTGAAAAGAATATTCATTAACAAGAGAAAGAGTAAGACAAATCGAAACTCAAGCATTGATGAGATTCAGAAGATTGATTGTTGGAAATGAAGTATATATGAACGTACTAAGCGAGAGTAAAAAGATTCTCGAAGTACACGGATGAATTCTTAGCGAAGACTCATTAATCTCAAAAATTATCAATAAAAATCTATTTAAATTCTCAAAACAAGAGCTAAAATTAATTCTTGTTTCAGACTTCGATATTACATATCTTAAGAGAAATAAGTATTTATCAAAAGCATTCTATATTGAACCCTTGTATGAAGATCTTCTTACAAAGATGGTTATCTTCAGTCAAGACCACTTCAATAAGAGAAAAGAGAGTCAAGACTTATACGAATTCATTTCTGTATTAAAAGATGAATTTGCTGAAGATGTAAGAGATATTCCATTCTTAAAGAACGATTTATTCTACATCAACTTCTTCTCAATTGTTAGAGATATGTCTATTCTTGATTGAAAGATCGGTTTGATAGATTTTGATGATATTAATCCAAAAACAGTAAAGTTAAAAATGCTTTACACAATGAGAAGATTAAATAAACCAATCCATTACCAAGAATTACCTGCAAAAATCATGGAATGGTTCCCTAACAGTAAAGTTAAAGTAAATACTGTACATAATGATTTAGTTAAGCATAACGATGTATTCGTTAACTTATGATTAGGTCTTTATGGATTAAAAGAATGGGGATACGAAGGATGAAGTGTTAGAGATATTCTAATTAGAGTATTCAAGAAATTTGACAGACCTATGAATACAAAAGAACTTTCAAAAGAAGTATTAAAGCAAAAAATGGTATCTCAAAATACAGTTCTTCTTAATCTTCAAAAATACAAGAAAGATTTCAAAAGAATTGATAAAGGATTATATCAATACACAGGAAAATAATCATATTAATAATAAAAAACTCAGATTAATCTGAGTTTTTTATTTTAAGAAATATTTTTCTATTTTAATTTATTATGAAGAGTCCAAACATATCTATATGAAATTCCCATCAATAAAAGAATTATAACAAGAATCTCAGCAACTCAAACAGCAGATATTTTTAAACTCATAACGCTTACATATTCAAACAAACTTACATCCAATAAATCCTTCAAATAAGAATTCAAAGGAATTGATGTTAAAACAAGCAATGCAATAGCAACAATAAAAGCAACTATTAATGCAATAAGAATCACATTTAAGAATGGTTGTATAATTTGAGAAGCAGAAGCCCCTAATAATTTCTTAGCTTGAATATCTGAATAAAAATGAGAGAATATTGTTCTTAAGAAGAAGATAGCAAATGCAATAACTGTTAACAAAACAGAAAGAACAACTAAATAAGCAAAATGCTGCAAAAAGTTAGACAAATTAATTACAGTTAAAACTCTTTTTTCTTGTGTTTTTATTGCATTATCAGAAACATCACTTAAATTCAAGATTTTATCTTTGTTTGCTTCTAGAATTTCTTTAACAATAGCAAATTCAGCCTGATTCGAATAATTTATATATAATGTTGAAGGCAACGGATTATCCAAATTATACTTTTTAAAAGTATCTGTCAAATCAGGGACTCTTCTTTCAACAAATGTAAGAGCATCATCCTTAGAAGTATAATTTACTTTTAATCCTTTTTCTTCTAAAGCAGTTTTAATATTAATAGCATCCTTTTCTGCCGAAGCAACATCATTAAGATAAATATAGATACCCAATTTATCTTTCATTTGATCGTTAAATGTGTTTCACAAAAAAGCTCAAGCAAAAAAGACATTCAACACAAATATTAATATTCACATCAAAATACTTATTGCACACAAAGGTCTTTTGTAAGCCTTAACAATTGTAATTGTATCAGCAGTAATAGGATTTAATGTAAAACTGTTTACTGATTTTTTCATTATAATTTTTGTTAAATAAAATTTTATTTTCTAATTTGAAATAACTTCTTAGCCTTAATAAATTTTTCAAACAAAGAAATCTTTGTCTGATAAAAATCTAGTTCTTTATCAACAAATTTCAATGAATTTTTATTTTTATTAAAATAAGAAATCATTTCTTGAGCTTTTTTATACTCCTGTTCAAGGATATACAACTGAATTAAGTTGTACACAACTTCTGCATCTTTGTTATCAATAACAAATGCATCTTTCAAAAAAGACAAACCTTTTTCTCTATTACCATACCAATATTCACATAAACCATAACACCTTAATATTTCATGGTTAGAAGCGTTTGTCATTTCCATAGCTTTAAGAAGATATTTTCTTGCATCCTTCCAATTATTCTTTTCCATTTCTAGCAATCATTTAATATATAATCCTAATGGATCATTATTATTTTTTTGCGCATTAAGAAAATCTACAGCTTTATCTGCTTTACCAATTTCTCACTTACGATATTGAATATCTGCAATTTGCAAAATTGCATCTTCATTTTTAGGATCACGCATAAGAATAGAATTAACTATCCTAATAGCCTCATCATATTTTCATAACTCTTTGAGTTCTTCTATTTCATCAATGAGTTCCTCAGGAATATAAACCATGGTTATATAATTTCTTATA
>JAEEGL012700184.1_pt1 | contig 11859 bp, 7 predicted proteins | sample 9134231 | NCBI WGS metagenome assembly JAEEGL01 (sample SAMN16246548, study PRJNA631951) | gut metagenome | biome: gut microbiome; feature: rumen; material: fiber-attached | host: Bos | place: Iran: Karaj | collected 2018-10 | reverse complement strand
CTTCCACCGCAAGCAGGTGGATCTGAACATGGACAACCCCGCCGTGCGGGAGGAGATCAAGAAGATCCTCCGCTTCTGGCTGGATCTGGGGGTGGACGGCTTCCGGGAGGACGTGATCACCCTGATCTCCAAGCCGGACGGTCTTCCCGACGACCTGATCGGCGTGGGCATCAAGGGCATGCGCCTGTTTGAGAGCGGCCCCCGCATCCACCAGTACCTGCAGGAGTTCCGCAGCGACGTGCTGGATCACTACGACTGCTTCGTGGTGGGCGAGGCGCCCCTCATGACCACGAAAAAAGCCCAGGCCTACCTGGAGGGGGATCACCCGGACCTGGACATGATGTTCAGTTTCCAGCACATGGAGGCCGACTGCCTGTTCACCGAATACATCCCCCTCCCCTTCAGCCTCCGGAAGCTCAAGAGAGCTCTGAGCAGATGGCAGAAGGAGGTCGGCTGGAACGCCCTGTACCTGGAGAACCACGACCATCCCCGGGTCATATCCCGCTACGGAAGCGAGAAATACCACGACGAGAGCGGCAAGATGCTGGCTGTGTGCTACATGCTCCTGAAGGGGACGCCTTTCGTCTACCAGGGCCAGGAGATCGGGATGACCAACATCTCCCTGCCCTCCATCGACGACTACGAGGACTGCGCTGCCCATAACCGGTTTCAGAACGGCCTGAAGTGGCAGTCCCCGGAAAAGGCCCTGTCGCGGATCCGAAAGGCCACCCGGGACAACTCCCGCACGCCGGTGCAGTGGAGCGCCGGGGCCAACGCCGGTTTCTCCGCCGTCAGGCCCTGGTTCGCCATCAACCCCAACTATTCCTCCGTCAACGTGGCCGTCCAGGAGAAGGATCCCGCCTCCCTCCTGAACTTCTACCGCTCCCTGATCGCCTTCCGCACCGCCAGCCGGACCGTCCGCTTCGGCGATTACCGGGAGCTGTGCCCTCATCACCCCCGCCTGTACGTCTATGAGCGAAGCTATGCGGGGGAGACGATCCTGGTGCTGTGCAGCTTCACGGAAAAGGCCTGCCGCTTCCAGCTCCCGGAGGATCTGATGAAGTCCGGGCCGGAGCTGCTGTTTTCCAACTATCCGGTCACAAGCGCGGACCGGGAGATCCTGACCCGGCCCTATGAGACCCGGGTCTACCGCTGCCAGACCGGAAAACAGGGCTGACGCCGCGATTCGTATCCGGCGAAGAGTTTCCGTCATCCATCTGGATGAACGCCGTCAGGTTTTTTCCGAACCGCCCGCCCAGCGAGCAGCTCTCTCTTGATCAAAACCACGCGTGAAACGCGTGGTTTGATCAGGCCCTAAAAGGGCCTTGTACCAGCAGCGTCTCAAGACGCGTGAAATGGTTCGCCAATCGCATACTCATTCACAGGCCGCCGCCAAAGCGGCCTGTGTCTTTTGCCTACTTACTCTTTTCTCCCGTAAACGGGTCGACAAATTTTTCAGGCTTATCTGGTCTTCCATCATATCGCCTTGCAACTGCTCCCGGATGTACTCCGCTATCTTTTTTCTCGTTTATTCGGGCGGTCAGGCCTCTGGCAGAATCAGGGTCGCTGTCTATCCCCCATTGACGCTTGCTCTCCGCCAAAACAGCAGAGCCGTACGCTGATTCCACGTCCATTATTCCGACTGTCTGGAAAATCCGCTTGCTTTTTCCTGCACAATGCTATAACATAAGCATAGAGAACGAATTTACGAGAGAGTCGAGAATATTCGGAGGACACTGGCATGCAGGAAATCAAACGTGAGCTATATATCGAGCGCTTGCTGTCCAAGCGCTGGAACGGCAAGGTAAAGATCATTACGGGTATCCGACGCTGCGGGAAAAGCTATCTGCTCAGTCATCTGTTCAAGAATCGGCTGCTGGCAGAGAACGTGCCCGCCGATTACATTCTGGAGATTGCGCTGGACCGCAGGGAACACGCCGATCTGCGCGATCCGAACCGCCTCTATGCCTGGGTATTGCAGCGGCTGGTGGATGAATCGCCTTATTATCTCTTCATTGATGAGATTCAGCTCTCCTACAAAGTACGGCGCGAGGGCGTGGACGAGGGCAGAATCGCTCCGGAGGATCGGGAACTTGCCTACATCAGTTTCTACGACATCCTCAACGACCTGATGGCGAGGCCAAATCTGGATATCTATGTGACCGGCTCCAATTCGCGTATGCTGTCCAAAGACATCGCCACCAATTTCCGTGATCGCGGTACGGAGCTTCGCATGTTTCCCCTGAGTTTTGCGGAGTATTACGCCGCATCCGGGCTTGAAAAAGCCGATGCGTGGGCAGAGTATGTGGTCTGGGGCGGTATGCCGCTGGCGGTCCTGGAAAAGGATGAAGCTGAACGGGCACGGTATCTGTCCGGTCTTTTTGAAAAGGTTTATGTGGCCGATGTGGTGGAGCGCTATGGCGTGGAGAACGGTTATCTGGAAAGCCTGATCGATGTGGTGGCTTCTGCGGTCGGTTCCCTGACCAATCCCTTGAAGCTTGCCAACACGCTGAACTCGGTCAATCATGCCGGAACCACGGACAAGACTGTGAAAAAGTATCTGGATGCACTGGAAGACGCTTTCATCTTCGAAAAGGTACGCCGCTACGACGTCAAGGGCAAAGCCTATCTGGATTCTCCCGTCAAGTATTATGCCACGGATGTCGGCCTGCGCAACGCGCGTCTGGGCTTTCGTCAGATCGAGGAGACGCACCTGATGGAGAACATCCTCTACAACGAGCTGATTCGCCGCGGCTATGCTGTGGATGTGGGCACGGTGCGATATGCCGAGACCAAAGACGGGAAGAAAACCGAAAAGCAGCATGAGATCGACTTTGTGGTAAACCTGGGTACGAAGAAGGTGTATATCCAGTCTGCGTTCCGGATCGACGATGCGGAGAAACGCCGCCAGGAGGTCTTGCCGCTTCTGAAGAGCGGAGATTTCTTTCAGAAAATCGTCGTCACCTCCGGCAGCGCCAGGCCGCACATGGATGAAAACGGGATACAGTATGTGGGTATCATTCCGTTTTTGCTGGATGAAAACAGTATCGATCGGTAGGATTCTGTCCTAAAACCGCTTTGGAAAAAAGCCCCCCGCGCGCCCTGAAAAAGCGCATGAAAAACCGGACGCCCCGGACGGAGAATCAGATCTCCGCCAGGGGCGTCCGCTTTTGACCGGATGGTTCCGCCGGCTTACTTCTTCACCAGATACTTGCGCATATCCAGGGAGCAGGCGGCCAGGATGATGGCGCCCTTGATGATGTACTGCAGGTTGGGGTTGATGCCCAGCATGTTCAGGGCCACGAAGATGATGCGCAGCACGAACACGCCCAGCACGATACCGCCGATGTTGCCGGTACCGCCGACGAAGGAGACGCCGCCGATGACGCAGGCCGCGATGGCGTCGCACTCGTTATTCAGACCGGTGGAGGCGGTGATGGAACCCAGACGGGCCGCTTCCACGAAACCGCCGAAGCCGTACATGGCGCCGGCCAGGGTGTGGACCAGCACGGTGGTCTTGAAGACGTTGACGCCGGAAACCTTGGCGGCCTCCGGGTTGGAACCCACGGCGAACATGTTCTTGCCGAAGGTGGTCTTGTTCCAGATGAACCACATCACGATCACCAGGATCAGGGCGTACACCACATACCAGGGGATGGCCACGTTGCCGGCGAACTTGATCACGGAACCCGTGACGGCGTTCTTGAACTCCTGGGCCACGTTGCTGATGGGGCCGCCGCCGTTGCCGTTGATCTGGAAGAACATCAGGATCACGCCGAAGGTGATCAGCTGGGTGGCCAGGGTGACGATGAAGGGGTGCAGGCTGAACTTGGCCACGAAGAAGCCGTTCACCAGGCCCACGATGGCGCCCACCACCATGACCATCAGCAGCACCGCGATGATCCAGCCGAAGCCGGTGTTGGGCAGGTGCTCGAAGATCAGCTTGCTGGCTGCCCGGCTCTGCAGGAAGGCGGCGGACATGGCGGCGGTCAGGCCGAACACGCGGCCGGCCGACAGGTCCGTACCGGTCAGCACGATGCATCCGCCGATGCCCAGCGCCATGGGCAGGGACACGGCGGCCAGCATGACGATGTTGACGATGGAGCTGGCTTTCAGGAAGTTGGTGTTCACGACGGCCGTAAAGATGATGAAGATGGCCATCAGGATGTACAGGGCGTTGTTCAGCAGCCCGTTGGTCCAGTAGCGGCGGCGGTCCGCGGCGTCAAGCGCCAGGTACTCCTGCCGTTTTCTTGTAAAAAAGTTGGTCTTCTTTTCCATGATCCTTCCTCCTTAGACATATTTGGCGGCCAGAGTCATGATCTCTTCCTGGGTGGTGGTTCTGGCATCCACCTCGCCGGCCAGGCGTCCGCCGGACATGACCAGGATCCTGTCGCAGATCCCCAGCAGTTCCGGCATTTCGGAGGAAACCACCAGGACCGTCTTGCCACGGTTGGCCAGATCCAGGATCAGCTGATAGATCTCATATTTTGCGCCCACGTCGATCCCTCGGGTGGGCTCGTCCAGCAGCAGCACCTCCGGCTCGGTGAGCAGCCACCGGCCGATGATGACCTTCTGCTGGTTGCCGCCGGAGAGGCTCCGGATCTTGGTCTCCTGGGACGGCGTCTTGGTGTGCATGGCGTCGATGGACCACTGGGTGTCCTTGCGCATGGACTTGTCGCTCAGGAGCCCCAGGAAGCGGCGGTGCTTCTTCAGGCTGGAGATGACCGTGTTTTCACGGATGTTTTCGATGGCAAAAATACCGGTGGCCCGGCGCTCCTCCGTCAGCAGTGCGAAGCCGTTGCGGATGGATTCCCGGGGACTCCGGTTCCGGCAGACCCTGCCGTGGAGCCGGATGGTACCGCTCTTGCGGGTGGCGTTGCCGAAGATGTTCTCCAGGGTCTCGGTGCGGCCGCTGCCGTCCAGGCCGGCCAGGCCGAGGACCTCGCCCTCGTGAGCCTTGAAGGTCACGTCCCGCAGCAGGCTGTACTGGCCCGAGAGGTTCTCCACCTCCAGGGACACGGGGCCCACCACGTTGGTCTTGGGCGGGAACACGTTGGTGAGCTCGCGGCCCACCATCAGGCGGATGATGTCCGACATCTCCAGCTCGGAGGCGGGCTTTGTGGCGACGTGGGTGCCGTCCCGCATGATGGTGATGTAGTCGGAGATCCGCTTGATCTCCGCCATCTTGTGGGAGATGTAGATGATGCCCACGCCCCGGTCCCGGAGCATGTTGATGATGCGGAACAGGTGCTCCACCTCCTCCTCCGTCAGAGAAGAGGTGGGTTCGTCGAAGACGATGATCTTGGAGTTGTAGGAGACGGCCTTGGCGATCTCCACCATCTGCCGCTGGGATACGGGCATGGTGCTCATGATGCGCCGGGGATCCACGTTGATCTCAAGCTCCTTGAACACGGCCATGGTGTCCCGGTACATTTTCGCCTCGTCCACCATGATCCCGGCGGTCCGGGGATAGCGGCCCAGCCAGATGTTGTCCATGACCGAGCGCTTGAGGGCCTGGTTCAGCTCCTGGTGCACCATGGCCACGCCGTTGTCCAGCGCGTCGCGGCTGCTCTTGAAGTTGACCTCTCTGCCCTCGAAATAGATGTGGCCGCTGTCCTTGCCGTAGATGCCGAAAAGGCATTTCATCAGCGTGGACTTGCCGGCCCCGTTCTCCCCCATCAGGGCATGGACCGTGCCTGCCTTCAGCTCGAAGGAGACCTTGTCCAGGGCTCTGACGCCGGGGAACGTCTTGGTGATATCGACCATTCGCAGGAGGATATCCTCTGCCATATTCTTCCCTCCCATTCAAATACTCGCGGGAACTGTCTGCTTGAAAACTCCAACGACGGGGCAGCTGCCGTTAAGCAGCTGCCCCGTCCGGGGTATGACGGTGCGATCAGGCGACGGGCTGGTAGGCAACAAACAGCTTGTTGGTGAAGCCCTCGGGGATGGTCAGGCCTTCGCCGGCAGCCAGGGTAGCCAGAGCCTCGGCGGGGGTGCTGCCCGCGGCGATGGCGGACACAGCGCCGCAGATGGCGTCGGCCATGGCGGTGTTGGACTGCAGGACGGTACCGGTCATCTTGTTGGCGGCGATCAGATCGCGGGCGGTCTGGGTGGCGTCAACACCGAAGATGGGGATCTTCACGGCATCGGCGGCGCCGGTGTTGTAGCCGGCAGCCTCCAGGGCGGACTGAGCGCCGGCGGCCATGTCGTCGTTGTTGGCGATGACCAGCTCGATCATGTTGCCGTTGGCCTCGGTGTACTCAGCCAGGTTGGTGTTCATGAACTCGTTGGCGGCAGCGGCGGACCAGGCGCCGTTGGGGTCAAGCTGATACTTGTCGCTGTTGGCGGCGTTGAAGTAGACCAGCTCGGGCTTGCCGGCAGCGGTCAGGATGGCGTTGGCGTCCTCAACGGCGAACTTGGTGCGGTAGATGCACTCCACGTTGGTGACGTCGCCGGCGAACATGGCATAGGAGATGGCGCCGTCGCCGTTCAGGTCAACGGCATCGTAGTTGGCCAGCAGGAACTCGCCGATCATCTTGCCCTGCATGTGGCCGGCTTCGGGAGCGTCGGTGCCGATGAAGGCGATGCTGTCGTTGTTGTTGAGGAGCTTGCCCTCTTCGCCGTCGCCCTCGATGGCGCGGTTGAAGAAGACAACGGGCAGGCCGTTGGCGGCGTCGATGATCTGCTGGGCAGCATCGGCGGAGCCGGAGGTGACCAGGTTCACCACCAGCAGGTTGAAGCCGTTGGTGACAGCGGTCTGGACCTGCTCGAGCTGAGTGGCCTGGTTGTTGTTGCCGTCAAAGTTCTGGAACTCGATGCCGGCCTTGTTGAAGTCGGCGTCCAGAGCGTCGCGGACGGTGGACAGGAAAGCGTCGGATGCGGAATACCAGAACACGCCGACCTTCAGGGTCTGCTCGTCGGTCTTGTCGTCGGGGGTGGGAGCGGGGGTGGGGTTGCTGCCGCCGCCGCAGGCTACCAGAGCCAGGGCCATGACGAGAGCAAGAACCAGCGCAAGGATCTTTTTCATTTTTCTTCCTCCTGTTTCGTACGTTGGGTTTCGGGCGTGATTCGCCCCTTTCTGTCCCCTATTGTAAAGAAGCAAAGAGAAAACAGCCATGGGATTCCTTACGAAAAAGGTTGAAAAACTTACGAATTCCCGTTTTCCGTGTCAAAAAGACGCCGGTTTTTTTGTGGAAATCAGCCAAAGGAGAACAGGGCCTTCTGGCTTTCGGCGCTGAACATGTTCTCCCGGGTGACGATGGTGGTGGCCGTGTCCACCCACACGTCGGGGTCGAAGTTCTCCCCCTCCAGCAGCTTCCAGGCGTACTCCACTCCCAGATAGCCCATGGCGTAGGGGTTCTGGGCGATCAGGGCGCTGACCGCCCCGTCCCGCATCCGGTCCACGCACTCCAGGTTGGTGTCGAAACCCACCAGGCGGACCTGTCCGGCCAGGCCGCCGTCGGTGACGGCCCGGGCGCACCCCACGGCCAGGGGTTCGTTGAGCCCCACCAGCGCGTTGACGGCCGGGTGCTCGGCCAGCAGCTTCTCCGCCCCGGCCCTGGCCGCGTCGGGGGTGGCGGCCACGTTCACGGTGTACACGGCCTGTACCCGGGGATCCTCCATGAGGACCTCCCGCAGGCCCTGCTCCCGCTCCTGGCCGTTCCGGCTGCCCAGGTCGAAGTTGACGATCCCCACGAACAGGGCGTCCTCCCCGGTATCCAGCACCGCCGCGCCGGTCATGCGTCCGGCCTGCACGTTGTCCGTGCCGATCCGGACGCTCACCTTCCGGGAGTCCACGTCGCTGTCGATGACCACGATCTTCACCCCCGCCTCCGCGGCGGCGTCGATGGCGGCGGCGTTCTCGCTGTAGCTGATGGCGGAGAAGACGATGGCGTCCGCCCCGCTCTCCGCCGCCTGGGCGATGTAGGCGTTCTGCTGATCGTATTCCTCCTCGGTCTCCGGACCCACGACGGTCAGGTCCACGTCGTATTCCGCCTGGGCCGCTCTGGCGCCGGCGAAGGCGGAGAGCCAGAACTGGGTGTCGGTGGATTTGGCGATGAACCAGACGTTGCGCCGCTGGCCGCTGTTCCGGGCGCCGGAGGCGCATCCCGTCAGCAGCAGCGCCGCGGCCAGAAGCAGGGCCGGAAGACGCTTATTCCTTCTCATGCTCTTCCTCCTCCCTTACCTTGGGCATCCGGATGATCACCCGGGTGCCCTCGTCCGGCTCGCTGTCGATGGTGATGCCGTAGGCGGCGCCGAAATAGATCTTCAGCCGGTCGTTCACGTTCTTGATGCCGATGCCGGCCCGGTCGCTGCGCTCCTTGCTCATGATGGCCCGGATCTGCTCCTCCGTCATGCCGGTGCCGTTGTCGGCCACGGTCATGACGATGTCGTCTCCCTCGGACCGGACGGTGACGGTGATCTCCCCGTCGTCCACCAGGCCGTTGATGCCGTGGTAGATGGCGTTCTCGATGATGGGCTGCAGGGTGATCTTGTTGCACAGGTAGTCCAGGCAGTCCTCGTCCACGTCGAAGGAGTAGGTGAACTGGTTCTTGTAGCGGTGGGACTGGATCTGCAGATAGCTCTCGGCGTGCTGCAGCTCGCTGCGGACGGGGATCAGCTCATGGCCCCGGCTGATGCTGATGCGGAACAGCCGGGCCAGGGCGTTGACCATCAGGACGGCCTCCTCGTTCTTCCCCTGCTCGCACATCCAGGAGATGGAGTCCAGGGTGTTGTAGAGGAAGTGGGGGTTGATCTGGGCCTGCAGGGCCCGCAGTTCCGTCTTGCGCAGGTTCACCTGCTCGTCCCGGACGGTGTTCATCAGCCGCTGGACCCGGGTGGCCATGTGGCCGAAGGACTCCGACAGGGTCTGGACCTCCCGCACGCCTCCCACCGGGGTATAGGTGAAGTCGTCCGTGTTCTGCTCGAACTCCTCCATGGCCCTGGCCAGGTCCTGGACGGGCCGGGAGAGGGCCCGGGACAGGAGCACGCTGATGAGCAGCATCGCCACCATGATGACGAAGGCCGCCAGCAGCAGGATCCGCCCCAGATCCCAGAGGCTGTCGGTGATGATCTCCTGGACGTAGCTGACGCCCACCACCCGCCAGCGGGTGTTGTCCAGGGTCCGGATGGTGTAGACCACGCTGCCCTCCACATGGTTCCCGTCCTCCAGGTCGTGGATCAGCTCCGTGTTCTCGCTTTTCAGGTCCGAATAGATCAGCTGCTGCTGGGGATGGTAGACGATGGTCCCGTCCGTATCCATCAGGAAGCAGTAGCCCCGCTGTCCGACGCCCACGCCGTTGAGGTAGGCGGAGATGTTGCTGCAGCTGATGTCCAGCGCCATGTAGCGCTCGGCCCCGCCGGCGCTCAGGGGGGCGATCATGCTGATCACCCAGGGATAGCTCCCCTCGAACAGGGAGACCACGTGGGGCGCGGAGATGAATCCCTCTCCGTACTGGGAGATGCGCTCCGGACGGAAGGAGGTGTTCTCCTCCAGATCCGGCCGCACGCTGCCCAGCAGGCTGTAGCAGCTCAGCAGCCCTCCCTTCTCGTCGTAGGTGGAGACGGCCACCACGTCCGGCCGGATGGACAGGAACACGTCGAAGAAGTCCTCCCGGTCCACCGTGCCGTCCTCCAGGGCCTCGCTGAGGATCCCCGTCACATTGTCGATGTCCTCCAGATAGTCGTTGACGGTCTCGCTGACCTGGGCGATGGTGCGCCTGCTGTTGTCCGCCGCGTTGCGGATCAGGGAGTCCTGATAGGTCCGCAGGAACAGCAGCATGGCCGTCAGCAGCACCACGGCCACCGTCCCGATCAGGGACAGCAGCAGCATCGTGTTCATGCCGAGTCCTTTTTTCTTCACCCGTCCGCCTCCTCTCCCTTCCGCATCTTCGCGGGCGAGATCCCGAAGTACTTTTTAAAGCAGAAGCTGAAATAGTGCTGGTCGCTGTAGCCGCAGCGCTGGGCCACCTCGCTGATCTTCATGCCGCCGCCCTGGATCAGGAGCCGGGCGGCCTCCATGCGTTTCCGGATCAGCAGGTTGATGAAGGTGTCCCCGCCGTATTTCTTCATGTTGGCGCTCAGGTAGTTGGGGCTCACGTGGAGCTCCTCGCTGACGGAGCCCAGGGACAGCTCCTCGTCCATGAAGCGGCTGTCGATGATCTGCATGGTCCGCTCCACCAGCAGGCTCATGCCCGTCTGCCGGCTCCGGGCCAGGCGCTCCTGCCCGGTCAGGCACAGTTCGGCCACCCGGCTGCGGAAGGTCCCGGGATCCAGGCCGTCCCCCACCGGGTCGGTGAGTCCGGACCGACGCAGCAGCTGCGCCGTCTCCTCCTCCCCCAGCACCGACTGCAGCACGCCCCGGGCCGTGACCCGGACCTGCATGGCGCCCAGGGTGCCGGAGGCGGGGCTCATGACCGCGGAAAGGTACTCCCGCATCTCCTGAGCGGAACCGCCGAACAGGATCCGCTCCAGCTGGGAGGCCTGGTGCCGTTCGCCCAGCATCTCCTCCTCCGCCGAGCGCAGCTGCTCGATATGGTGGACGCCCCCGCCCTGTCCCAGGCGCACGGCGTCCGCCGCCTCCCGGCAGGCTGCCGCGCAGCGGTCCAGCCGGTCGAAGAGCCTGCTGACCCCCAGGGTGCATTCCGTGCCCAGCATCCGCCGGGCGATATAATAGAGCTCGTCCAGGGCGTCTCCCAGCCGGGAGAAGCCCTCCTCGGCGATGACCAGGCTCAATATCCGCCGGCCGGAGACGAAACTGGCGCACCGGTAGTCCCGGCGCAGCACCTTGTCCACGATCTGGGCGGCGTTCCGGGGCAGGGCCCGGCCGTCCTCCGCTTCCAGGGTCAGGACCGCCATCCGGCAGGGTTCCCGCCAGGTCATGCCGCATTCCCGCAGCCCGGCCTTCAGCTCCGCCTCCGGCAGGGACGCCGAGGCGCTGTCCAGCAGCAGCGTGGCCGCGGCCAGGGGCAGGTCCCCCACCTCCTCGGAGGGGGCGAAGGCGCGGAACCGGTCCTCCATCTTCCGGTGGATGTCCCGCAGGGCCTCCGTCAGCTCCGCCATGCTGATGGGCTTGAGCAGGTAGGAGATCACCTGGCTGTCGATGGCGCTGCGGGCGTATTCGAAGTCGTCGTAGCCCGACAGGAAGGCCACCTGGATCAAAGGCTGGAGCTGGCGCACCTGGCGGGCCAGGGCGGTGCCGGTGATAAAGGGCATCTGGATATCCGTCAGCAGCAGGTCCGGCTGCAGCTGCTCCACCATCTGCAGGGCGTCCAGCCCGTTTCCGGCGCTGCCCAGCAGTTCGAAGCCGGCGGCCTTCCAGTCCACCAGGCGGCACACGGCCTCCCGGAGCTCCTCCTCGTCGTCCGCCACCACGATCGTGAAGATCTGATCCGTCATCGTTCTCACATCCGCTTCTTTTTCTTATTATTATTCGATTTTATTATACCTGCCGGCGGCTTTCCTGTAAACCGCTTTCTTCTCCGGCGCCGCGGAAGACCGGGGGACAGAGTTCAGGGGGGCGCCCCCGGACGGGAACGCCTCCCCTGCTGTGTTTTACCGGCAGACCGGGACTCCTCTCACCATCTTCTCAGCTCCGCCCGTTCGCCGTCCTCCTCCGGGACCGGCGCGGCGCCGCGGGGGTGCCTTTTTCCTCATTATACGGGGGTCCCGGCCGCCGCCGCAAGGTTTTTTCTCCTTTTCCCTCCCTCCGGGGACCTGTTCTCCCGGAAAACCGCTTTCCTTTTTCCGCTCCTTTGGTTATAATGGGAAAAACACGTTGAGGAGGTCCCCCCATGGAGATCTGCGATCTGATCCTTTCCTTCCTGCCCCGCGCCGGGGAATTCCGCTACAGCGCCT
>JAEEGL012221807.1_pt1 | contig 11859 bp, 12 predicted proteins | sample 9134231 | NCBI WGS metagenome assembly JAEEGL01 (sample SAMN16246548, study PRJNA631951) | gut metagenome | biome: gut microbiome; feature: rumen; material: fiber-attached | host: Bos | place: Iran: Karaj | collected 2018-10 | reverse complement strand
GTCATAGATGGCCAGTCCGGCTGTGACGCTGCCTCCGGGAGAGTTGATATAAAACTGGATGTCCTTGTCCGGATCCTGCGCTTCCAGATACAGAAGCTGAGCCACGATCAGAGAAGCGGTGGCGTCGTTGACTTCCTCCGAAAGCATAACGATCCGATCGTTCAAAAGCCGGGAAAAAATATCATAGGACCGTTCTCCCCGGGACGTCTGCTCCACTACATACGGTACAAGACTCATGACTTTCCTCCTTGCCAGGGTCATTACTCACACGAAACGGCGGGCGGGTCTTATTCCTCCGCCGTCTCTTCCTTCTTGGGTTCCTCCGCAGCCTTGGCCTTCTTGGCGGAGGGCTTGCGGACGGTCTTCTTGGGCTTGGCGCCGGCGGCCACGCCGCTGTCGGCGATCACGTCCAGAGCCTTGCGGCGGCGCAAATCCGCCTTCAGATCCTCGGCGTTAACGTACTTCTCAACATCCTCCGCCTTCAGACCATACGACTTGCCCATCTCCTCATACTCGGCCTTCAGCTCTTCCTCGGAGATGTCGATCTTTTCCTCCTCGGCCACGGCAGCCAGCAGCAGCTCGGTGCGGAGCTGCTTGTCGGCGGTGGCGCGGGTGGTCTCGCGGAAGGAGGTCATATCGCTGCCGATCATCTGAAGGTAATTCTCCAGACCCATGCCCTGCCGCTTCATGTACTGGGCGTACTCGTTGACCATGCCGTCCATCCGCTCCTCCAGCATGGACTCGGGGATGTCCACGGTCATGTTTTCCACCGCCTTCTCGACCAGGGCGTCGGTGAAAGCGTTTTTGGCGCTGGTTTCCTTCTCCTTCTCCCGGCGGGCGCGGATATCGGCCTTAAGCTCGTCAACGGTATCAAAATCGTTGTCCTTGGCAAACTCGTCGTCCAGCTCCGGCAGCTCTTCAAATTTGACCTCGTTGCACTTGACGTGGAAAACGACCGCCTGCCCGGCCAGATCCTTGGCGTGGTACTGCTCGGGGAACGTCAGGTCCAGATCCCGCTCTTCACCGGCGGAGATACCGATGAGCTTCTCCTCAAAACCGGGGATGAAGCTGTTGGAGCCGAGTACGAGATTGTGGTTCTCGGCAGTACCGCCTTCAAAGGCCACGCCGTCCCTGGTGCCCCGGTAATCGATGTTCACCGTGTCGCCGTTCTCGGCGGGACGCTCCACACTGATCAGACGGGCGTTCTGCTTACGCATGCGCTCCACCTCGGCGGCGACTTCCTCGTCCGTGACCTCCACAGCGGGCTTCTCCGCCTCAAGACCCTTGTACTGTCCCAGCTTGACCTCGGGGTAAACATCGGTCTTGAAGGAAAGAACAACGCCCTTTTCCCCCGTGACGCGGGAATCGGCGAGAGACGGGCGGCCCACTACGCGAAGGCTCTCCTGCTCCACGCCGAAAGCAAAGGCCTCGTTGGCGGCGTTCTCGATGGCGTCATCATAAAACACGTCGGCGCCGTACATGCCCTCGATCACCATACGGGGGGCCTTGCCGCGGCGGAAGCCGGGGACCTGGATGCGGCCGCGATTCTTGCGGTACGCGTCGTTGACGTGCTTCTCAAACTCGGCGGGGTCCAGCTCCGCTTCGAAGGTAACGGTGTTGTTCTCTCTCTGGCAATTCTTGATGATCATGGGGTTGCTACTCCTCTCTGTATTTCCGCTGTGGATAATTGTTATTTTCAGCAAGCCGGGATATTATACCAAATCAGGTAAACAATTGCAATATCAACGTACTTTGTACGGGAAAAAATCAAGGAAATCGGCGGATACAAGACGATATACCACTCCGTCCATCCCGCCCTGCCAGGCGGCGCGGCAGCCGCTGCCGTGGATATGTCCGTAATAGCACTCTTTCACGCCGTATTCGGCCAGCTTTTCCATCACAGGCGCGCAGCGATATCCCATATACAGCGGCGGATAGTGAAGGAAAACCAGCTTCTCTCGATCCGCCCCCTCTTTCAGGGACGCCTCCAGCCGGCCGACCTCGCGGCGCAGGATCTTCTCATCGTGTCCGGTCTGCGCGTCCTCTTCAAAAAACCAGCCCCTCGTCCCGCACAGCGCCAGATCGTCCCAGAAGACACAGTTATTATGGAGCAAAGAAAGGGTGTCCAAACCGTTTTGACGGAAAAAAGCGTTCATTTTGGCGGCGGTGGACCACCAGTAATCGTGATTGCCCTTCACCAAAACCTTTTTCCCGGGAAGCCGGTGGAGAAATTGAAAATCGGGCAGAGCGCTCTCCAGATCCATGGCCCAGCTTATGTCGCCGCAGATCACGACGGTGTCCTCCCCGCTGACCAGCTCAAAGCCCCGGCGGATCTTGTCCAGATACCCCTCCCAGCGTCCGCCGAAAACCTCCATGCTTTTTTCCGGCGTGCCGAGCGCAAGATGAAGATCGCCGATCGCAAACAGGGACATTTCCTCACACTCCGTGCATAACGCTCCGTCCGGCGCAGATACTATTCGCGCCGGCAATCATTATCGGAGGTCAATTTGATGAGTCAAAAGAAGAACAAGGACAACTGCGTTGAAAACGTGGGCTGTCATGTGAAGGACTGCCTTTACCACACGGATACGGACAGATGCCACGCGGAACAGATCACCGTGTCCAACGAGAGGGCCCGGCAGAAAGCCGAGACGTTCTGCTCCACCTTTGAGAATAAAAAGGAGCTCTGAGCTTCAGGGGACAGATCGTCCCCTACATAGTAGGACGACCGATGGGAAAAAACCGTCGATACGGCTCTTTATTCATCATTCATCGGCGCTAAAGGCGTTTTCCCAGTACCGGATCTCGGGAGAGGCGGTCTCGGAGCCCTGGGGGGCGTAGATCTCCGCCACATCAAAACGGGGCTGTTTTTCACACTTGTTGAGGGAGAGCCACTCCCGGGCGGCGGAAACGATACGCCGCTGCTTGGAACGGGTGACAAACTCTCTGGCCTCGGCGAAAGCGCTGCTTTTGCGGAGCTTTACCTCCACAAACGCCACGTACCGCCTGTCCGCAGCGATCAGATCGATCTCCCCCAGCCTGGTCCGGTAATTCATGGCCAGGATCCGATAGCCCTTCTTCCGGAGATACTCCGCGCACAGCGCCTCGCCGTAGCTCCCCAGCAGCTTGGCGTTCAATGCATTTTCCTCAGATACGTGGGCCGGTGGATAGGACAGGGACCGTACTGCCGCAGCGCCGCGTAATGGGCGGCGGTGCCATATCCCTTGTGGGCGGCAAAGCCGTATTCCGGATAAAGAGCGTCCATCTCCTCCATATACCGGTCACGGGTCACCTTTGCCAGAATAGACGCCGCCGCGATGGAGGCGCACAATCCGTCGCCCTTAACGACCTTGATCGACGGGACCGCCAGCTCGTTTTTATCGTTCCCGTCCACCAGCGCCAGCGCCGGGACAGGCTCCAGCTCCGCGACAGCCCGATCCATCGCCAGATAGGTGGCGCCCTTGATGTTCAGCGCTTCGATCTCCTCCACTGAAGCGAAAGCGATGGCAAAGGAGACCGCTTTCTCCACGATGACGTCATAAAGGGCTTCTCTTCTGGCCGCCGAGAGCTTTTTGGAGTCGTTCAGTCCGGGGATCACGACGGTGTCCGGCAGGATCACGGCCGCGGCGCACACGGGTCCGGCCAGAGGGCCCCGGCCCGCCTCATCCACGCCGCAGAACGGCCGCGCGGCGCCGGCCAGACGGCGTTCATATTCATACATATCCAGCTGTTCCATCACGGTCTCTCCAATGTCATGCGGCCCAGCTTTCCCTCCCGGAATTCATCCAGGAGAACATGGGCCATTCGTTCGGTGTTGACCTCCCCGCCGGAAACAAGAAATCCCCTCTTTTTTCCCACGGCTTCCAGAAGCTCATACCCGGCTGCCTCGGGGTCCAGGGCGATCTTGTAACGGGCCTCCACGGCCTGAGGATAAAGCTCGCGCAGACGCTCCAGCAGCCGGGAGGCCACAAGCTCGATATCCAGGATGTTGTCGTTGATGGCCCCCGTCCATGCCAGAGCCAGGCCCACGTCCTCCGACTCGAACTTCGGCCACAGGATGCCGGGGGTGTCCAGAAGCTGGATGCCGCTGGGCAGGGTGATCCACTGTTTGCCCCGGGTGACACCGGGCCGGTCGCTGGTTTCGGCGGCCTTTCGTCCGGCCAGCCGGTTGATAAAGCTGGACTTTCCCACGTTGGGAATGCCCAGCACCATGAAACGGAGCGTCCGACCGACCTGTCCCTTTGCTTCACTGCGGCGGATGAGATCCTGCAGAAGGGTCCGGGCCGCGCCGGGAAAAGCCCCTGCGCCCCGCCCGCTTCGGCAATCCATCTCCAGCGCCATGACGCCCTCGCCGGTCAGGGCTTTTCTCCATAAGGCGGTGACAGCCGGGTCCGCCTGGTCGGCCCGATTCAAAACGATCAGCCGGGGCTTTTCGCCCACGATCCTCTCCACATCCGGATTCCGGCTGGAATCCGGGATCCGGGCGTCTCTCAGCTCCACCACCGCGTCCACGAGGCGCAGACTGTCCTCCATCATGCGGGTGGCTTTTTTCATATGCCCGGGATACCAGTTTATATTGATCTCGTTTCCCATCAGCGGATCAGCCCTACTCTGCTCCAGTCCGCCTTCTCTCCCGTCCGACGATCCGCTCCGGGGACCAGGAGAAAAATGGCGCGCCCCATCACAAGGCGGTCGTCCACAAAACCGATGCGGTCGTCCCGGCTGTCGGTGGAGCCGTTCCGGTTGTCGCCCAAGACGAAAATGCAGCCCTCCGGGACCTCCACCGCCTCCTCAAAATCGATCCGGCGGGTCGTGGGAGTCAGGGTATATGGCTCGTCCAGCGGCTGTCCGTCCACATACACGACGCCCTCCTCGAAATCGATATCCACCGTCTGCCCCGCCAGGGCGATGACGCGCTTCACGATCGGCTCGCTGCTGAAGGAGTCCTTCCGCAGCACCACCACGTCCCCTCTCCGGGGAGAGTAGAACAGATCGGAAATAAGGATCCGATCGTCGTTGTGAAGGGTATCTCGCATGGACGTGCCGGATACGTTGATCAGGCGAAAGCAGAATGTGAACAGAAGGACGCAGATCAGCAGGGCCGAAACCAGCGACTGGATCCAGTCGAAGGTCTCCCCCCGACGCTCTTTCAGTTTTCTTTTCTTGATCTCCGGCCAGGTCTCGTTCATAAGCCATTCTCCGCGTTTCTAAAGAGATTCATGATATTATACACCAGGATTTGCCGGTTTCGCAACACCCAATAACGCCGGACGGAAAAAGACGCCCCGATGGATCGGAGCGTCTTCTTGAGGCGAAAGGGTCAGTTGATAAGGGCCTTGACCTTGGCCGCCTTGCCCACGCGGTCGCGCAGGTAATACAGCTTGGCCCGGCGGACCTTGCCGCGCCGGATGGTCTCCACGGACACGATGCTGGGAGAATGGACGGGAAAGACCTTCTCGCAGCCCACGCCGTAGGAAATACGGCGAACCGTGATGGTTTCGTTGATGCCGCCATGCTTTCTGGCGATGATGGTGCCCTCAAACGCCTGTGTCCGCTCACGGGCGCCTTCCTTGACGCGCAGAGTGACACGAACGGTGTCGCCCACGTTCATCTCAGGAAGCTCGGGTTTCATGTAATTGGCGGTAAGAGTCTGAATGAGATCCATGATGTTCCTTCCTTTTGTAAAGACGTTCTTACCGCTTAAGCGGGGCGGCAGCGGACCGTCCTGATAGCTGTGCCTTCGCACAGGCCAGAGTAGATTACCATAATCCGCGGGGAAATGCAAGTGTTTTTTTCGGTTTTTATTCTTTTTTCAGACGGCGGGCCAGTTCCTCGTCCGCCATAGCCGTGATCGTCCGATAATCCGTGTAGATCACCCGTCCCGGCCGGGCGCCGGAGGGCTTTTTTACGTTCCGTACCGGCGTGTAGTCCACCGCCGTCCGTCCTCCGTCCCTGGCCTGTGAAAACGTGACAGCCAGCGCGGCCGCCTGACGGAGGGTGGCTTCATCCGCCTCCCCCTCCGCCTGGGAGACGACGACATGGCTGCCGGGGATCTTCTGCACATGGAGCCACAGATCGGTCCGGCGGGCCAGACGGAACGTCAGCTCGTCGTTCTGGAGATTGCCCCTGCCCACCAGGATCTCCCGCCCTGTGTCGGACAGGAAGCGGAGCGGTTTTCGCGCCGTCGGCCTCTTCTGGCGTTTCCCGCCGCTGTTTTCCTTGATATATCCCCCATCGATCAGCTCCCGACGGATCTCGGACAGGTCCTGTTCCGTCTCTGCTCTGGACAGCTCGTCCAGTACGCTGTCCAGATACTGCTCCTCCTCCCGGGCGGAACGAAGAAGCTCGGTAAGCATCCGGTTGGCTGTCTTTGCCTTGGTATATTGCTTATAATACTGCGCCGCGTTCTGCTGAGGCGTCTTTCGGTCGTCCAGCGGGACCGTCACCATGGGGCAGGCTTCCTCGTAGAAGTCCTGGGCGTCAAAGGAGCGCATCCCCTTTTTCAGCCGGTACATATTGGCGGTGATAAGATCTCCCCGCCGGCGATAAAGCTCCCGTTTTTCCGTCTCCAGCAGTTCCTGTTCCCGAGCCGCGATCTTTCGGCGGAGGCGGTCTCTGGCCGTACGGGCCGTTCGCGTCAGGGCGGATGAGCGGCGGCGCATGCTCTCCTGCCGATCACGCCGGCTGTAATAGTCGTCCAGCATCCGACTGAAGCTTTCATACCGGGTGAGCTCCCGGCTGTCCCCGTACTGACGGATGGGCAAGAAGCTGTAATCCGCCGGCCGACCGCTCTCAGAGAGCATGTAAGCCTCAAACTCCTCCCGCTCCAGCCTGCCGCGAAGCGCAAGGGCCGCCTCTTCCAGGCCGTCCCAGCCCTTCAGCGTCAGCTCCCGGCACAGGAGGGGTGAAAGGCCGCTGTAAGAATCCAGAAGCCACTTATCCGGCTCCAGGCTCCGGTCAGCGTTTTCGATCGAACGGCAGAGCTCGTCTTTCCCGATCCGGAGGAAGGAGGGCTTGTCCTGCTCCGGCGGCAGCTCGTAAAAGAGGCCCGGAAGCACGGCCCTGCGGCCTTGTTCTGCCCAGTCCACCCGGCGCAGACAGTCCAGGATCCGTCCGTCGGGACCGATCAGGATCAGATTCAGCCCCTTCCCCATCAGCTCCAGCGACAGCTTTTTTTCCGAGCGGATGTTCAGCTCGTCCGCCGAGTCGACGGTGAGCACCAGAAGTCTCTCGCCCTCCGGCTGGTAGAGCTCCGTAATGCGTCCGCCCAGAAGATGCTTGCGAAGCAGCATGCAGAACATGGGCGGCTGGGCCGGGTTTTCAAAGCTTTGCTCCGTAAGCTGGATTCGGGCGCTGCCGGGGCGGAGAGAAAGCAGTACCTTCCTTGTGCCTGTCTCCCTGGAATGGACAGAAAGGATCAGCATGTCCCGTTCGGGCATGCTGATCCGGTCGATCTTTGAACCGATCAACGGTTGTTCCAGCTCACGGCGTAGCGCCGTCAGCACCATGGCGTCCAGGGGCATCGTGATCCTCCAGAATCAGGGCAAACAGTTCTTCGATCCTTTCCTTCTCCTCCCGGAGATACAGCCAGCCGAAAAGCGCCTCCAGGGCGGTGGCCATGTGGTACTCAGCCTCCGTGCAGGAGGGCGGCGCCGCGTGGCTGCGGGTATTTCGTCCCCGGCGGAATACGGCCTGTTCCGGCTCGGACAGAACGGGCAGAAGGGCTCTCGCGGCCTTCGCCTGCGCGGCGGCGGCCACCATACGCACCGTCTGACGGTGCAGGTCCGAAGCGGTCAGTCCGCCCCGGCGGCACAGCTCCCGCCGCACCAGGAGCTCGTATACCGCGTCGCCCATATGGGCCAGAGCCAGCACGCTCATGGCTCCGAGCTCGCTCTCGGAAAGGATCATAGGGAGCCTCCGGCGGAAAAATCGTCCATTTGTTCGATCGCCAGCTGCTCGCCGGGCTTGTACCCGGACATTTTCATCTCATCCCACCGTTCCCGGGTGATGAGCACGGCCCGGGGCTTGGAGCCCTCATAGGGGCCGACGAATCCCAGCTCCTCCATCTGGTCGATCAGGCGGGCCGCCCGGGAATAGCCAAGCTTCAGCCGCCGCTGCAGCATGGACGTGGAGGCCATCTTGATCTCCAGGATCACCTCTACCGCCTGGGGAAGCAGCTCGTCATAGCCTGCGAACGGATTGTCATCCGCCCCGTCAGCAGTCTGCGTGTCCGAACTGCCGGACGGGTTCTCAGCCGCGTCCTTTCCGGCAGCCCTTGACTCGATATCGGTAAGGATATCCTCGTCGTACTGGGCCTCCGAGCTTTGCTTGATAAAGTCGATGACCCGTTCCCGTTCCTCGTCGGAGACAAAAGCGCCCTGCACCCGGAGCGGTTTTCCACAGCCAAGGGGCGCGTAAAGCATGTCGCCCATGCCGATGAGTTTTTCCGCCCCCGGGTTGTCCATGATGATGCGGGACTCCATGGCGCTGGACACGGCGAAAGCGATCCGGCTGGGGATGTTGGCCTTCATCAGACCGGTGATCACGTCCGCGGAGGGCCGCTGGGTGGCGATCACCAGATGCATGCCGGCGGCACGGCCCATCTGGGCCACGCGGCAAATGCTCTCCTCCACCTCCTTGGCGGCGGTCATCATCAGATCGGCCAGCTCGTCGATGACGATGACCACATTGGGGACGATGGGCATGGAATTGTTCTGCAGGTATTTGTTGTAGCCGGTCAGGTCCCGGACGCCGACCTCCGAAAAGAGCCGGTACCGCTTCATCATCTCCACAACAGCCCACTGGAGCGCGCCGGCCGCTTTTTTCGGGTCGGTAACCACAGGGATATAGAGATGCGGGATGCCGTTGTAGATCCCCAGCTCCACCATCTTGGGGTCGATCATGATGAGGCGCACCTCGTCCGGCGTGGACTTGTAGAGCAGGCTGATGATCAGGCTGTTCATGCACACCGATTTGCCGCTGCCGGTAGTGCCGGCGATGAGCATATGGGGCATTTTGGAAATGTTGCCCACGATGCAGTTCCCGCCGATGTCCTTGCCAACCGCAAAGCTGAGCTTTGATTTGGCCGTGCGGAAGGCGGGAGAGTCGATGATATCCCGCAGATAGACCGTGCTGACGATCTTGTTGGGGACTTCCACGCCCACGGTGGAGACTTTATCCGGGATCGGGGCGATACGGACGTTGGTAACGCCCAGCTGCAGGGCGATATCGCCGGCCAGGTTGGTGAGGCGGCTGAGCTTTACGCCGGGCTCCAGCTCCAGATCGAAGCGGGTGACCGTAGGGCCTCTGGTGATGTCGCACACCGGGGCGGCGATGCCGAAGCTGCGGAGGCTGGTCTCCAGCCGTTCCTTGTTGAGAGCCACCTCGTCCCGTCCGTCGGACGAGATCCCGGTTCCAAGCTTCAGCAGCTCCACCGGGGGGAAGCGGTACTCGGACGTGTTGCCGGCGGACTCGATCTCCCGGGAGATCTCCTCGGCGGTCGTCTGCGGCTCCGCCGGAGCGGGTTTCTGATGCTTCCCTCCCGCAGACGCGATGGATGCGCTCCCCTCCTGCAGCTCCACCGGGCCGGACACGTTTGAGGTCACGGGACCGACGATCTCCCCCTCCGGATCGTATTCCTCCACTTTGGGCTCCGGTTTGCGCCGGATGCGCCTGGGTCCGGATGTGATCGGTTCAACCGGACGAAGCCCGTAGATCGGTCCGGGCGGCATATCGGGGATCTGTTCCTCCGCGGGCTCCTCCGGCGGATCGATGTCGATGGGGCGGCGGCGTTTTCTGTCGCCTGAAGGCCTTGCGTCGGCTTTTCCTCCGGCGGAAACAGGAAGCGCCTCATAGATCTCGGTCTGCAGAGGATTCGCGGGAGGAACGCGTTTTTTCTCGGAGACAGGCCGGCTTCTCGTCGGAGCAGGCACGGGCTCGGGGATCGGCTCATATTTGGGGCGCTCCTTAAAGCGAAGCTCGCTGTAAATGCGCCTGGGTGAGATCCGGAGCGAAATAAAGATACAGGTAAACAGCAGGATGATGACCAGCGGCATGGCGCCGTATACGCTGACCGCCTTCCGGAGCGCGTCCGCCGTCAGGCCGGACAGCACGCCGCCGGTCTCCATCTCTTTACCGCCAAGGTACAGGCTGCGAATAAAGGGAACCGTGAAGCCGAATTCCTCCTGGCACACGCCCAGATGGACGGCCGCCCCGAAGAAAAACGGGATGAGAGCTACAGCCGTGAGCCGAAGAGCCACAGGCCGGCCTCTATGAAACAGCAAGATCCAGGCCGCGAGGAAAAAACACGGCGGCACCACCAGAAAGCCCCATCCGAACAGGCCCTTGAACACATACAGGCAGATCGCGTCCAGCAGCCAGAAATCCTGCTGGAAATACCCGATCAGCGTGAACAGGCCCAGAACAAGGCAGATCAGGCCGGCCACTTCCCTGCGGATGGGGGCACGTTTCGGGAGAGCGGCGCTGCTCCCCTTGCCTTTCGCGGCCGATGCGGTTTTTGTTTTTGCCCGCGAAGCGGACTTCGATTGAGCCATAGCGATTCTCCCAGATATCAGAACAGCGAGGCGATCAGCGCGATCACGCCTACGATCCAGAGATAATAAGAAAACTTACCGAATTTGCCCTGCTTGAGCAGGCGCTGAAGGACCAGGATGCTGAAATACCCCACCACCATCGCGACCGCGGTGCCGATCAGATAAGCGGGCAGATTTCCCCAGTCCACATGGTTTTTCAATGCCTTGATCAGCGAGAGCAGATTGGCTCCCACCACCGCGGGAACGCTCATAAGCAGCGAATACTTCATGGCATAGCCGCGGGTCTGACCGGTAGCCAGGCCGGCGGTGATCGTGCACCCGGAGCGGGAGATACCGGGGATGGTGGCAATGGCCTGGCAGACGCCGATGATCAGAGCGTCCTTCACCTTCATCGTCCGTTCCGTTTTTCGTCCCTGGGGCATCTTATCGGAAATAAACAGGATGCAGCCGGTCAGAATAAAGGCGGCTCCGATAAAGCCCGTGTTGTAATAGAGCTGTTCCAGCCGGTCGTGAAAAGGCAAAATCAAAAACAGAGGCAGGGTGCCGATGATGATCATCCAAAGAAGCCGGCCGCCGGGGTGTTCCGTCCTCCCGCCCGGCGTCCCGCCACGGGCCTCCCGCAGCACGGACAGACTGTCCCCCACGATCCGGACGATGTCCTTCCAGTAGACGGCTACGATGGAAACTACCGTCCCAAGATGCAGCAGCACGTCAAAAAAAAGATGTCCCTCCTCCGCGGTCTGCAGATGAAAAACATTCTGCAGCACAGCCAGATGACCGGAACTGGAGATCGGAAGAAACTCGGCGACCCCCTGAACGAATCCCAGGAATATGGCATTCAGAATGGACAAGATCAATTCACTCCCCGGATCGATGGATTTAAGAATCAAAACCAGAAACAATCAATGCTCTCAATTAACAATTTATGTTAACATAAATCCGCAGATTTTTCAAGCCCTATTCGATCGATGCGATTTCCCCGGAAATTTGCACTTTACAAATCATAAAAACATGTTATAATACGCTTTGCCTTTAAACCCGTGGGGGCGTAGCTCAGCTGGGAGAGCGTACGGTTCGCATCCGTAAGGTCAAGGGTTCGAATCCCTCCGTCTCCACCAAATACAAAAGACTCTCACCGCAAGGTGAGGGTCTTTTGTATTTGGGAAAGCTTTCGTGGGATTCGAACCCGAGCGGGAGTGAATGGGCTGCCGGGGGCAGCCCAGAGCCGCGAGGCGGGCCCGCACCGCAGTGCGGGTTCAAGTCTCCTCTCTCGCGCCAAAAGCTCTGATCCTCGGATCAGAGCTTT
>JAEEGL012140739.1_pt1 | contig 11859 bp, 9 predicted proteins | sample 9134231 | NCBI WGS metagenome assembly JAEEGL01 (sample SAMN16246548, study PRJNA631951) | gut metagenome | biome: gut microbiome; feature: rumen; material: fiber-attached | host: Bos | place: Iran: Karaj | collected 2018-10 | reverse complement strand
TGTTACCTGCCTTTGCGAATTGACCACCAAAGATCTTCACGCCAAGACGTTTGCTTTCTGATTCACGGCCGTTCTTGGAACTACCGACACCTTTCTTGTGAGCCATACTGGTTGTCCTTTCTTTTTAAGCAATAACAATTTCTTTAACTACGACATTCGTCAGGTCCTGACGGTGTCCATTTAGTTTGCGATAACCTTTGCGACGTTTCTTGTGAAAAACAAGAATCTTCTCACCGCGGCACTCGTTGTCGAGTACTTCGCAAACCACTTTAGCGCCCTTTACATAAGGAGCACCAACTTTTACTTTGCCCTCATTGTCGAGGAGCAGAACGTTCTCAAACTCGACCGTTGCACCTTTCTCAAGGTCAGCGATGCGGTTGATGAACAGTTTCTTGCCAGCTTCTACCTTAAACTGCTGGCCTTTCATTTCTACAATTGCGTACATTGACGATTGTTTTAAATGTTCGGGCGGTGCGGCGTTCGCTACTCGAGCGAAACTTTTTCAGGCCTATCCGTATAAATAACTTCGCTTTTTGTCTGCGTGTCGATGCTATCGACCGAAAAAGCGCGCAAAATTACTACAAATTTTTGAAACACGCAAATTTTTAGCCAAAAAAATTCAATTTGCTTGCATATTTTGGTTTTTTTCGGGCTAAATTCTTAAATCTGGGGCCCCCAACGGGCGCTAGCGAAGTGCACCCGGTGGGGAAAGCAGAGGCATGAGTCGCCCTTACCAATTAGCGGAGCGGTTTGGTCCTTGCGACCTCATTGCCGAACGCGCTAGTAGGCACTCATTTGCTTTTTGACCGTTTCATTAATGAAATCCGCGAACTCCTGGATGGTCATCGACCCCTTCTCTTCCGCGCCTTGCTGACGAACGGAAACGAGACCTTGTTCCGCCTCTTTTTCGCCGACGATGAGCATATACGGAATACGCTTCAATTCGTTGTCGCGAATCTTACGTCCGAGCTTCTCGTTACGGTCATCTACGATGACACGTACGTCCTGTTGTTCGAGGACCTCCTTAACTTTCCAAGCATACTCGTTGCTCTTCTCGGAGATTGGCAGTACAACAGCCTGATCCGGCGTCAGCCACAACGGGAATTTACCGGCGGTGTGCTCGATCAGCACGGCTACGAAACGCTCCATTGAACCGAACGGCGCGCGGTGGATCATGACGGGACGGTGTTTCTGGTTGTCCTCACCCGTATATTCGAGTTCGAAACGCTCCGGCAGGTTGTAGTCCACTTGGATGGTACCCAACTGCCAACGGCGACCGAGGGCATCCTTTACCATGAAGTCGAGTTTCGGGCCGTAGAAAGCCGCCTCACCGGTCTCTTCGCGAGCCGGCAGATTCATCTCCTTGCATGCCTCACGAATGGCATTCTCTGCGTGCTCCCAGATCTCGTCTGAACCTACGTATTTCTCGTGGTTGTTCGGGTCGCGGAGCGAGATCTGCGCCTCGTAGTTCTCGAAGTTCAGCGCCTTGAAGATGATATTGATGATCTCCATCACGCGAATGAACTCCTGCTTCACCTGATCGGGGCGGCAGAAGATATGTGCGTCGTCTTGCGTGAACGAACGAACACGCGTCAGACCGTGCAACTCGCCCGATTGCTCGTAACGATAGACGGTTCCGAATTCCGCGCAGCGGAACGGCAGATCTTTGTACGAACGCGGGCTATTCTTATATATTGCGCAGTGGTGAGGACAGTTCATCGGCTTGAGCAGATAAACCTCACCCTCTTCCGGCGTGGTGATGGGTTGGAAAGAATCCTTGCCGTAGTGATCCCAGTGACCGGAAGTCATATAGAGTGTCTTACTACCGATATGCGGGGTGATCACCTGCTCGTAACCGTAGCGCTTCTGGATCTTCTTGAGGAAATCCTCAAGACGCAGACGCAGCGCCGTACCTTTCGGCAGCCAGATAGGCAGGCCTTTGCCGACCATGTCGCTGAACATGAACAATTCCAGGTCTTTACCGATCTTACGGTGGTCGCGTTTCTTCGCTTCCTCCAGCAGCGCCAAGTACTCGTCAAGCAGCGCTTTCTTGGGGAACGAGATACCGTAGATACGCGTCATCATCGGGCGTTTCTCATCGCCGCGCCAGTAGGCTGCGGAGCAAGAGAGCACTTTCACGGCCTTGATCGGCTCGGTACTTACCAAGTGCGGACCGCGGCAGAGATCTGTGAACGCGCCTTGCGTGTACGTGGTAATATGTCCGTCTTCGAGTTCCGAGATCAACTCGCATTTATAACTCTGGCCTTTGTCGCCGAAAGCTTTCAACGCATCAGCTTTGCTGATAGCGCGTTTTACGAGCGCTTCTTTCTTCGCGCGCAACTCCATCATCTTGTTCTCGATAGCGGCAAAACAGGTGTCGTTGATGACTACGCCCTCGGGCGGCATGACGTCGTAGTAGAATCCGTTCTCGATGGCCGGTCCGATACCGAACTGGATACCCGGATAGAGTTCTTGCAGCGCCTCCGCCATGAGGTGCGACGAGGTGTGCCAGAAGGCGTGTTTGGCCTCTGCGTCATCCCACTTGTGCAACTTGATACTGCTGTCCTCTTGAATGGGGAAATTGAGTTCTACGATTTGATCATTGATACTTGCGCAAAGAATGTCCTGCGCCAGACGTGTGCTGATGGACTCAGCGATTTGCAACGGCGTCACGCCGTTCTCGTACTCACGGACGCTCCCGTCCGGAAAAGTGATTTTAATCATATTGATAAACGTACAAATGTTTATGCCCGCGCGGCTCACAACTGCTACGCAAGGCGTTAATATGGTGTGTTGTGATTTTCAAAAACGGCTGCAAAGGTACAACAAAATTTGCATATACGCAAGTATTTAGGCGAATAATTTGCATAATTCAGAAAAAAACCGTACCTTTGCAGCCGCAATGTAATATCGACGACTTATGAGACAGCGGATATTTTCTATTCTGTTGATTGCCTTTTTGGCGGCGACTTTCTCTGTTCCGGCGTACGGATGGGGACAGAAAGGGCATCGTATTATTGCTAAGATCGCGTATGACAACCTGAGTCGCAAAGCCCGCAAAGCCGTGGACAAGACGCTTGGTCAAAAGGGCGCTATCTATTGGGCAAACTGGCCGGACGAGATCAAATCCGACACCATCTATCCGGATAGTTACGATTGGCATTTCCAGGACTTTGACGGCGGGCTATCGGACTCCCTCGTAGCCGATGCGCTCATTCATTATCCCGCCGTAGGCGGTAACATGTTCCGCGCACTGGACAGCCTCGTAGCAGTGCTCAAAGCCGGCAAAGGCGACATGCACACTTTGCGCTTCGTCATTCATCTTTCCGGCGACCGTTATTGCCCGATGCACATGGCCCACATGGATGACAAAGGCGGTAACACGGTGAAGATGAAATGGTTCCGCGAAGAGACGCGTCTGCACACCGTTTGGGACACGCATCTCATCGAGTCGCAGGGCTACAGCTACACCGAGTACGCCGAGAAATTGGAACTCGAATATGGCTGGGCAAAGAAATACATCGATGCGCAGACCGATGCGGAACTGCTGCTCGACACCTATCACCTGACATCCGACATCTACACCTACCAGGCCACCTGGGACGGCAACACCTACCATTATATCTACCGGTGGCGCACGGAGATGGAGGAACAACTCTACATCGCCGGCGTCCGCCTGGCCAAACTGCTGAACGAAATATATAAATAAACGATACCATGAAAAAATCTTTTACACTGTTTCTGACTCTTCTCTGCGCTGCGGGTTTGTTCGCAGCCGACATCGACATGCAGATCCATTGGGGCACAAAAGAGGCCCAACAGAAATCGATGACCAGTGCCGGCAAGCAGAAGAAATATTACACGGATGACTATACTCCGGAGAAACTGCGTGCGCTGAGCGGCGACGACCTCTTCGGCGCGCTGAACACGCTGATGGGCAACACCTGCAAACTCCTGGAAAGCGGATATGACTACGGTACACTTCGTTATTCGTACAAAGATGTGGACAAGGACCTCAACAACTCGGGAAACATCATCGGTTATTATGACGGTCAGTCGATGAGCGGCGCGTGGGACGGCGGCACGACCTACAACCGCGAGCACACCTGGCCGCAATCGAAAGGCGCCAATCAGAACACGCCGATGGGCTACGACATGCAATCGGTGCGCCCGGCGAATGCGGCAATCAACAGCAGCCGCGGCAGTAAGGCGTACGGCGAAGGCAGTCAGTTTTACGACCCGAATGAGATAGCGATCAATAACTCGCTGTATGCGCCTGAGCACCTGGGTTCCTATCGCGGCGACTGTGCGCGCGTAATCCTTTACGATTATGTGGTGTACGGCGAAGCGGGAGGACACAAGAACGACTTCTATCTGGGCAACGCGCAACTGCTGAGCAAGTTCGGTAAAAACGGCATCTTTGAGTCGGTGGGTATTCTGCTCAAATGGCACATGCAGGATCCTTCGTCGCTGACGGAGATGGTTCGCAACGACGGTGCGCAGGTCTATCAGGGCAACCGCAACCCCTTCATCGACTATCCGGAACTGGCGATTCAGATGCTGAAGGACAAAGTGACGACCTATAAAGTGACCGTCACGGGCGCAGAGATGTGGCCGGCCTATTCGCTCACGCTCAACACCGGATTTATCTCGTACATGGGTACGAAAAACTCGCGTCCCGCAGAAGTGACCGTCACCGGCGCGACCAGTACCTACGACAAGGTTTCCGGCCGGCTCACAATCACGAACGTCAAAGGGGAAGTGAAGATCTCCGTGGCGTCCACGCAGGCGCTGGAAATGACCGAAGACGGACAAAAAGCAATCAAGACCATCCACAACGGACAAATAGTCATCATCAAGAATGGCAAAGCGTATACTATTCTCGGCACTCCTGTTGGCGATATTCGTTAACGGCGTGTCGGCAGGCACGAACCTGCAGGTATTCTACGACTTCGGTAGCGCAGGAACGGTTTGCGAGAACAAACGTTCGAATCGCGTGACGACCACTATCGAGTTGTTCTACCCCGACCCGTGGGGTACGACTTTTGCGTTCGTGGACCTCGACTATAACATCAACCCCATCGACCCGCAGAACACGCCCTTTATGAGTTATGCGGAGTTCGCGCGATGCCTTAATTTCTGGCAGCAGACGAAGGCCAAGGACCTGAGTGTCCAAGTGGAGTACAACGGCGGCTTGGGTATCTTCAAGGACGCCGAAGGCGGCATCCGCGGTTACGGCATCAACCACGCCGCACTCGTAGGTCTGAACTACTGCCTGCACACCGCCGATTACAAGAATATTTTCAATCTCGAACTGCTCTATAAATACATCGTCGATCCGGATAACGGCACAAAAAACCAAGCGCCGATCCAATTCACCTTCGTCTGGGGCTGCGATGATTTCTGCACGGCGCCGGGCCTGCGTTTCTCGGGTTTTCTGGATATCTGGGGTCAGCGTTTCGGCGGCCAACAATCGTTCGTGCTGATTACCGAGCCGCAACTGTGGTATAATGTCGGACGGTGGTTCAAATGCCCGAACCTCAATATCGGCACGGAGATTGAATTCAGTTATAACTTCAACGGCGGGACGCCGGGTACGGGATTCATGTGCAATCCCTGTTTAGGTATTAAATGGACTTTTGACTAAATGCTGTTTATTTTTATCGTCATCGCGATTTTTGCGGTCGCTATCACTCGTAAGATTCCGTTCAAAGAACGGATCACTATCTTCTCTCGTGGCGCAGGCAACACGAACCTGCTGCTAATGGTATGGATCTTCATGCTTGCCGGCGCTTTTGCCGCGAGCGCGAAAGAGATGGGAGCGGCGGGAGCGATGGTCGATCTGACGCTGCATTTCCTGCCGGCCAAATTTGCCTTGACGGGACTCTTCCTCGCCGCCTGCGTCACCTCCCTCTGTATGGGTACGTCGGTTGGCACGATCGTGGCCTTGATGCCTATCGCTGCAGGCTTGGCGGAACGCACGGAGATGGCTTTGCCGATGGTCGCCGCAGCCGTTGTAGGCGGTGCGTTCTTCGGCGACAACCTCAGTTTTATCAGCGACACGACGATCGTCGCCACGCAGTCGCAGGGTTGCCAACTGAGCGATAAGTTCCGCTATAACGTACGCATGGTCATGCCGGCGGCCTTGATTGTCGCGGTGGCCTATGTCTTCCTCGGCGGCGAAGCCGCGGATATCACCGCCACGGGCGCTATCGAATGGTGGAAAGTCCTACCCTACCTCGCCGTCCTTATCTGCGCAGCCTGCGGCATCAATGTGCTGGTCGTCCTCACGGCCGGAAATATCCTCACCTGCCTCACGGGCATCCTCGACGGCAGTTATGACCTGATGGGATGGATCGGCAGCGCCTCGCAAGGTATCATGGGCATGAGCGAACTCATCCTCATCTCCATGCTCGCCGGAGGTATCTTCGCTATCTTCAGTTATGTCGGCGGATTGGATTTCATCATCGACCGCATGACACGGCATATCAAGGGCCGCGCAGGCGCCGAATGGAGCATCTGCGGACTCGTTGCATTCGCCAATATCTGCACGGCCAATAACACGATCGCCATCCTCTCTGTCGGCGATATCGCCAAGCGCGTGGCGGAGCAATTCGACATCGACCCGCGCCGCAGCGCCAGCCTCTTGGATACGACGAGTTGCTGCGTCCAGGGCATCCTGCCTTATGGCGCCCAACTGCTCATGGCGAGCGGCCTTGCCGGCATCTCCGCGATCTCCATCGTCCCCTATCTCTTCTACCCTGCCCTCCTCGGTCTCGCCGTCATTGTAACCATCCTTTTTCAACGCAAAACAAAATGATGCAAACAGAACACGCTATAAAACTGGTCAAAGACACCTTTCAACAAGAGCTATCTTCCGCTTTGAGACTCCGCCGCGTCACGGCGCCGCTTTTCGTGGAGTCGGGGCATGGACTGAATGACGACCTGACGGGAGTGGAGAAACCGATCACGTTCTTCGTGCCGGAACTCAACCGCACCTGCGAGATCGTCCACTCGCTCGCCAAGTGGAAGCGAATGAAGTTATGGCGCATCGACGCGCAACCGGGCTACGGCATCTATACCGACATGAACGCCATCCGCACCTTCGAGACCCCGGATGACATCCACAGCCTTTATGTGGACCAGTGGGACTGGGAAAAAGTGCTCACCGCCTCCGACCGCACGCGTGAGTATTTGCGCACGACCGTACGCGATATTTATAAGGTGCTCAAGAATGTCGAATATGTGGTCTGCGAGCGCTATCCGGAACTCCGGCCTTTCCTGCCTGATGCGATCACTTTCATCGACTCCGAAGACCTGTTGCAACGTTACCCTAACCTCTCCACCAAGGAGCGCGAGAACGTGATCTGCAAGGAGTTTGGCGCGGTCTTTATCGAAGGCATCGGCGCTCCGCTTTCGAACGGCCAGCCGCACGACAGCCGCGCCGCCGACTACGACGATTGGGCACTCAACGGCGACATCCTTATCTGGTATCCGATTCTGAACAAAGCAATCGAATTATCGTCCATGGGAATCCGCGTGGACGCAAAATCGATGGAGCGTCAGTTAGCCGCAGCGGGGCATAGCGATTGGTCTCAACTCGACTATCATCAAGCCGTGTTAACCAACACTTTACCGCTCACGATCGGCGGCGGCATCGGTCAGTCGCGACTCTGTATGACGCTTCTCCACAAACGGCATATCGGCGAAGTCCAAGTGAGCGAATGGTCCGCCGAAGAACTCGCCCGCTGCGCCCAAAACGGCATTACCCTCCTGCAATAAAACAGGACATTTTTTGCATTTTTATTGCCCACTTACGCTAACTCTCTAGTATTATATACTACGTATATAATACAAACGAAAACGCGTGCAAAATTTAGTGCGTGATAAGTGCGTGATAAGTGCGTCATAAGTACGCGGTAAGTGCGAGATTATAGGGGTCCGAACGGGGTATTTTGCTACCCCTTTGCTGCTTTTTGCTACCTTCTGCCATCTTTCGATACTCCCTGTTGAATAGAATTATTGCAAACTCAACTTTACAAAATATACTTTTTCGACATTTAGGGCAGCAAAAAGTTGCATATTCCACAAAATATGTGTACTCCGGAGTCTATAACGTTTCACGCGGAAACCTCGACCTCGAGAGCACGTATCTGACATCATCCGCGATAAGGCGATTTACAATCTGCAAGGAGCACGAGATCGTTAAACAAATTCGTAAATACGATTCGCAAGAAATTAGGGCTGCTACGGCAGCCCTAATTTCTTGCAACTTCTTTCAACTTTCAACGCTCAACTTTCAACTTTATCACTGATGTTGCTCTCTGAGCAGATCATTGACTGTCTTCACTGGGTTGAAGGTCGAGATGGGCACTTCTACGAAGATCGTGTTCCAACGGCTCATTGCGCCGTTCCATAGACCCGGTAACTCGAGCGCTAGGAGTTCCTTGCCGTCCTTCGATTTATTGGAAATGAAGCCCGTTTGAGGATCTACGTACTTCGGCAGGTCGAACGGTTTGCCTTCGAAATCGCGAATAGCGCATACCAAATCCACCGGATTGAAGTGAGTCGATTGTTTCATCAGTTCCGGATTGCTGATCTGCGTGGACTCAAGAATCTGGCAACTGATCGAACCGTCGGCCTCACGAACGAGGAACGGACCGCCGCCGGGCTCACCCGTGTTCTTCACTACGCCGCATACGCGGATAGGACGGTTCAGTTTCGCGCGCTCTTCGTCGCTCAGGTTCGGATCCTTCAGCGCCTCGAAGATACGTTTCTGCTCAGTGACAAGTACGCCGGCCAGGATCTGTTTGTAACGGATCGTATCTTTCTTCAGACGGTCGGGCACCACGTTGTCAATATTCTTGATGAACACAATATCGGCATCTTGCTGATTGAGGTTCTCGATGAGCGCACCGTGACCTCCCGGACGGAACAACAACTTACCGTCTTTCGTGCGGAACGGCGTGCCGTCGGGATTGGCGGCGAGGGTATCCGTGCTCGGCAACTGCTCGCTGAAGGTTACATCATATTTCACATCGTACTTATCCTCGAATTTCTTGAGGTTGTCTGCGATATGCTGACGGAAGAGCGGCAGGTGATCATGACTGACGGTGAAGTGCAGATAGACGGTCGGCTTCTCGCCTTTCTTCGCCGGTGCTACGCAATACTGTGCACCTTCTACCAAGTGCTCCAATGCAGGCGTACGCGCGCCGTCGCGATATTTATGGAAAAGAAGCAGCCCCTTCGGCAGGTCGCCGTAATGCATGTCTTGCAGCAGGAATCGAACCGCTTCCTGACCTTCTTTGCCAGCGAGTTGAGGACCGAACGCAAAGCAGTCTTTATGCGCTAAGAAATCCTGAATGAACGGTGTCTCAATGCCGTCCTCCAAATACTGGAACAGGTTCTTGAACATACGGCTGGCCGCACCCGAAGCAGGAACAAACTTCAATATCTTGTGTCCCTCTTCCAGGTACTGTTGCCAAGCAGCGATATACTGCTCTTGCTCCGCACGCTTCGGGGCGAGGATGCCCTTCTTCGTCGATGCCGGCGCTACGATATCCAACTCCGGAAAACCGTTTCGGAAGCACGCTAACTGTTGCTCCGCTTTCTCCAACGAAATGCCTTTTGCTTGCAGTTGCTCAAGGTCTTGTGCACTAAAATTACTCATGGTCTATATGGTTAAAAATGATTTTGCGCTGCAAAGGTACAAAAAAATCTCATTGTATGCAAGAATTTTTCATAAAAATTCAAAATTATTTGCATAATTCCAAAAAATATCGTATCTTTGCGGCGCATTTAGTAAGCGTCCGAAAAGCGGTGCGTCGAAAATAACCATAAAAACAATTATACTTATGAGAAAAATCTTCCTTCTTACATTAGCAGCATTGATGCTGTCTATGATGAGCTTTGCTCAAGAGCGTATTATGGTCATCTCAGACCCGCACGTGTATCCGCTATCGGAAATTGACAAGCAAGCCAATTTTGACCAATACATGAAGACCCAACGTAAGATGTTGGAGCACAGTGAGCCGCTTTGGCATGCATTGTTAGACACCGCTTTGAAGTACAAACCGGATTTGGTACTCATCCCCGGTGATTTGACCAAGGATGGTGAGGCAGCGTCTCACGACACCGTAGCAGCCGGTATTCACCGTTTGGAAGCAGCCGGTATCCCTGTGCTGGTTATCCCCGGCAACCATGATATCCCCGCTTCGAACGCTTGGAAGACCCACTATTCGGGAACGTTCAAAAACACAGTGTCCGAAGATGCCGGTTCGTATTCGTTTGCATCGGAGCCTCTTCCCGGAGTGACGGTTCTCGGTATCGACGGTTCGGACGGAAAAGCTTCCGTTGGTAAATTATCCGCATCTACGTTAGCATGGGTTGAAGCGCAGGCGAAAGCCGCAAAAGCCAAGGGCAACACGGTCATCGCAATGACGCACTGGCAGATTCTGGAGCATTTTGACGGCTTGGCGTCCATCGAGCCTGCCAGCCGTTTTGAGAAACCGGACGAGTTGCGTGATCTACTCATGCATAATGGTGTACACCTCGTGCTCACCGGTCACTTCCACGTAAGCGGTATCACCACGTTCCGCGACACTACCGGTTTGACGCAAGACAGCCTCGTAGAGATCACTACCGGTTCGCCGATCACTTATCCGTGTCCTTATCGTTGGATGACGCTCTCCAAAGACCGCAAGTCTATCGAAGTAACGACCGAGTATATCAACTCCTTACCCGGCGTCGCGGATGATTTCAACACCTATAGCCGCGAGTGGATGGCAGAGCACACGGCGAATTTGATTCCTTCTCTGGCTCACAGATTCTGGGGAAAGATTTTGGACCAATGGGACGAAAAAGTCGCTCCTATGATTGGATCAGCCATGGCGGCAATGTTTAAAATGGCTTTACCGCAGACCGATGCAGAGCAGGCAGAGGTTACATCAACGTATATAAGCGATCCTGCTATCAATCTGTATCTTTTCTATTCCGAAGCCAGCGAGGCTCGCCACCCGGAAGAAGGTCAAGAACATGCCGAAGCGTTCAAGCAAGGCATGATCGATATGCTGACGAATGTTTTGGGATGGGATTTTGTAGCAGAAGAATGCTATAATGTTATGAAAGAGGATGTAGAAGAGCCTGTTCAGTCTCTCGTACAGGACAAAACCTTGGCCAAGACTAAACATGCTAATGTGACGGATGACTTGGACCTGCTATTGGGTACGCGCAGTAGCTCTGCCATCTATGCAGTCAACAATATTGGATGGGAAAAAGTGTACGCGTATGTTTTGTGCAAGGTAGGCGGTAAGACTTATCCGTACCAACCTTGGCCGGGCGTTGAGATAAATCAAGCGCAGAGCGCTGATAATATCTTTGCGTTTGAGTTCCCGAAAGACTATGACCGGGTTATCTTCAACAACGGTACACTCCAAACGGGCGAACTGACATGGAAAGAGTCCAAACCGTACTTCGTGCTGAGCGATAAGAAAGACGGCGAAGGACACTACCAAGGGAAATGGGTGACGCAAAGTGATATTGCTGCAGCCAAGGCTGTGGACGACAAGATAGACAAAATTGGAACCGTTACCAACGCTTCGAAGGCACTCATCGATGCTGCCCGGGCTGCGTACAACGCACTGACCGCTGATCAGAAAGCACTGGTTACAAAACTCGCTACACTCGAGGCTGCTGAGAAAAAGTATGCTGATTTAGTGGCTGCCAATGATGTGGACGAGAAGATAGACAAAATCGGAACCGTTAAACTTACCGACGCTTCGAAAGCACTCAAGAACGGAACACCGTCGGGGTAGAAAAGACTGAACACCGCGCAGAACGCACTGGCAACAAAACACGCTA
>JAEEGL011369129.1_pt1 | contig 11859 bp, 14 predicted proteins | sample 9134231 | NCBI WGS metagenome assembly JAEEGL01 (sample SAMN16246548, study PRJNA631951) | gut metagenome | biome: gut microbiome; feature: rumen; material: fiber-attached | host: Bos | place: Iran: Karaj | collected 2018-10 | reverse complement strand
GGGTGCTGCATACATGGCTAACGGTATCGTTACACTTGCTGGTTCTAGATTGTACACATCTATGGCTGATACAGATGAAGTTATCGATGAAGCATTAAATAGATTCGAAGATGTATTCAAGATGGTTAAGGAAAGAGATATTCCACTAAATGATCAAATCGCTGAATACAATGCTAAGCACAAGGCAGAAAAGGCAGCAAAGAAAGCAGCAGCTAAAGAGTATATGGCTCAAGCAAAGGCTGAAGCTAAAGCAAAGAGAGAAGCCGCTATTAAGGTTCTTTCAGAATAATTAAAAACAAATGCGAAAGGGATTACGATTTCGTAGTCCCTTTTTTGCATATTTAGGGTATTAAAATGGGAAAGTATATTATTGCACATGATATGGGTACAAGTTCAGACAAAGCCGTGCTAATTAGCTTTGCTGGAGAAATTGTTGCATCTATGGCAGAACCATATCCAACTTATTATCCAGCCCCATCTTTTGTAGAACAAGATCCAAAAGACTATTGGGATGCTGTATGTAAAACTACACGCGAAGTTGTAAAAAAAGCTGGAATTCAACCAGATGAGGTTAAAGGAATAGTATTCTCAACACAAGCTATGGGTATTATCCCAGTTGATGCTAACGGTAAGGTACTACATCCAAATATAACATGGGTAGATGGTAGAGCTGAAAAACAAGCACAAAAACTAATGAATAAGGTTGGTGGTAAGAGAATCTTTACTCTTGTTGCCGGCACACCTATTATGGGTAAAGACGTTATTGCAAAGATTCAATGGTTAAGAGAAGAAAGACCAGATGTATATAACGAAACAAAATATTTCTTGGATGTAAATGGTTTCTTGAAATATAAATGTACTGGCGAGATGGTTGCAGAACTTTCAGGCGCTTCATCATATGGTCTAGATTTAAAGAAAAAGACTTGGATGAGCGCGTTAAAGATTGTTGGCATCGATATGTCTAAATTACCACCACTTGTAAAGAGTACAGATTTAATCGGAAACGGTCTAACAGAAGAAGCTGCTAAATTAATGGAATTACCAGTTGGTACTCCAGTATTCGGCGGTTGCGATGATACACAATCAGCAGCAATTGGTTCTGGTATGAATGGAGATGGAGAAATCCACATCTATTTAGGAACTTCTGCGTGGGTAGGCGCTACATCTAAAACAGAAACAAAGTTTAAACATGGTACAGGTGCTTTGCAATCTGCAGATCCAGAAATGAATTTAATTGCTGGTGTTACAGAGGCTGCAGGTAGTAACATTCAATGGTTATGTGATCAATTCTTTAGAACAGAACAAAAAGAACTTGGAGAAGGTATTTATAAGTACATGGATCAAGTTATTTCATCAATTCCAGCTGGATCAGATCATTTAATTTGTACACCTTGGATGAGCGGTGAAAGATGCCCAGTATCTTCAACAACAACAAGATCAACATTATTTAACATCACTCCAACACATACAAGAGAACACTTAATGAAAGCTCTTTATGAAGGTATTGGATACAACCTAAGATGGATTTTAGAGAATTACGAAAAGGATTATGGATTCCATTGTCGTCAATTCAGAATCATCGGTGGCGGTGCTTTAGATGATGCTTGGATGCAAATTATTGCAGATATTACAAAGAGCGAATTCGCTGTAGTTGAAAATCCAAGAATGGCAGGTGCTTTAGGTGCTGCTATTATCGCGTTGATTGGTCTTGGGGAATTAAAGGGATTCAGCGATGCAAAATTGTTTGTCAAGGAAGCTAAGTCATATAAGCCAAATCCAACAAACACATTTATTTATGACAAACTATTCTTAGATTATAAGAGAGTTTATAAATCTTTAAAGAGAACATACAAAAAGGCTAACTCAAAGCGTTTTGAAGGAGAACTATAATGAACAAATATGTTGAGAAAATTCTAGAATATGCAAAGAGACTTGTAGAAGAAGGAATTAACGATGATAAAGCTTGCATTTCTCTAAGAGCTAAGGCAGGTTTCATGTACGTTACAAAGCAAGGCGTTGCATTAAAGGATATCAAAGAAGCAGACGTACAAAAAGTAGATATGGCTACAACACAAGGCGAATATTTACTACACGCTAGTGTTTATACAGCAAAAGAAGATGTAAATGCTATTTGCCACGTACATCCAAAGTGGGTTGCTCCAGTTGCTAAAGCTGGTGCTACAATTCCAACAGTTTTAGATGATATGGCTCAAATCGTTGGACCAAAGTGCAAAACAGCATCAAATGATATTAAATCAATTCTTTGCAAATTAAAGGGATGCAATTCTTGCTTAATTAAAGATGATGGTTGTATTACAACAGGTAGATCTTTAGATGAAGCTTATACATGTGTACTAGTTTTAGATAAGGCTGCACATTGCTATGTATCTTCAGCAGTTATTGGTAAGAATAAGACAATCAATATCATTGAAGCTAAGTTAATGCAATTCATCTACAAAAAGAAATACAGCAAGGCTAACCAAGAAAACTTGCAAGTAAGCGAGGAGGAATAACTTATGGCATGGGATAAAGAAACAGAACAAAGATTAAGACAAGTTATTAAAGATAGCGGTGTTAACCTATTAAAGGAAAACCTAGTTCAAGGAACTTGGGGAAACACAGCTGCAAGATTAGATGAAGATCATATGTTGGTTACTCCAACAGGATTAGACTACATTTCTCTTACTCCAGAAGATATGCCAGTTGTTCAAATTAGCGATCCTTCTATTTGGAGCGACGGAAAGAAGCCTACAAGCGAAAGAAAGATCCACGCTGCTATTATGGCTGCAAGACCTGAAATCAACGCTACAATCCACTCTCACCCAGTATTCTGTTCTATCCTTGCATCTGCAAGAATTGAATTACCAGTAATGAGCAAAGAGATGGAGAAGTTAGTTGGTGGTCCAGCAAGAGTAGGTAAGTATGGTCTTCCTGGAACAAAGGGATTAAAAGAAGGTACAGTTGCTGCTATGGAAGGTAGAAATGCATGCTTCATGGCAAACCATGGTGTATTCTGTGCTGGTAAAGATATGGATGAAGCATTTGAAATTATCCGTATTATGGAAAAGAGCTCTTATGAATATATTAAGCAAATGACTCTAAAGGCTACAGGAGCAAAAGAATATTCAGACGAATTATTGTTTGATTATTTCGTAAAGCAACATTCATAATAAATGAGTTTTATACCAAAGAATCAAGAAATTATAACAATATCTAAAGTGCGAGAGATGAGCCCTCTCGTACTTGCTTATATTGGGGATGCAGTTCATTCACTATATGCAAGAGAGAAATATACTTTGTCTACTACATATAAGACGAATAAATTGCATCTTTTAGTTTCCAATGATGTTAAAGCTAAATCTCAAGCAAAGAAGATGGACGCCATCATGGATAAACTAACAGAAGAAGAAAAAGACGTATTTATGAGAGCTAGAAACGCTCACGTAAATTCAGTCGCTAAGAACGCCACAATAGGCGAATATTTAGAAGCCACAGGATTTGAAGCAGTGGTTGGTTATTTGTATTTAACAGGGCAAGAAGAGCGTTTAGAGGAGCTATTGAGTATTGACTAACGTTGACGAGATAGAAGCATTATATAAAAAGATTTCTGAAAGAAAAGCCCAAGGAAAACCAATCGACAGATTGTGTGTTCAATTAGTTAAAGCGTTTGAGAATTCCATTCAAGCAATTATAAAGGTAAATAAGATTAATACGGTCGATGAATCAGACCTTATGGTTGTTGCGCACGTTAGCATTATAAATGCAATAGATAAATTTGATCCAACTAAGGATGCGAAGTTCTCAACATATGCAGATAAGTGTATAAAGAATGCTATGCATGATGAGCAAAGAAAGGTCATGAAAAAGATAGATAACGAATGCTCACTAGAAAAGATGCAAGAAGAGATTAATTTCGAAGCTGAAGATGCAAGCATAGATATTGAAGAGAAATACAATAACGAAAAGAGAATAAAAGACTTATTATCTAGCGTAACAGAAGATGAGAAGAAGATTATCTTCTGTCTTCTAGATGGACTATCTTACGCAGAGATAGCCACCAAATTAAACATTCCAAAAAAGAAAGTGGATAACGTTATCCAAAAGATTAGAAAGTTTAAATTTTAAAACTTGTTTTGACGAACGATTTCAGAACAGATAATTCCACAAGCAACAGATGCATTTAAAGAATTAACCTTTCCGAATTGAGGAATGGCTACTACTTTATCGCATAATGATCTTGTTAGATGTTTAACTCCGCTACCTTCGTTTCCAATAACTAAAGCAATATCGCCAGTAAGATGAGCATTGTAAATATTTTCGCCGCCCATATCTGCACAGCATATAGTTACGAAGTCTTCCTTTAGTTCACGGATTACATCATTGATATTTGTTACTTGAGCAATCTTAACATAAGATGTGGCACCAGCAGATACTTTAATAACTGTAGCATTAACTGATGCAGCACGATTCTTTGGAATAACAATACCAGTAACGCCTAAGCATTCACCAACTCTTATGATACTTCCTAGGTTGTGCGGATCTTCGATATTATCTAGTATTAATAGGAATAGAGGCTTGTCGCCCTTAGAAGCTAGAATCTCATCAAGGGTAGAATACTTAAAGTCTTCAGATATAGCAATAACACCTTGATGATGTGTTGTTTCAGACATCTTGTCTAACATTTTTCTATCTAAAAACTCAACACGTATACCTTTTTTACGTGCTAAATCAATGATTGGTTGTAAATCATGTAGGCCTTTTGCTACATATACCTTAGATATTTTTGTTTGCTCTAATGATAGAGCTTCCTTGATGGGATTTCTTCCTTCTATTTGCATATATTAATTCTTAAAACTATGAAGAGGTGCTGGAATTCTACCGCCACGATTAATAAACTTCGCTGGAGAAGCTGTATTAATCTTTAGGATTGGAGCACGACCTAGTAGGCCGCCAAATTCGGCATAATCGCCAGCCTTTTTACCGTAGACTGGAATAACTCTTACGGCTGTTGTTTTTTGGTTTACAACGCCTATAGCGATTTCATCTGCGATAATTGCGGAAATAACATCAGCTGATGTATCTCCAGGTACTGCGAACATATCTAATCCAACAGAACATACTGCTGTCATAGCTTCTAATTTCTCTAGTGTTAAACATCCAGATTCAACACCGTGAATCATACCAATATCTTCAGATACAGGAATGAATGCACCAGATAGTCCACCAACTGATGAACAAGCCATGATACCACCTTTCTTTACTGCGTCGTTTAACATAGCAAGTGTTGCTGTTGTACCAAAACCACCAACTTGCTCAAGTCCGATTTCTTCAAGGATGTGAGCAACGCTATCGCCAACTACTGGAGTTGGAGCTAGAGATAAATCTACGATACCAGTTGATGCGTTTAATCTTGATGCAGCTTCCTTTGCTACTAATTGCCCAACACGAGTAATCTTGAATGCAGTTTGTTTAATGCATTCAGCTACTTCTGTTAAATCTCCGTTAACTTGTTCAAGTGCGCTCTTTACAACACCTGGTCCAGATACGCCGACATTAACAACCGTATCTCCTTCACCAGATCCTAAGAATGCACCAGCCATAAATGGATTGTCTTCAACTGCGTTTGCAAATACAACTAGCTTTGCACAACCGATTGAATCTGCATCCTTTGTTAGGTATGCACAATCTTTAATGACTTTACCCATTAACTTAACGGCGTCCATATTGATTCCTGCTTTTGTTGTAGCAACATTTATAGATGAACAAATCTTAGATGTTGATGCAAGTGCTTCAGGAATAGATAAAATAAATTCTTTTTCATATGGTGTCATTTCCTTATGAACAAGAGCTGAATAACCACCTAAGAAATCGATGCCGATTTCGTTAGCAGCCTTATCTAAAGTTTTGATGATTTCTAAATGTCCTTTAGATGCAGCAGAAATTAAACTAATAGGTGTAACAGAAATTCTCTTGTTAACAATAGGCACACCAATCTCGTTTGAAATGTCTTGACCAATCTTTACAAGGTTAGAAGCTTTAGACATAATCTTGTCGTAGATTTTGTCGCAAGTCTTTTTCTTGTCATCAGTAATACAATCAAACAAAGAAATACCAAGAGTAATTGTTCTTACGTCAAGGTGTTGGTGAGATACCATATTAATTGTTTCTAATATTTCATTACTTGAGTACATAATTCACCTTATAGTTTATTCTCTTGTGTAGATACTTGGTGCATGCTATCAAAGATTGATTGAAGTTGAATATGAATTTCAACAGCATTAGCCTTTCCAAGTTCATCTAATTTGTTTGCGATTTCGTTGAACTTTAGTTTTGAATCCTTTAGGTCTACAGCCATAATCATTGTGAAATATTCTTGCATGATTGTTTGTGAAATGTTTTCAATGTTGATTTCCATTTCATAAAGGGCAGTAGAAACCTTAGCAATGATTCCTTTCTTGTCTTTTCCAATAACAGATACAATAGCTTTCATTAGTCTTTTTCCTCTGCGATTCTATGAGTTCTGATGTAAGCTTTTGCACAAGGATATTGTGTTTCATGCTTACAGTTTGCACAATGTGGAAATGTTCCACACATGTCTTTGCCGGTTTGTTCTGATAAAACCCACTTTTGTTTGTCAAGCTTAGCTTGTCTTACACTGTTCTTCATGTTTTATATATCTCCTTAATTAATATCTAAATAAATATTTTCCTTTGATTTGTGCCTTGTCTATAGCACCATATACGTGGCTATCGTTAGAATTGATTCTATTATCGCCAAGTACAAATATCTTTCCTTCTTCAACAAGGTAACCTTGTTTAGAACAAATCTTGTCTTTTAACATTTGAGAAGTTCCAGAGAAATATGTAATTGTATATGAGCAAGTTACATATGGTTCATCTAGTGCCTCATCGTTTCTATACCATTTTTGTTCTTCTTGATCGAATCTAATGTAATCGCCTTCAAGTCCAATAATTCTTTTAATTACATTCTTTTCTGTATCAACCTTTTCAAAAACGATAATGTCCCCATAGTTTAATTTGTATAGGGAAGTAAGTAGAATTACATGGTCGCCATCATGGAATGTCTCTTGCATTGATGGACCAGCTACTGTCATAGGAGTCCATAGGAATGACATTGAAATTAAAATGAAGGCTAGTATTACAACGAAAATAACTAAAACAATGTTAATTGCTTTCATTACGTCTAGTGTGTTCTTTTCTTGCTTTGAAAATATTTCCATCTCTACACCCATATAATGTTATTTAAAAGTACTCCATTTGCATCTATGAAAGAAAGTTTCTTAACGTTTCTCCATGACTTTAAAGAGATTAAATCTTCATCTTTAAAGTCAGATAGACGAAGTGAGCACTTTTTCCAGCTATCTTTTTGCAAAGTAGCTTTTGCTCTATATGTCTTGTAGGCACCATATGTGCCTGAACATACTTCTATGTACAAATCTCTATTTTGGCTTGCACATGCATCAAATTGCAAAAGGTTTTGAGAAACGCTCTTTAGAGTGTAACTACCAATTGAATAAGTAGATAAACTACCACTTTCGCATGTTATACCAGATAGATTTAGTGGGCCTTGAACGATTTGTGGCTCATAGAATTGGAACATTGATCCAACTATTTCAACTAACCATCCATCAATACCCATATTCTTTTGGAATATAATTCTTGTCTTTTTAATTGGTTCTCTTATAATTTCTTGATCTTCATCAATCGGTAAATATCTTAAAGAAGAAGATAAAGATATACCATTTTTGTAATTAACCGTAATAAAGGCAAATACGCTTTGTGTTTCACTATATATTGGAAGTGTAGTCTTTAAATTATCTAAATCTAAATACTTTGAAGACCAACTTCTTAATGTACTATCTAATTCATCGTAACTATAGTTAATGATTATATCTTCGATATCTAATGCCTTATCTAATGAACATTGAGCATTTAAAATGCCGTTCTTATCTATCTTTAACTCCAATTCTGGATTCTTTGGCATCTTCTTGTTTTGAGTTAGAGCAGTTAACCAGCCATATAGTAAGCTTCTTGCTCTAAATGAAACAGAATCTGAAAGTCCAGTTAATGTACTTAAAGAGAATGGGACTCTATTATTCTTTAAGATTGTTTCTGAATCAGCAATTCTATCTAGCGATGTAATTGAGCAGTTTGTTGTAGTTACGCAAAGAGTTGGGCACTTAACAAACTTCAAATATGATTCAGTTGCACAACCTGCAAGCCATCTTTTTCTTTCATCATCTATAGGCATATGTAGATCTGTTGCATATCTAGGATAATTTCTATAATCCTTCCAACCAAGGTTCAAAAAAGATGCAACAGCATCAACTCTTTTATCTATAGCGGCAACTTGAAGAGCTATATCTGCGCCTGTTTTATAGCCAGATAAGATGATTTTGCAATCGTCACCTCTTAGTTGCTTGATAAGTGCAATTACTTTCATGCATACCTTATCCCAAACATAAAATGTTGTATCTTTTGCTGTTGGAATGGCATGCGTTAAATGATTTCCTGATTGAGAATAGTTTGCATATGAAATTGAATCAGGATAGATTGTGTAGTGACCATGAAGTGGTGTAACTCCAATATAGTCAAAAGCGAAAACTCCATATCCTGCATCAGCGTAAGCTTTTAGGTTATCTACTGAGAAAGTCTTATCTAAAACATCATTAATAAAAATGATGTTTGAATTGAATTGTGTTTGCTTTGGCAAATATCCATATACATAAATTCTTGTGTAGGAATTGTCGTGCTTATCTCCGTTGATAAATACTGCAACAGAATAGTACTTTTCAGACTCTTTAAACTCTAGGTATGATGGTCTCAATGGCTCAGACGATGGGTCATACTCTTTCCATAATTGATTAGGCGCTAAGATGAGATTTTGAGTTTCCATTGCGATTATTATATTATAAAGTCGCGCACGATGCAACGTTTTGCAACACAAATTTTGGCGATTTTTTATAAATTTGTCACACTTTTGCATTTAGGGTGTCACACTTTGATTGTTGCGCTATGTTGCAACTGTGACAAAACGAATTTTTGATGTAAATAATTGGCGATTGAAAAATATTGAATTGAAATTTAATTTCCTAAATTTTATTTGATTTAAGGATATGTTAATGTATTATGTTATAATACTTTTGCGGAGTGGTTATATCATGTCTAGTAGAGCGAAGAAAAAAGCAACATCAAGCGGAAGAGAAAATCAAAGAGTAGAATCAATTGTTACAGACGAACATTACTGTGAAAAGTGGCAAGCAATTTATGCAGGCATTACTATTGCTACGTTAATCATTATGTTCATTATGATTTTGGTTGCTCCAATGTTGAGTGCTAATTTGAAGTTCTCTTTATCTGGTAAGAGCGATGATGCGCAAGAATATAGTTTTGATGTAACAGCTTTAGATGCGCTAATAGCCCCACTTAGAGGATGCAACACTGGATTTAGATTTATCCTTGAAAAGATGGGCGCTACATTTGCTTCAAATGAAAACTATCAAGAAATGGAAGATGCCTTATCTCAATATCTAAAACAAGAAACTGTAGATAATATTAACGAATTAGGCGTTTCCGTATTTATTAATACAATTATTTTATTCACGATATTTATTGCAGCAATTGTGATCCAAATTTTCGATGCAAAATGCAAAAGAAAAGGGCTCCTATCTTTGATTGGGTTTGGAACATTTTTTGCAATGGTTTTATATTACTTTATTTTCTGCTTGGCAGTGAATGCAAGAACCGTTCTTTCTTCATCATCAATTGTAGGCGGCTGGGGAGTATGGATCTTGTTCATTTTAGCAATAGCATATTTAGTTGTTAATATAATCAATTATATTAAGTTTGGGAAGGAAAAGAGGAATGAAAACTTGTAAATTCTGTGGTAAAGAATTTGATGAAAATCTAACATTTTGTCCTTTCTGTGGAAAAGAAAATGCAGAGAGAAAATTGACATATGTTGAGAAGAAAAAAGCAAGAGAAAAAGACACCGAAATTATCCTTTCAAAAGCATCAATTCAAGACGAAGATTTAAAGAAGGCAAATGAAGGCCAAATAAGCTGGCTATATAGTGAAAAAATTGGAACAATCAATAGCAGCAAAACTAAAAGCTTGATACTTATAGTTTTGTCCGTAATAGCTATGATTGGGTGCGTTGTTTGGGCTCAATTGACACTAAAGAATGATATACAAGACAACCTAAAGTTATTGATTGTGGTTGCTGCGTATTTTGCGGTAGCAGTAGCTGGCGCAATTTGTATATCTGAAATCTATGTGTTTAGAGCTTATCTAAATTTAGAAAAACAACCTATGGTTGTTATGAAAGTAACATTCAATAAAGGACCAATGTTCTCATATAAGGATATGCTTTATGAAATGAAGACTTCTGAAAAATGCCATCTTTGTGAAGGCGATTTGCATATAGAAGAAAAGGATGGACAAATAGTATTTGTGTGCTCTCAAAACAGGGCTCATTTATACACAATTAATATGGAAGAGTATTTTGCCCAATTCAAAGAGAAAATTGAGCAAAATTAGCAATTAGTATATAATTTATAAATAGAGAGGTGCGAAAATGAAATTTTTAGTAGTAGAAGACAACGTAACTTTAAACCAAAACATTAGAGATGCTTTAGCTAAGCTTGGTGAGTCAGATAGCTCTTATGATGGAGAAGAAGGCTTATACATGGCTGAGCATGGCTCATATGACCTAATTATACTAGATTTGATGTTGCCAAAACTAAATGGATTCGAACTATTGGCTAGATTGAGAAAGACTTCAGTAGCACCGGTAATCATTTTAACAGCATTAGATAGTACAGATAAGAAGATTGAAGGTTTAAAACTTGGCGCAGATGACTATATGTCTAAGCCATTTGAAAACGATGAATTATTGGCTAGAGTAGAAGCCGTTTTAAGAAGATACAACAATAACTTTAATACAAAGTATGTTCATAAGAACATAGAACTTGATTATATTGGTAAGATGTTAAAGATCAACGGCGAGTATATTAAACTTGCTGGTAAGATGTATGATATAGTTGAGTATTTAATTAGAAATAGAAATATGATTATTTCTAAGGAACAATTATTCAACAGAATTTGGGGTTACAATTCAGATACTATTGTAACTGTAACAGAAGTTTACGTAAGTAATATTAGAAAGACACTTGAAAAATATGACGCAAAGAAATACCTAAAGACAATTAAGAACATTGGGTATATGTGGAGCGATAAAGAAGACGATGAAGGTTAGAGATTTATATTCTCGAGTTGAAACTGAAAAACAATCAAGACTTTTGTTGGCGTTGAGTATTATAGCGCCAACAATTTTGTTGGTGTTCGTTATGCTTGTCGCGATATATATTACGCAAGATGCCTTAATTAACAAAGAAAAGAGACAAATAAGCGTTGTTTCCGAGGCTGTAGCAGCGTTAGCCTTCTGGGATGAGAAATCTTCAATTGCAGAAGACGTTTCAGAATGTAAGGTTTTCTATTATAGAAACCTTCCTGGCGGCGAGGTGGTAAATCCTGAAGAAGGCTTTGCGACGTCTTATACGACCGAAGTAGATGGCGAGAAGGTAAAAGTTGGCGATAAGACCTATCTTTGTAAGTGCGGTAAAATGAGCAGTAATGAATCGGGCTTATTTTACTATATTGTATATTTAGATACCTCTCCAGATGAGAAAACTATGAGGGCTGTTATTTGGAGTTCTGTAGGCGTATTTTTGATAGCATTTATAATATTGTTCGCGGTTACGTACGCACTCGTTATGTTGCAGATGGGAGTATATGAAAGAGCCATCAATAGAAACAACCGTTTAGTGTCAGATATTTC
>JAEEGL010709693.1_pt1 | contig 11859 bp, 9 predicted proteins | sample 9134231 | NCBI WGS metagenome assembly JAEEGL01 (sample SAMN16246548, study PRJNA631951) | gut metagenome | biome: gut microbiome; feature: rumen; material: fiber-attached | host: Bos | place: Iran: Karaj | collected 2018-10 | reverse complement strand
TCAGATAACGAAACATCCATATACCTGCTTCCGTATACACCCGAAAAATCATCGGAAAGACTGCTCCAAATTAGATAATGATATCTTCCGGTCTCTGCATCGTAATAACCTGACGCACAATCGAACTGCCCAAAATCGGGAGTCAGTTCAAGCTTGCTGTCGATTCCTACCGAAACATATTCAGGCTGATAAATTCCGTCTTCGGTTTCATTGATCTCAAAAGCGCGACTCTCATGTTCGGAACCGTACCATCTTCCTCCGGTCAGGATAAGTTCACACCTTCCGTTATGATCCAGATCGGTTAACATGCAGGTGGTATGGGCATAGTCTTCACTTTCGGGGAAAAAGATGTCATCCCTGTTTTTCATGAAGATCTCTATCTGGGAATAAAGAGAATCGTCATCGATCACAGCCACGGTTACGGGCTCTTTGGGCTGCTCCTCCTCGGGTTCGGATTCTTCTTCATCATCCTTATCCTCGTCATCTTCATCATCTTCGTCTTCATCCTCATCCGAAGCATCGTCATCATCTTCAGCCTCGGTAACTGCTCCGGTATTATTCCCGCATCCGGACATAAGTATCGAAGAACTCAGTATACAGGCCATTATAAGAGCAAAATACTTTTTCTCATTTACGCTTACTACCTCCTGCAAAACATTCCTTTAAATACGGTTAAAGGTAAGGACCGTATATCCAAGCCAGTCTCCTCCCTGTCCGTAAAAATCCAGCGACACCACAAGAGTGTTTCCGTCATCACTTATTTCATCGAATGTATATACCTCGTATGCAACCACATCATTAAGAGCATCGGGATCGGAATATTCGAAATAAGTTGTGCCGGCAGGATCCGTTTCGATATCACCTTCAAATTCCAGATAAACCTTTCCGTCCTCATATTCTTTAAATGTAGCAACGTGATCTTCGGATACGCTCAGCGTGAAATATCTGTAATCATCCTCGTCATAATATGTTATTTCGCCTTCAAGCTCGCTTGAATAGATACCCCATTCTCCGACTATCCTGTCGATCATATCCGCATCGGAAAAAGTAAAACTGTTATCTTTCCTGAAAACAAGATCATACGTTTCAAGCTCATTTCCTTCATCGTCGAGGACAACATAATATATTTCTATCTCCTGCCCGTCATCGTCCATATCAATAACAGTGAACGATACATAATCGGCAGAATCCTGAAGATATTCATGGTCCTGATCGTGCAGTTCCATTGTCGGATAATCACCCGAAACATCCACCGTAAGATACTGCTCCCAATAAGTTGCCCCGTCAAAATACAGACTAAACAGTGATTCGTAATCCAAATAGAATACTAATGATATGTAATCCTCATATTCATCGTAATAATCGAGATTTTCACCGTCATCACTGGAATAAAGGATCCATCTTCCGACCAGGTCTTCATACAGGATTCCTTCAGAAACCTGTGATATCGAGGAATTATATGTTTCGTCAAATATATCCCAATCCGTTTCGCCGATGAAAACATGGTATGATGCGGTAAGTATCTCTTCCCATTCGTCATCATCCATTTCAGCAAAACTGTCCAAGTCGGAATAACTCCTTGAGAATAATCCGAAGGGTGCATCTTCCGGGTTTCCCTTTTTGGGATAATCGATCAGATGCTGAAGAAACTCATCATCATCCGAAACTTCGGTACCGTCGTCAAAACAATACTCATAATCACCCGCGTGAATAATGGCAGCATAATTCCGGCAGGTAACCTTACCGTCGGCATACATAAGGTCACAGTAAACGGTGCCCAATTCCATGTTACCGTTATCAAAGAAATTATTGATAAGATAGTGGGTCTCGTTTTCTTTTTTATCGTAATAACTCACCGCGACATTTTCCGCATCAAAATCCGGGTATTTATCGGGAGTCTTATCCAGCCCCTTAAACTTCCACTTGGCTTCCTTAAGAGACTTACCCTTTTCATCAACTTCATAGACATGGATTTCATAGGTATCGCCGTATTCAAAGCGGATAACCGAAAGAATTTCCGCTCTTCCGTTGTGATCCAGATCCGTCACGCAGTATCCGACCTCATCTATGGCAGCACTGTTTCCGTCATCTACAAGCCAGTCACTTGAATTATCTATGATAACCTCAAGCTGATCTTCAAGTTCATCTTCATCGATGACATCAATATAGACAGGTTCTTCCTCTTCGTCTTCATCATCATCCTTGTCTTCTTTATCATCTTCATCTTCCTGTACGATCTCATCGGCAATCCTGCCGCAGGAAGTCAAAAAGCAGGGAACCGTCATCATACAAGCAAGCAAAAGAGCAAGATATTTCTTTCTCATAAGCTTCTCTCCATTCAATCAAGTCTTTCAAAGTAAAGGATGCTTCCGCCCAGGTAATTTTGTCCGTCCCATACATCCTCGGTAACAACCAGTAATCCGTCATCATTTACATCTGTTATCGAGAGCACGAGTTCATCATAGTATCTTCCGTCATTAACACCGGTTGTATAAGAGCCCATAAGTGAACCGTCACCGTGCTCAAATACATTCATATCGATTACATACTCAACCTCGGTTCCCGCATCTTCGACCAGATGCACCGACATATCCTCGTATACATCCAGCGTCATGTAGTGATCGTCACCCGGGATGTAACAGTTAATATCACCTTCCGTATCGGTCATTACAAGCCCCCAGCTTCCAACCGATTGCTCCAAAAGAGTTTCGGGATTCATGGACCCTTCGTCTATCAGGTGCCTATGGTAAAAAGTGTCATAATCAAGTTTTCCGGAAAATACATGATACGAATCCGTCAGGATATTTCCAAGATCATCATCGTCCATATCCTCTACGTACAGGCCGTCACGGGAATAAATATCTTCACCGAAATAAAATCCGAAAGCCACATATTCAAGCGTATAGTCCTTCGGATAACCGGATGTAAAAACATAGTATTCGGTCTCCGACAATTCTCCGTCAGGTCCGTAGAACGTATCCTTCTCATCTCCGTCGGATCCTACGGAAAAAGCCATCGCATAAGCATCACTGACCACGGTATCACCATCAAGTGACAGGTCGATCTGTCTTGTTCCTCCGGAATTAAAAGAATACAGGTAAAAATCATTGAACAGGAAATGGGCTGTTCCGTTTTCATCATAATACGCACTTACATAATTATTGAACGATACATCGGGATAAGGATTTTTATCGGAATCGTTTCCGGTAAAAAACCAATTCAAAGAAGTAAAACCATCCCCTTTTTCGTTAATCTCATATATCCTGACCGTACTTGCGTTAACCCTGCCCATCCAGTCGCCGACTATCAGTTCCGCACGGCCGTTATAATTCATATCGGTCATGGCGTAGTATGTGCTGTCACACTCAAGTGCTTCCTCAGCAGGGATCACCCACTCATCACGATCGTTTAGAAAAACTTCTATCTGTGATGCCAAAGCATCCTCATCTATTTCATTGATCATGACGGGAAGCCCGGATTCATCATCTTCATCATCTTCATCCTCCGCTTCAGGCTCATCCGAATCCTCAGGTTCATCATTCTCATCTTCGTCTTCTTCATCTTCTGCTTCCGCAATCTCTTCGGCAGCTTTACCGCAGGACGATAAAAACAAAGGAGCTGTCATAAAGCAGGCAAGCATAAGAGCAAGGTACTTCTTTTTCATAATCTCCTCCTTACATATGAAAAGAGGACGTTTCCGGTGCCATCTTTTGTATAGATCAAGTGCTGTTGCCAAGTCTCACGAAAGATGACAGTAGAAACGTCCCCTTGTCATCCGCTTATTTATTCTTTGATTCCGATGCTTTGGATTTAAGATCCCTTGCATTGGAGAGCGAGCTTTCGGAAAGCGAATCGGAACCGAGAAGTCTTGCTATCTCGGCTACGGATCCTTCTTCGTCCGTAAGCTTTATGTCGGTGGTGGTTGATGATCCGTCCGACGATTTTACTATCACGAAATGATGATCTGCCATAGCTGCAATCTGAGGCAGATGTGTGATACAGATTACCTGGTGGTGCCTTGATACACCCGAAAGGGATTCCGCAACTTTCCAGGCGGTGATTCCGCTGATACCTGCATCAATCTCATCGAAGATAAGAGTTCCGGTATCTTCCCTTCCCGCCATAACCGTCTTGACTGCGAGCATCATTCTGGAAAGTTCTCCTCCGGATGAAGCCTCCGCAAGGGGCTTTCTGTCCTCTCCGGGATTAAACGAAATATAAAAGTCAACCGAGTCGGTACCCGACTGAGAAGGTTTAACTTCTTCAAGCCTGATCTCGAGGTCCACCGAATTGAAGTTAAGATCCTTTAATCTCTCCGTTAATTCCTTCTCGAGTAAAGGTGCATTCTTTTTCCTGATATCGGATGCCTTACGTGCGGTCTTTCCATAATCTTCCTCCGCATTCTTCACATCCTCTTTGAGCTTCTCAAGATATGCATCGTAATCAGCATACTTTGCAAGTGTTTCCCTGCGCTCTTCGGCATACTTCAGGATATCTTCTATTGTTCTTCCGTATTTGCTCTTAAGCTTATTGATAAGATCGAGTCTTTCTTCGACACGTGCAAATTCTTCTTCGTCGAATTCCATTGAAGAAATATAGGAACCGAGTGACATATTCAGATCACCGAGTATGGATTCTGCGGATCTTAATTCTTCTTCGAAGTTTTTGACTTCGTCATCATATTCGGATATCTGGGAAAGTTCTCTTAAAGCCATCGATGTAAGAGAAAAAGCATTCTCTCCTTCATCGGAACCGATCATTGCATGTGCCCTGACAAGTCCTTCCGCAATTTTCTTGAAGTTATTGAGTTTGCGGTACGATACTTCAAGTTCTTCGTCCTCACCCGGAACAAGCGCAGCATCTTCAATCTCGCCTACTTCGAACTCTGCAAGCGATGCCTCGCGGTTTGATGCACCGGTATCGGATGTTTCCTCTTCAAGCTTAGCCTGAAGATCCGTCATCACGTGATACTTCTCACATATCTCCTGTAAAAGACCGGGCATCTTATCACCGGAATACAGATCGAGTATTCCGAGAAGTTCGGACTTTTTAAGAAGAGTCTCATAATCTCTTTGTCCGTGCACATCGATAAACGCCTGGGCGAGCTTTTTCATCTCTCTTACGGCAACATTCGATCCGTTGATCTTGCACGAACTTCTGGATGAAGAACATGTTCTCTTGATAATTACGCTTCCGTCATCCTCGGGATAAATATCAAGTTCTTTAAGAACCTCAAGTGCCTTCTCGGGAACAGCATCAAACACAAGCTCAACAAGAGCCTGCTCCGCTCCCTTTCTGATCATTGAGGTATCAAACTTGGAACCCATGGCCATCATCACCGAGCCCATGAGTAAAGATTTACCCGCACCGGTCTCACCGGTCAGGATATTGAGCCCTTCGGAGAATTCGATATCCGCATCCTCGATAAGAGCCAGATTTTGTACATGTAGATTTTTAAGCATTTGAACTTTCCGCCTTTTTCTGTAATGAATCAGCGGTGGGAAATTGGTATATGTTTATTATCCGACTATATCTTTGATCTTTGCCATGAGACCTTCAACCTGTGACGCATCCTTTACAGCGATCATGATGGTATCATCACCTGCGATACATCCGGATACTTCCTTCAGATGCATGGCATCGATAGATGCGGCAACAGCCATTGCCATTCCGGATACGGTTTTAAGCACGAGAAGTCCCTGTGCTTTGTCCATCGCAACATATCCGTCTCTGAGAACTCTCGAATACTTCTCATCCATGTCACTTTCGGACATACGGATCCTTACATATTTCTGACCCGTTTCGTCGGAAGGCATCTTTGACAGAGACAGTTCACGGATGTCTCTGGATACGGTTGCCTGGGTTGCGGGGAATCCGGCTTCTTCAAGAAGCGCACAGAGTTCCTCCTGGGTCGAGATGTCACGGCTTTCGATCAGGTTAAGTATTGCTCTTTGTCTTTCATCTTTCTTCAGCATCAGGTATCTCCAAGTTTTTTATGAAGGGTTTCAAGGAAGCTGAGGTTATTGAGTCTGATAAAGTCTGTGTATTTCTCGGATCTTCTGATCCTTACGACATCTCCTTTTTCAAGAAGCACTCTTATACTTCCGTCAAAAGAACACTCTGCGGGTCTGAAGCTCTCATCCGTATCGGGTATCCTGACTTCGATCTTATCCTGTGCGGATAAAATAATACTTGCCTGAATAAGCGAGTGTGAGCAGATGGAAGTCATGATCATTACATCCGATGTGGGAATTGCAATGGGTCCGCCTGCGGAGAGGTTATATCCCGAAGATCCCGTCGGTGTCGTTACTATGATTCCATCACCGAGATAATCTTTAAGGAATTGTCCGTTTACATATACCGGCAGTTTGATGAGATTCATTCCGCCGTATCTGCTTATTACGATATCGTTGAGGGAACGGCTTGTTATGACTTCACCGTTTTTCCTTACTACTTCACCGCGAAGCATGATCCTCTTTTCGGTGATGTAATCGCCCTTGATCAGTCTTTCGAGACTTGCTTCGATCTTGTCGGGTTCTATCTCCGTAAGAAATCCGAGTCTTCCGAGATTTACACCCACTATCGGGATCTCAAGTTCTCTTGCTTCCCTTGCAGCCTGAAGAACCGTTCCGTCCCCTCCGAGTACGATTATGCAATCATACTCTCCGGGGTTAAGCCCCATGTCGGCATCTTTATCTTCCGTCCTGTCAAGATCGGAGATTATTACGCTCCACGCAACTCCGTTTTTATCGAGATAGTCGGATACGCGTTTTGTGATCTCACCGTTAGGATCTTTGTATTTATTTGCATAGATAAGAACTTTTTTCATCATGTAAGCTCCGTATGAGATTTACCTGCCAGTTCTTTGATCCGGGCCTTAAAGCTTTCTTCGGACGCGATCCAGAGTCCCTGCTTTCCCGCTTCCTCAAAACTGTCTATTGCTTCTTTTTCTTCGAGCTTTAAGATATCTTCGGAAATGTCGTCCTTTTTCTCGAGACTCATCAAATATTCGATGTTTCCCTCGGGGCCCTTTATGGGAGAAAAGTCTATTCCGAGAATCTTAAATCCTATGTAATCAGCAAAGCTTACGGCTCTTTCTATAACTTCTTCGTGAACCGATAATTCTCTTACGACTCCGTTTTTACCGACCTTACCCTTGCCGGCTTCAAACTGAGGTTTTATAAGTGCTACGATCCTTCCGTGATCCGACAGAAGATTTCGTGCGGGGATCAGTATCTTATCGAGTGATATGAATGATACATCAACGCTGGCAAAATCAATCTTCTCGGGAATGTCTGCAGGAGTCAGGAATCTGAAATTGGTCTGCTCCATTACCACGACTCTCTCATCGTTACGAAGTTTCCAATCAAGCTGACCTCTTCCCACATCCACGGAGTATACCTTAACTGCTCCGTTCTGAAGCATGCAGTCCGTAAATCCGCCCGTGGAAGATCCGATGTCCATGCACACCTTACCGCTTAAATCTATGCCCCAGACATCCATTGCTTTCTCAAGCTTAAAGCCTCCGCGGCTGACATATTTAAGCTGCTTGGATCTTACTTCGATATTGATTCCTTCGGGATTAAAACTTACACCAGCCTTATCTTCGCGGTTTCCGTCTACGAATACTTCACCCGCCATGATAAGCGCTTTGGCTTTTTCCCTAGAAGGTGCAAGTCCCATATTTACCAGTAAAACATCAAGTCTTTCTTTCATATCAAAGTCCCATGGAAAGTTTATTCCTGATCTTATCGGCTATACTTTCGGGATCGAGTCCGATTTCTTTTCTCAGCTGATCGATACTTCCCTGATGAATAAATCTGTCGGGAATGCCGAGACACATAACCTCTTTCAGAATTCCTTCATCGGAAAGAAGTTTGAGCACACCGCTTCCGAATCCTCCGTTAACGACATTGTCTTCAAGCGTAACTATAAGGGAATGATTCTTACAGCAGTTCAGGATCATGTCCTTATCGAGAGGTTTGGCAAATCTTGCATTTACGATACTTACATGAAGCGAGGATTCACCGAGGATCTCTTTTACCTTAAGTGCGGTCTCGACCATGTTACCGATAGCCATGATGCAGATGCCGTCTTCTTCACAGATCCACTCACTCTTTCCGAGTTCGATGGGTGCTCTGTTTTCCTGAAGTCCGGCATATGCCGTTCCTCTGGGATATCTGACAGCAACGGGTCCGTCGTATGAAACCGCAAACTTAAGCATATCGGAAAGTTCCCATTTATTCTTGGGAGACATTACAACCATATTCGGGATCTGTGTAAGGTATGCAAGATCGAATACACCCTGATGGGTTTCGCCGTCCGCACCTACCAGACCGCCTCTGTCTATGGCAAATACAACCGGAAGGTTCTGCAGACATACATCGTGAAGAACCTGGTCATATGCTCTTTGCAGGAATGAAGAATAAACCGCAACAATGGGTTTATATCCGCCGCGTGCAAGGCCCGCAGCAAAAGTAACCGCATGCTGTTCCGCAATTCCGACATCGAAAAATCTGTCGGGGAATTTATTCCTGAATCGTTTTAAACCGCATCCTTCGGCCATCGCAGCGGTTATTGCAACAACCTTGTCATCCCTCTCCCCAAGTTTGCACATTACGGTGGAAAAAATATCCGTCCAGCCCGCAACGGTTCTGTGATTGAGAGGAACCCCGTTTGTTACGTCAAAAGGTTCGGTTCCGTGGAATCTTGCGGGATGCTTTATAGCAGGTTCAAAGCCCTTACCCTTCTTGGTCAGAACATGGATGAGCACGGCTCTCTTAAAACGCTTTGCTTCGGTGATCGCGGTTCTGAGTGCATAGATGTTATGTCCGTCAACGGGTCCGAGATAAACCACACCCATCTCCTCAAACATCATACCCGCAGGAACCATGAGCGATTTAAAACTGTTCTTTGCTCTTCTGATCTTACCAACAACGGAGTCACCGTAGGGTTTGTCTTTAATCTTGTTATAAACGCTTTCCTTCAGTCCGAGATATCCGGTGGAAGTTCTGATGGAATTAAGATACTTCGGAACACCGCCTACGTTCTCGGATATCGACATATTATTGTCGTTAAGGATGATGATGAAATTCGAATCAAGTCTTCCGGCATTGTTAAGAGCTTCATAAGCCATTCCGCCGGTAAGTGAACCGTCACCTATTACGGATACGATGGTCTCATCACTTCCTCTTAAATCACGTGCGCATACCATACCGAGTCCGGCAGAGATCGATGTGGAACTGTGTCCGGTATCAAAGCAATCGCAGTCACTTTCCGATGCTTTGGGGAATCCACTCATTCCGCCGTATTTGCGCAGATTATCAAAACCGTCTTTTCTGCCGGTAAGTATCTTATGTGTATATGACTGGTGACCGACGTCCCAAATGATCTTATCCTTCGGGAGATCAAGTTCAAGATGGAGAGCCATGGTAAGCTCGACAACTCCTAAATTGGCTCCGAGATGTCCGCCTGTCTTACTGACCTTATCGATCAGAAATTCTCTGATCTCGGAAGCAAGTGTGTCCATCTTGTCATAAGGCACGTTCTTGATGTCACCTGTTTTATTGATTGAATCAAGGATCATTTTAATTTCGTCTTCCAAGGAGTGAGAGCAAAAGCTCCTCCATAAATTCGTGTTTTCCGGGAAGGCCCTTAAGCAGTTCAAGTGCCTCTTCCGTCATTCTCTTCTCGTCTTCTTCAGACTGCTCAAGTCCGTGAAGTGTTACGTAAGTTTTCTTTCCGTCTTTCTCATCGGATCCGACATTCTTACCGAGTGTCTCGGTATCTCCGATGACATCCAGACAATCGTCTCTTATCTGGAATGCAACACCTATGTTATATCCGATCTTTTCGAGTCTCTCTATCTGTCTCTTACCCGCGCCCGCAAGTGCACCGCCTATCATGAAGCTGGCCTGTATAAGTGCTGCGGTCTTATGTTCGTGGATGAAAAGAAGCTGCTCTTCTGTAAGATCAAGATCTTTCTTCTCTGCTTCAACATCAAGACACTGTCCGCCAACCATTCCGAAGATTCCGGCTTTCTGTGTGAGGATGGACATAGCCTTTGCACAGGACTGATATCTGGAAGTGATGGTCTCGGGACCTGCACCGTACTGGTCGCCTTCTTTTTCGATAAGATCAAAACTCTTTATCGCAGTCTCATATGCGTAATTGAGAAGTCCGTCACCTGCAAGTATCGCCATTGCTTCGCCGTACTTTTTCCAGGTGGTTTCCTTGCCTCTTCTCAATGTATCGTTATCCATAGCGGGAAGATCGTCATGTACAAGAGAATAGGTATGGATCATCTCAATGGCTGCCATGAAGGGCTCTATGATCTCATCCTGTCCCCTGAACATGCGGTAAGTTTCCTGCATAAGGAGAGGTCTTAACCTCTTACCCCCTACGGTAACCGAATAATTCATTGCTTCGATAACCGACTGCTGAAACTTATCTTCGGGATCGGGCAAATACTTCAGTACGACATATTCCGCGATCTCGGTCTGCCTTTTCAATTCCGATACAAATTCTTTTCTGTCCACTTTAACCCCTCATACCTGCTCAAGACTCAGATCGGAATTGAGCTTAAGAACTTCCTTCTCAACTTTGTCTATCTGGTCAGAGCATTTTTTTATAAGATCCATACCCTTTTTGTAATTCTCGAATGCCTCTTCAAGCGGAAGATCGTCGGACTGAAGCTTCTCGGTAACTTCACTTAAAAGTTCGAAATTCTCTTCAAGGGTGTTTTCTTTTTCTATATTCTTATCAGCCTTTGCTGCCATTATTATCCTCCGTTACGGCTTTCGTCGATTCTACAACAGAAACGATCTCGCCGTCCGTTACCCTGATCTTAAGCTCGTCGCCGCATTTAACACCTGCAACGGATCTTATGTTCTTGCCGCTTGCATCCGAGACGTATGAAAATCCGCTCTTTAATCTGGATACGGGCGATAATCCTTCAAGCTTACCGATGTACAGGTCATTGGTGTAATGAGCTTTCTTAAGTGCTCTGTCCATGCCCACCGGAAGAACGGTTCGCGATTTATCCAGTCTTGATTTATCCGCAGAAATCTTCTGATCCATCAAGTTCTTAAGACTCAGGCCGTATTTCTCGAGTTCTTTCTTACGCCTGTCGAGCCTGCTCTGAGGCGAGTTGTATTTTACAAGTGATGATGCTTCCCTTAGCCTGCCTCTTAAGTCCTTGATCTTCCTGTTCATAAGACCAAGAAGCTCATCAGGTGCTTCATCCAGGTATGCGAGAAGATCCTTGGTGTCTTCCGTCAAAAACAAAGCGGCTCCCGTGGGCGTTGATTCATGGTGATCCGCTATATCATCCGTGAGCGATCTGTCCCTGTCATGTCCTATCGCGGATACTATGGGAGTCTCGCAATCAAAGACCGCCTGCGCAACTTCACGCTCGTTAAATGTCCAAAGACTGTCTTTGGACCCGCCGCCTCTTGTAAGTAAGATCACATCGGGTGCGAACTTATCCATAAGTTTTATCGCACGGACAACCTCCGCAGGCGCGCCGTCTCCCTCCATAAGTGCGGGGGCAACGACTATCCTGACATAAGGATTATTCTTACGTGCGTTGGTTACGACATCGCCTATCGCAGCACCGGAAATTGCGGTGATAAGTCCTATGGTCTTGGGAAATCTCGGAATGGGCTTTTTATACATCTCATCAAACATTCCAAGTTCTTCGAGCTCTTTACGAAGTTCTTCAAGAGCTCTCATCCTTGCGCCTTCACCGCCGTCTTCTATTCTCTCAAATACAAAAGAAAGCCCGAACTGCTGGTGGTAATTCAGGCTCCCGTATAAGACGACCTCGGCTCCTTCGCGGATGATCTGTTTATACTCATA
>JAEEGL010410708.1_pt1 | contig 11859 bp, 5 predicted proteins | sample 9134231 | NCBI WGS metagenome assembly JAEEGL01 (sample SAMN16246548, study PRJNA631951) | gut metagenome | biome: gut microbiome; feature: rumen; material: fiber-attached | host: Bos | place: Iran: Karaj | collected 2018-10 | reverse complement strand
CGCATTAAGTCCTTCGACCTCATCGACGAGGCCATAGACACCAAAGCTGTACTTGAAAGTGGTTTGTATGATCTCAAGCACTCTACTGAGAATATCTTCTGGCAGGACATCCTTGGAAGTGACGAATATGCACTGACAGTATCAAAGGTGGCAAGCGAAGCCTACGCAAGGCATGGTGGCGATGCATCTGCACTGAAGTTCTATATCAGCGAAACTGGCCTGGAAGACCAGAAGACCTTCGAGAGCTTCAACTACTGGATCAACCGCTGGATCAGCAAGGGAGCTAAAATCGACGGCATCAATGCCAAACTGAACCTCTCCTATAGCGCAGACGCCACCACGCAGGCTGCCAACAAGGCAACCCTCGACAAGCTACTTGACAATCTTGCTTCAACGGGCAAACTCATCCGTATCTCGAATTTCGACATCAAGTACCTGGATGCCTCGGGAGTGGCCGTTCCTGCAAACAAAATCGAACCTGAACAGCGCCAGCAGTTGGCAGACTACTACGCTTACGTCATCAAGCGTTACATGTCAACCATCCTCCCTGAGAACCAAGCAGGAATCTGCAAAGGCAACATGGCCGATACGAGTGATCCCGTGGGACTCTGGTCAGTTGACAAGAGCAAAGACTGGGTACGCACTGCCACCTACAAAGCCTTCTGTGATGCCCTGAGCGGTCAATAAAAGCGCCACCAGCAAGCAGTTGCAACCCCTGCAAGCAATGTGCTACCCCATCAAGCAGTGTGCTACCCAGCAAGCAGTGTGCTACCCAGCAAGCAGTGTGCACAACCCCCCAACCAATGTGCAACCCATCAAGCAGTGTGCTACCCAGCAACCAAGCAAGCAGTGTGCACAACCCCCAACCAATGTGCAACCCATCAAGCAATATATACCAACAAGCAGTGTGCACGGCGGTTCCGCTGCCGTGATCCATCACAAAACAAACACCAAACTGACAGATAATTGTCAGTGAAACAAGGGCCACCCCGTATCTTGCTGGCAATTATCTTTTAAACAACAGATTTCTACAACTTTTTTAATTAACATTTTTATTAACCAAATCATTTCAATTATGAAGAAACTATTTACTCTTCTCGCTCTCCTGGCTTGTTTCATGGGAGCAAAAGCCGTTGAGATAGTTGATGCAGAAGTTGACTTCTCTAAGCTCGCTGACGGCTCTGAAATCAGGTTCTACGGTTGGGGTGCCAGCGAATCCGCTCGCGAGCGTCTCTCCATCCTGAACGGTTGCCTGCACTTCCACAGTGAGGAAGCCACAGATCCCTCCTGGGATTGCCAGTTCTTCCCCATCGGTGGCGTGGATGCAGAAGCTGGAGTGGTCTATACCCTTCACTACAAGATCAAGGGTACTGTGGCTCAGAATGTGTCTTTGCTGGGCTTTGGTCTGACTCCTTATGGACAATTCCCCATCACCACAGACTGGGTCGAAGGTACTGTTGATTACGAAGCTACTTCCAACGACGGTAACCTTCTCATGCAATGCGGTGACTACGTAGGCGACTTTGATATCGCCTATCTGAAGATTACCCACGATGGTAAGGAAGAGCGCCCCATTGAATGGGAAGAACTGCTCACCAATGGTGATGCCGAGACCCCTTGGACCGATGAACAGAAGAACATCGCCTACAACGATCAGGAAAACAACCTCTATATCTGCGCTTGGGCTAAGGAAAAAGGCCGTAATCTGGATGACAACGACGCCTGGAATCCGTTCCCCGCAGACATCGAAGAGGTGGATGGCAGCAATGTGTTCGTCGTTCATGGTCAGGTTGCAGACACCGAGGGTGATCCCTCTGCATGGGACAACCAGTTCTGGATTCAGTCTCCCAAACAGCTGAAGGTCGGCTCACAGTTCAAACTCCACTTCCGTTACAAAGCTTCTGAGGCTGCAACCACCAACACCCAGTTCCACCATCAGAACCCCTCTGACTATGTTCACTATCAGGCTATCGGAGACATTAATTTCACCACCGAGTGGCAGGAATATGACGGTATCGTCACCGTTCCCGATGCAGCTACGGACGCTTATTCCATCGCCTTCAACCTGAACCCCCAGAACAAGAACGCCGTGAACTTCTATTTCGACGATATCTCCTTGTCCTTCATGAAGCTTGAAGAAGGCTTCTTCGTTGCTTCTTCCAACACGGAAACAGGTATCGAGTATGACCTCGATAACGCCATTCAGTTCCAAGAAGTCGAGGGTGAGATGAATTACGTTGCTACTGTCGGTACTGTAGGCAAGCAGGATACTTGGGTCAATGAGATTATGATCTCAACCGTTCGCGGTAATGACCGTGCCTTCAAGGCCAACACCCTCAAACCCGGCGCCGATAGCTTCGGTGAAGACGCATGGGACAGCTACACCGAGGCCAGCAATGCAAAGATCAAGCTTCCCGCACCGGGCGTGTGGACCATCACTATCAACATAGAATACCAGATGATGAATATTGTCAAGCTGGAAGGTGAAGAAGACCGCGAACCCCTCGAGGAGATTCCCAATACCACCGAAGTCGTTGTTCGGGGTCAGGAGAGAGACTTTACGGCTGAAGAGCGTGAAATTGAAGGACTTGAGCCCGTTGACAATCCCGGTCAGCCTTGGGACAACCAGTTCTTCATTGTTGCTAACCGCCCGCTGAGCACCGGCGAAACAACTATCATCAAGTTCCGCTACAAGAGCTCCATTCCTGCTACCAGTGGCACACAGTTGCATGGCGATCCCGGAGCCTATATGCACTGGAACGCCATCGGCAGCTTCACCTTCGAGGAAGATTGGCAAGATTTCGAGACCACCTTCACTGTTCCCTCCGAGGCCAACAACATGAAGTCCATCGCCTTCAACATGGCTGAAATCCAGGAAGCTTGCGATTACTATATCACAGACGTTGTCTGGATGCTCGAAGACATGACAGAGACGCTCATCGACACCGAGGGTGCAAAGAACTTCTACGTGAAGGAAGGTGCTGGCACCGATCCCTACATCTTCGGTACTGATCCCAGCAGCGTCAACAGCATTGCTAATAAGAACGTTGCTCCTGCCGTCATCTACAACCTGGCTGGTCAACGCGTTGCCAAGGATTACAAGGGCATCGTAGTAACGAAGAATCGTAAGATGATTGTGAAGTAATCCCCTCTCTCCTTACAGAGAGCATATAACTATAACGTGCACCACATTTCCATGTGGCGCACGTTATTAGTATTATGCAGGGCATGATCATTGTATAACGGGTGGAATGGAAGTCCACATCAGTTACTAATAAACTTTATATGCGACAAAGCAAATGCAGACGTGGGCCTCTCTTAAACAAGTGGCAAAGATGTGTCGTGACATGCTACAGATAGAAATGCTTCAGGCGAGGCGGTAGCCTGTATCATGAAACAGAATCATGATCAACATGACTTCTGACTTGGAAAGTGTGTCAGAACGGTGGTATTTGTGCTTTTTGGGAGTGGAAGTCGTATATTTTACCATCATTGAATCAAAAAAAATGAAAAAAACATCTGCCATACACAAAAATCCTGTAACTTTGTCCTCGCTAAACATTAGCGATATCTCTTAGTGAACATTTGCTGTTTTAGTCGCTGCAAAGGTACTTGGAATCTCGCTACTTACGTTAATCATTTAGTATAATGAAAAGATTCAACCTACTTTCTGTTATTTTGTTCTTCTCGCTCGTAGTTAGAGCCATCAACGTAGAGATTGACAGTATCGTGTATAATATTAATGTGAAAACCGGTTTTACAGAAGTCGCTGCCAATCCCTACCACCCATACACGGGAGATATAGTTATACCAGGAACCATTACGTATGAAGGCAAAGAATATACTGTGACAGGAATTGGAGAAACTGCATTTTTCCAAAGAGACATCAAGTCCATTACCTTTCCAAACAGTATCACATCTGTCGGTCGTGCGGCCTTTGCGTATTGCCAGGGATTAGATTCTGTTACTTTACCAGAGAATTTGACGGTTATCAGGGATATGCTTTTTGCAAGCTGCGAAAGTTTGAGACGAGTTGTCATTCCTGAAGGCGTAACTTGTATCGAAAACACGGCATTCAATAGCTGCTGGAGCTTAGACTCTTTGACCATTCCAAATTCTGTCACAACGATAGAGGATTGGGCATTTGCTGGATGCAAAAGTCTTTCGCATGTCGAGATGTCAAGAAATCTCACTTATGTAGGCAAGGGAGCATTTGGTGATTGTGGTGCATTGAAATCTGTTTTAATCACAGACCTCTCTGCGTGGTCGATGATCAATTTTGGGGATTATAATTCTAATCCCTTGACAACGACTAAGACATTGAAGATTAATGACGAAGAAATAACAGACCTTGTTATTCCTGACGATGTTACATATATTGGTGATTATGCTTTTAGGGGATGCACCAACATCACCTCTGTCACCATGGGAGAGAGTGTCACCAGAATTGGCACATCGGCTTTTTATGGCTGTAAGAATTGCGTCTCTATCACCATTGGCGAGAATGTTACCAGCATTGGCGGTTGGGCTTTCTATGGTTGCTCGGCTATGACCTCGCTGACATCTCTACCCAGGAAGGTTCCCAGCACAAACAGCAACACTTTTGATAATTCCATTAAGGATCAGACTGTACTCTATGTGCCGGGCGCTGCCCTTGAAGCGTATAGCAACAAAGCACCTTGGGCGGATTTTTGTGATATAGTTACTCTCAATATCCCCAAGCACCAGCTTGCTTATTATGTCGATGATGCTTTGTTTAAATCGTACACGCTGGAAGAAGGTGAATTTATCATTCCGGAACCTGCACCAGAAAAAGAGGGTTATACCTTCTCAGGGTGGAGTGAAATACCTGAGAGAATGCCTAAGCATGATGTCACGGTAACAGGTTCGTTTACTTTAACAACTCAACAGTTAGCACTTGACGGAATACAATACACACTTTGGGTAAAAGAAAAAACAGCAGAAATTGTTGGATTTGATGTGATGGATGGGTTTACGGGTCAAGTATCCATTCCTTCTACGGTAACTAAAGATGGCACTTCTTTCGATGTGACTCGCATAGGCGACTCTGCCTTTTCGAAATGTGAGAATTTGGTCTCCATAACCCTACCAGAGAATTTATTATTCATTGGCGAATCTGCCTTTTATGGCTGCATGCTTGAACATGTTTTTGTAAAAAATACTGGCACACACTTGAATGAGCGTTCTTTCTCGCCAGCTTCTTACAATCATACTATGTTATATATTCCTAAAGGCAGTTGGTCGGATGCAGTTTATCATGGAGATTTTTGGCGTTTTATCAATATAAGAGAGACTGTTACGAATTCTGATGAGTTATCTTCAAAGCAGGCCTATACACTCATGGGGGCCAACACCTTCAATTATGTGGTATATGATGCAATAAACGATACGACAGCTATTAGAGATGCCTATTATCAAGTTGACGAGAATTCGGAAAATCATTGTTGGCAAATCATTGAAGAAGACGACAAAAAATATCTATATAATATTGGAGCAAAAAAATTTGCTCAACTAAATGCTGAAGGATTACTGAAACTCACAAGAACTCCCATAGCTATTACTATAGAAAATGGAAAGAATGGTATGTTTTTTGGTGACAACATTCATAATCAGTGGATCTTTGTAGTAAATGACAAAATCAGTGTAAAAGACATACCTCTGGAAGTGATGAACCGCTACCTCCTGACCTATACCGTTGATGGTGACACCTTGCAAACGGACTCCATCGCCTACGGCACAGAACTAACCTTGATGGAAGAACCCTCGAAGGAAGGCTACACCTTCAGCGGATGGAGCGAGCTACCTCCAACGATGCCCGCAGAGGATGTGACAGTGACGGGAACATTCCTCGTGAACAAGTATTTTATCCGCTACTTCGTTGATGATGAACTTGTAGCTGAGGACGAGGTAGAGTATGGTGCTGAGGTGGTACTACGCGACTACACACCAGAAGATGCCAGCCGCTACAGCTTTGTCGGATGGGAAGGTGAGAAGTATGAGACGATGCCGGCTCATGACATCGAGTACCATGCCAACATTGCAGATGGCATCGCAGTCCTGGCTGGCATGAATGATTCCAAAGCCATCTTTGATGCATCGGGTCACAAGCTGAGTAAGTTGCAGCGAGGGGTGAATGTAGTGTTGATAAGCGACGGAACGAAGAAGAAGGTGGTGGTGAAGTAGCGAATCATTCCACCTACCAATATAAGAACCCACTTGAAAAAGTCCTGAGAGGACTGTAAGCCCCTAGTCAAGGGCATCTACCTGGGTGATAATCTGTGGATTAGAACAACGCTCTGTAAGGGCAAAAGCATAAACCATACTTTTTCAAGTGGACTCATATAATAATGTCCGCATGTGTCATTTGGCTCATGGAGACATTTTATTGTACCGGCATGATCATTGCCTAACGGGTGCAAGTCCCGATTGAGCCTTAATAGCTGATGTATCTTTTCTTCCCACATACTTGACAGTGACAGCATCACCTTTGAAGACATCGGCAAAGGTCTGCGGGGCTATGGTAACAGGGCCGCTCATGAACTCAGGAATATTATAGCTGCGCAAGAACTGGCGGTGGAAGTCAGGGTCCTGGCTCGGCAGTTCAAACGGTTTGGATGCTCGACCGTCTTCGTCCACATGTGCCATAAAAGGTCGTGTGAAAACGCCATCATCCCTACGGCTGCTGAAAATGATCCATCGGCCGTTGCTGGACCAGGAATGATAACTCTCGGTATCAGGGCTGTTCACTTCGTTAAAGGGCCTTACTGCTCCGCTGGCCAAATCCATCATCCACAGATCTGCATCGTGATGCCAGATGTGGAAGTAGCCGTAATGCCCCATCGTAAACAAGAGAAAACGGCCGTCAGGCGAGATACGCGGCAGGGTGGCACTGCTGTCGATGGCAGCAGCATCGAATACCAGTTCACGCGGTCCAAACTCACGTGTCTCCGGATTGAAAGCCTTGCGATAAATATTGTATTTCAGCTCCTTGTAGCGTCTCTTCACCTCAATGATTTTTTCGACGGAGGTATCCTGCCGCTCAAAATGCGCACTACAATAGTAGAGCGTCTTACCGTCGGGAGCCCAAGCTGGAAACACCTCGAACTCCGTGTTGCTATTCTCCAAGTTTTGCACCTCGTCGGTTTCCACGTCATAGGCAATGAGGTCGCTTTCCTCGTCATACACCTCCACCTTGTTGGGGTCAACGGTATGGAATGTCTGACGTGTCTTGTCTGTGGAATAGACAATGAGGTTGAGCCAGGGATGCCAGGCGGGATAGACACCTGCCGAGAGGATGGAATCGTTGGTCATATTGATTTTCTTGAGCGTTCCGTCGTAGGCAATAAGCGTTCCTCCACGATATTGTCGAGCATGAAATTGCAAGCGCTGCGGATTGTACTGCTGATAGTGATGGCAGTTGATGCACTGACCGTCTTCCTCAAAGCCACAGAGAATGTTGTCATAGATAACGCTCTCCTCATAGTTCTCCAGGCAGCGCTGATTGATGGTCAGTGCCTCGTAGGAGATATAGGACGGCGCTATCAGTCGATAGCTGATATAAGGGTCGATGGAGTCCGGCGATACAAAGATGCTGAAGGGTTTGTAGCGCACCCACTTGTCCCCGTTGCGCGTGAACACCTCCACCGTAATGGCATCGCCTTTGGCTTTCTGTGTCAGTGAGCGCCATTCACGTATCGTGGGCTGCCCATTTGTCACGATGGCATCAGTGCCAACGGCGTAGCGTGCCACCATCTCATCGGCTTGTCCGTCGTATTCAAAAGTCAGCGGTGCAATGTTCACGGGCACCGTCACCTGGGTGTAGTCTGGATAGATCGAGGGCAGCTGTTCCGACTGTGTGAACTGTGTCGGCACCGAGGGTCCTCCACAGGCTGCTACGATGAGAACAGCGACAAGGAGTAAGGTGCAATATTTTTTGTTCTTCATTTTTAATTTCAGTTTAAACAACCAGGATTGCAACACCGCATCATCACAGAGGTACTAATCTGGCAGGTTTGACATGATGTGATAATCATAATAGAAGTTATCCGTAAAGGGCAGTCCTTCCATTTTCCGCACATCCTCCGCTTGCATGCCCTCGAACCTCGAAAACGTCTGGAAGAACTTCTCGAAAGCGTCCTTAACCTCTGGGCTGAACGGCATCTTGTCCAGGTTGGGACGTCCCTCGAACTTGCCAAAGAGGTAGGCCGCTTCCTGATAGGCCACGGGCACTCGCTCCTTGGGGTGTAGTCTGATATAGGTGTTGAACTGACGCCAGAAAACCAACGGGTCCTTGAGCCATAACGAGGCCAGCAGTGCCTGTTCCTGAAAATAGGGGTCCTCAGAATAGTCGCTCTTGGCGAGCTGGTTCATCAGAAACCGCTCCACAAAAGCCTGGTCGCCGCTTGTGCTGTTGGTGTAGTGCATCATGTGCGTGATGGGTTCCATCTCACGGTCGCTGCCAATCAGCGCGCGGTCGTTCAGCAGCGCTTCGGCCTTGCAGGCCCACTCCTTGAAGAACAAGGTGTGTTTCAGCAGGTTGATGTATTTCAGCGCAGCCTGCTTCTCGCCGTTCAGCAAGTCACTGCGCACCATGTACTTCAAGTGCTCTGCCCGCCAACCAAACTCCACGCCCATCTCAGTACTCAGGCGGTTGCAGCTGTTGAGCAGGCCATAGTGGTAGTAGGTCAACATACCCACATTCAGTAGTGTGCTCATGGGGAAGGGAGCGTTGTAGGGTTTCGCGCCGTTGCGATACTTATACATCAGGTCTCCCTGCCGTCCCAGGCGTGACAATGCCAAGTTCCTCATCAGTACAATGGAGCGCGTTGGCTCGCTCTTTTGTTCGGCTGCTTCCTGCAGCACACCCTCCCAGTCTGTCTGTTCTATCAAGTGCTGCATCGCTATCTCGTGACGGAAGTTCTCGTCCTTGTACCAGAAATGGATGACACCCCACGCCGTCACGCCCAATACCAGAGCCTGTGCAACCCCGGAACGCACCCAAGTGCGAGCCTTGTCGCCAGCCTCTTTCCGAGTGGTGAGGGGATTGGCCATTTTCGGCTGTTGAAGGGATTTTTTCCGTTCCTTCTCCCCTTTTCTCTTTTGGTATAAACTCTCGTCGCCTGGTGAAGAAGGTTTTGTGGTGAGGCCCTCGGGACTAATCAATGTGATTCCCACCATGAACAGCGCCAGCAACCAGTAGGGCAGGTAGTACTGCGCGTGCTCCTCCGTGACGAAGAAGAGCGGCAGACCGGCAAAATAGACATTGGCCAGATTCGTCTCATGATACACATAGCGGTAGCACAACAGCGGCACGGCAACCACCAGCAAGAGGGCCGCTATCGAGTAGAGGACAGCCCGCCCACGCGGCATGAGACGCCACGCCCAGAGACCCATCAGCAACGTCGCCGCCAGCCCGTAAATGCCCAGGAGCGGATAGCCCGCCACCCCTGTGACCAACAGCCAGGCAGCCCGTAGCCCGTAGCGCTCCGGCAAGGAGCGGAACGCCCACAGCAGTGCCACCACCGCCACTGTTGCAATGGTCGTGAGAAAGAAGTGCCCGCGCAGTTTCAGCATAAACAGCCAGTAGCCCAAATCCACGTTCGTCAGAAGCAGCAAGGCCACGGGAATGAGGAGCAACGGCGCCCAGCGGTCAGGAACGCAGAACGTCCGTGCCATCATGGCCATCAGCAGCAGCCACCAAGCACACAGCAGCATCACGCCTATCCACGGGTAGTACAGGAACTGCGTGAACCAGCTCCCCACATAGGAGAGCAAGCCCGCTGGCAACACCATCATCTCCTTGAAGAACAGCGTTGTCTGCAGAAAGAGGTTCAGTTCCTGGACCTTCCACAGGTAATGGCTCTCGCAGAGGAGCAGCCCGCAGGCCATTGCCGCCAGAGCCGACATCCAAACTATGATATATATCTTTTTCATAACACCTTTTTTATCGGCACTATAGAATTCACAGAGCGAACGAAAGACCTCTACATGGCTATGAACCGTATCTTCTGTGCCATTTGTGGTTTGTTTTAAGGAAATTGTGCCGCAAAAGTACAAAAAAAAGTTGTGTCGTTTCCATAAAACGGCTTATTTTGCACAAACAGAACAACTATCACCCTTTTTTTAATGTTTCAAGGCCTCTGAACACCAATAGCCCTCTGCCAGTTCCTACTGCGAATGATACGAATTATTAGGCAGCAGTTTTCTCTCTAACTCCACGCAGGTTCAAGGGCGGCCAGCTCCGTGGACGATGATACAAGCAGCCAACGCTCTGTTTTATCAAGGGTATAACTTTCCGTCAAACAGAGCGCAGCTTTCGGCCTGAAAGAATACAGCTTTCGGCCTGAAGGAATACAGCTTTCGGCGAAAAGGAATACAGCTTTTGGCGAAAAGGAATACAGCTTTCGGCCTGAAGGAGCACTCTGTTCACGAAAATAGACTGCCCTGTTCTACTTAGGTTGCCATTGGGGTGTTTTCTTGCTTGAAACAGTTCATCTTCTGCCAGTAACCAGACAGAGCAAGGAAGGCGTGAAAGCTGGTATGACAACCGAAGTAATAGTCGGTGTGACAGCCCGTATGATAAACGAAAGAAGTCTGTCTCTTGTTAGGGAGTGACAGACTTCTTTCTTGGTTTTTGTTGGTTGGGATACCCGGATTCGAACCAGGAAAAACAGAACCAAAACCTGTTGTGTTACCATTACACCATATCCCAATCCTGTGCTTTTATTGCTAAAAGCGGCGCAAAGGTAGGGATTTTTATGGTATAATGTATTATGTAAATTGCATAATTTGGGCTGAAACGGTCGTTTTTAACGTTATTTTACAATGCAAAGGGCTTTCAACGTTCAACCATCAGTTCTCAACGTTTCAAACTTTCAACGATTTCTGTTTTCAGTGTTACAACGTTCAAACTTCCTGCGTTTCATCTTTTCATTGTATTAAACGCTTCAAACTTCAACCTACTCTGCAATGAGGAGGAAGTAGTTCTTCTTGCCTTTCTGCACCAGCAGGTAGCGCCCGTCGATGAGGTCAGCGGTGGTGACGGGCTGGTCAAAGGCATTGAGTTTCTCCTTGTTGAGGCTCACGCCGCCACCCTGAGCGGTCTTGCGCATTTCGCCCTTGCTGGGGAAGCACTGTGTCTCCACGGCCATGAGGTCGATGGCTTTGATGCCTTCGCCCTCGAGAAGGCTCTTGGCAATGCGGAACTGCGGCACACCGTCGAACACGTCAAGCAGCGTCTGCTCGTCGAGGCTCATCAGAGCTTCCTTGGTGCTCTTGCCAAAGAGCATTTGGCTGGCTTCCTGTGCCATCTTCAGATCCTCCTCGCTGTGTACCATCTTCGTAACCTCCTCTGCCAGGCGGCGCTGCAGCTCGCGGCGACCTGGGTCTTCGCGGTGGCGGGCGATGAGCTCGTCAATCTCGTCCTTTGACAGGGAGGTGAAAATCTTGATGTAACGCTCGGCATCCTCGTCGGCCACGTTGATCCAGAACTGATAGAAGCGGTAGGGGCTGGTGTAGCGGCGGTCGAGCCAGATATTGCCCTGCTCGGTCTTGCCGAACTTGCGGCCGTCGCTCTTGGTGATGAGAGGGCAGGTGAGGGCGAAAGCCTCTCCACCCCCCATGCGGCGGATAAGCTCGGTGCCGGTGGTGATGTTGCCCCACTGGTCGCTGCCGCCCATCTGGAGCTTGCAGCCCTTGTGGGTGTTCAGGTAATAGAAGTCGTAGCCTTGCAGCAGCTGATAGGTAAACTCGGTGAAGGAGAGTCCGTCACGGGCTTCGCCGTTGAGGCGCTTCTGCACGCTGTCCTTGGCCATCATGTAGTTCACGGTGATGTGCTTG
>JAEEGL017417714.1_pt1 | contig 11860 bp, 10 predicted proteins | sample 9134231 | NCBI WGS metagenome assembly JAEEGL01 (sample SAMN16246548, study PRJNA631951) | gut metagenome | biome: gut microbiome; feature: rumen; material: fiber-attached | host: Bos | place: Iran: Karaj | collected 2018-10 | reverse complement strand
GTTCCTACAGGGGGTGTTCTGTTACATAATGGCGATCATTTGAAAAATATGCCTGTTAAAAAGATCTCGATGCCTATGCCGATGAGGATAACTCCGCCGAGTATCTGTGCCTTGCCGGCAAGCTTCGTGCCGAACTTTCGCCCGAGTGCAAGTCCCGCCGCGCAGATCACAAAGGTTACCGCGGCTATTATCAGCGCGGCTGTCACCGCTGCCGGAAGATCGTACTCGGCAATGGTGAAGCCGACGGAAAGCGCGTCTATGGAGGTCGCTACGCCCTGTATCATCAGCCCGGCGAAGCCGACTCCCACAGGTTCCCCGCCTTCCTCCTTGCCGGAAATGCTGTCGAATATCATCTTCACGCCGATGAAAAGCAACAGTGAGAGTGCTATCCACGGTATGAAGCTCTCAAACGAGCTGAAAACCGTGACTATCGTATGTACGCAGATCCAGCCCAGCATCGGCATGAGACCCTGGAATACCGCGAAGGTACCCGCGATAAGGAAGAACTTTCCGCGCTTCATGTTCGGATCGTTAAGTCCGTTCGCGAGGGACACGGAGAAAGCGTCCATTGCAAGCCCGACACCGAGCAGAATGTTATTAAGTATAAACAGTGCGATATCTATGATATTTCCCCGTCCTTTTTTGTATTGTCTTGTACCCGGTCTTTTCTATTATAATATGCCGGTCCGGATTAGTCAATGATAATTTTTGACAAACAAAAGCTTCGCCGGTAACGGCGAAGCCGTGTTTGTCGATAAAGACTGTATTTACGTTTTTTGCAGATCATAAAAGTTCCGTGTTACGGTATAGGTCCAGCGTCTATGATATTGCTGCGCAAATCCGCCGGCGCAAGGGAATCTGGGGCGAGTAGCCACCCGAGGGGTCAAGGGACGGAGCCCTGCATTACTCAAATGCGCCGGTATAGAGACGATAATATCTGCCCTTTTCGGAAATGAGCTTGTCGTGACTGCCGCGCTCGATGATGCGACCCTGTTCGAGAACCATGATAACATCGGAGTTCTTTATAGTAGAGAGGCGGTGCGCGATGACGAACACCGTTCTGCCGTTCATAAGACTGTCCATGCCCTTAGAGACTATCTCCTCGGTACGGGTATCTATGCTCGACGTTGCCTCGTCAAGTATCATTACCGGCGGATCCGCGATCGCCGCACGCGCAATGGCAATGAGCTGGCGCTGACCCTGTGAGAGCTGGGCACCGTTCTCGGTAAGCATGGTGTCGTAGCCCTGCGGCAAACGGCGGATAAAGTCGTCCGCGTTCGCAAGCTTTGCCGCCGCCACAATTTCCTCGTCCGTCGCGTCAAGCTTGCCGTAGCGGATATTCTCCTTGACCGTGCCGGTGAACAGGTTGGTCGCCTGTAATACCATTCCGAGCGAGCGCCGCAGATCGGCTTTCTTTATCTTGTTGATGTTTATGCCGTCGTAGCGTATCTTTCCGTCCGCAATGTCGTAGAAGCGGTTGATAAGGTTGGTGATCGTGGTCTTGCCCGCGCCCGTGGAACCGACAAACGCAATCTTCTGACCCGGCTCGGCAAAGAGCGTGACATCGTGCAGGACTATCTTGTCCTCGACATAGCCGAAGTCAACCTCGGACATACGCACGTCGCCCTGAAGCGGGGTGTAGGTGACATCGCCGGTGCCGTGGGGGTGCTTCCAAGCCCACATTCCGGTGTGCTCCGCGGTCTCGATGATCTCGCCGTTCGCATCCTTCTTCGCGTTGACGAGAGTAACATAGCCGTCGTCAACCTCGGGGGTCTCGTCGATAAGCGCGAAGATGCGCTTTGCACCGGCAAGCGCCATGATAATGAAGTTGAACTGCTGAACTATCTGGTTTATCGGCATGGTGAAGCTGCGGGAGAGCTGTAAGAACGCGGCAATATCTCCGAGCAGCAGCCCGCCGACGTGGTATATCGCAAGCACGCCGCCGAGTACCGCGATAAGCGCGTACTGGAGATGACCGAGGTTGTTGTTTATCGGTCCGAGAATGTTGGCAAAGCCGTTCGCCTCACGCGCGTTGTTGTAAAGCTCGTCGTTGAGCTCGTCAAACGCCTGCTCGGCGGGTTTCTCGTGGTTGAAGACCTTGACGACCTTTTGTCCGTTTATCATTTCCTCGATGTAGCCGTTGACTTCCGCGATAGAGGTCTGCTGCGCGACGAAGAACTTTCCGCTCTTGCCCGCGATGCGTCCGGTTATCATCATCATCACGATCAGCGATACAACGATGAAGCCGGTAAGCGGGAGACTCAGTATGCACATCGAAATGAACACGGCAACTATCGTTATCACCGATGAGAACGCCTGCGGTATGCTCTGGGAGAGCATCTGACGCAGAGTGTCGATGTCGTTGGTGTAGTGGCTCATAATGTCACCGTGGGTGTTGCGGTCAAAGTAGCTTATCGGGAGCCGCTGCATCTTCTCGAACATCTCGTCGCGTATGGACTTCTGCACACCCTGGGAAATGTTGACCATGAGGCGCTGCTGCAAAAACGCGCAGATCATGCCCACGAGATATATGCAGCCCATTACCACAAGAACCCCGATCAGCGGAGTGAGGTCGGGAGTACCGCCCTGCTGCCGCAGTTCAAGCATCGGTGTGATATGGTCGTTTATCAGTATCTTCAGGAACAGCGACGCGGCTACACCCGCGAGCGCGTTGATAACTATGCAGATGAACACGAAAAAGAACCGGAGCTTATACCCCTTGAACACATATCCGAGAAGGCGTTTCAGGGTCTGAGGATCGAGCTTTCCGCCGCCGCCCACCGCTCTCGGACCGCCGGGGCCGCGCTTGAGCATCATGGTCTGCGTACCCGCCGCAGGTTTTCTCCTTCTTGCAGGCATTAACCCTCACTTCCTTTCTCAAGAGTCGCGGATACCTCGTCCACGCTTTCGCTTCCCCTCTGCTGGGACTCGTATACCTCGCGGTAGATCGGGCTTGTCTCCATGAGTTCGTCGTGCGTTCCGACGTTCATGACCTTTCCGCCGTCAAGCACGATTATCTTGTCCGCGTCCATGACAGACGAGATACGCTGGGCAATTATAAGCTTGGTGGTGTTGGGGATCTTCTCGCGGAACGCCTTGCGTATCTTCGCGTCGGTCGCCGTGTCCACCGCACTTGTGGAATCATCGAGAATGAGTATCTTCGGGTGCTTCATGAGTGCACGGGCGATACAGAGTCTCTGCTTCTGACCGCCGGAGACGTTGGTGCCGTCCTGCTCTATGTAAGTGTCGTACTTGTCGGGGAACTCCTGTATGAACGGATCCGCCTGTGCAAGCCTGCACGCTTCGATCATTTCCTCGTCGGTAGCGTCAAGCTTGCCCCATTGCAGGTTGTCCTTGATCGTGCCGGAGAACAGCGTGTTCTTCTGGAGAACCATTGCCACCGCGTCACGAAGGGTCTCTATGTCGTACTCGCGCACGTCCTTCCCGCCGACCAGCACGCTTCCCTCACTCACGTCATACAGTCTCGGTATCAGCTGGACGAGTGTGGACTTTGACGAGCCGGTACCGCCGATTATGCCGACGGTCTCACCGGACTTTATGCTAAGGTCGATGTCCGAGAGGGCGTACTTGCCGCTTCCCTTCTTATATTCGAACCTCACATTTCTGAACTCTATCGAGCCGTCCGCGACCTCGCCCGCGGGAGAAGCCGGATCGGTTATGTCGCTTTCCTCATTGAGCACCTCGCAGATACGCTGTGCCGACGCACGCGACATTGTGACCATGACGAAGATCATCGAGAGCATCATCAGGTTCATGAGTATCTGCATCGCATAGGTGGTCATGCTCATGAGCTCGCCGGTGGTGAGCGTTCCGTCGATTACGATAAGGTTCGCGCCTATCCAGGATATCGCGATCATACCGCCGTAAGCGCAGAACTGCATCAGCGGGTTGTTGAACGCGAGCACCTTCTCCGCAAAGGAGAAGTCGTTGTAGATGTCGCCGGAGATCTTCCGGAACTTCTGTATCTCATATTCCTCGCGCACGAATGCCTTTACAACGCGCATTCCGCTCACGTTCTCCTGCACGACATTGTTGAGGTCGTCATAGCGCTTGAAAACGCGCTCGAATACCGGGTGAGCCGTGCGCATTATAAGTATCATACCTATCGCAAGTATCGGAATTACCGATACGAATACAAGCGACAGCTCAACGTTGATGACAAACGCCATTATCAGCGAGAAGATCATCATTATCGGCGCTCTGACCGCTATTCGCAGTATCATCTGGTACGCGTCCTGAACTCTCGTAACGTCGCTTGTAAGGCGGGTGACAAGGCTCGCGGTGGAGAACTTGTCGATGTTCGAGAACGAAAAGCCCTGTATCCGGTAGTACATATCCTTACGCAGATTGCGGGCAAATCCCATTGCCGCTTTGGCTCCGGTCCTGGCTCCCGCGAAACCGAACGCGAGCGATATGAGACAGCATACCGCGAGAGCTCCGCCGATAAGCAGGATAACGCTCATGTCGCCTTCGCCGTTATTGCCGCTTATACCGTCGTCCACAAGCTTCGCCATAAGCAGGGGGATAATTACCTCCATGACGACCTCGCCTACCATGAAAAGCGGCGTTAGCAGCGAAACACCCTTGAACTCGCGCACGCTTTGCAGCAACTTCTTTATGATATTCATATATCCGCATCATTCCTTTTTTCATTACAGCGGGGGTAATGTGTTCCGCTGTTTTTCCGGTATTTGTCTCACCGGCAAAACCGATAATACACATTAAGTGTAGCAAATTCTGCCGGAAATGTCAACACATTTCACCAAACATTCATTTATCCGGCAGATCGCGTGACCATATATAATACGGGCAGTTTCGCCTGTGACGGCAAGTGTACCGATATACAACGAAACCCCTTTCCGTATGCCGGAAGGGGTCGTTTATCTGCCTGAACAACATTATTTCTTTATGGTCACCGTTTCAACGTCGTCGTGAGCGGTACGGTTCTCGGCGATAGCGGTCTTGAGAACACGGATACGGTTGCGGTCGCTTCCGGTCTCAACTACGACGGTCTCCTCCTGTATGCTTAGTACGCGTCCGATGATACCTCCGATAGTAACTACCTCGTCCGCCACCTGAAGGTTCGCGCGCATTTCCTTTTCCTTCTTGGCACGCTTTTTCTCGGGGCGAATGAGCAGGAAATAGAATACGCCTATGAGGAGCACCATAGGTATCGCGGTAATGAGGAGCGATGTCCAGCTGCTTCCGCCGGTGGGGTCGGCGGTCGTTGTTGCCATTAATACAGAAGTTGTCAGAATATCCATTTTTTATGTCCTTTCTTTTGTCCGGTTGAATTTACCAATATATTATACTATATTTTATCAGCAATTGCAAGCAAAATTTGCAGAAATTTAGCCCGACAGGGAAAGATACGCTTTTTCGGCTGTGCGGGAAACCCACCTTACCTTACGATGTAGCTCTCATAGCCGAGCGCAGAGAGCGCACCGGTCATCTTCGCTTTCTCCGCGTCGTCAAAGCCGGAGCCGTCTATGACCGGGACTATCTCAAGCCCGCCGACCTTCTTCTCCGCAAGGGAAAGGATCGTCTCGACCAGAGTTTTTGCATCCGCGGGATAGCCCGCGTCGGTCGGAAGGTCGCTCCTGTTTATCACCAGAGCCACCTTGTTTTCACGGAGCCGGGAGGTATCGTTCAGGCACTCCGCCGTAAGCCCGAAGGTCTCGCCCGTCACGTCGGATGCCTTCATTTCGATCATGCTTCCCGTGTTGATAACGTTGTAAAGCATCCTGTATCTGTCCGCCTCGAAATACCTGTCCGGGACGTACTCCGCATCGTAATACTGGAGATCGGGGAATACCACGTCCGTCAGCAGGATATGCTCAAAACCCGATCCCGTCAGCTCTGTCGTCACCTTCACGAAGTACTCGCGGGCAGCGTCGCTCTCGGGGTTTGCCCAGCGCCTTACACCGCCCTGGAGCCACGACATTACCGGGTCGTCCCTGCACTTGAAGCTCATGTCCGGGAACAACATACAGCCCTTGTCGTCCGACAGCACGGCGATCTCCGCTATCGGTATCATGCCGTTCTCGGCGAATACCGAAATTATCTCGTCAAGGGTCATGCTTCCCTCATCGACCACGCTGTCCGCAACGCCGGCTATGCCGCTCTTGTAGTGCAGACAGCCGTTCCGGTCTTTAAGCTGTACCACCACGGCATTGAACCCGCCCGACTTCGCCTTTGCAAGCACTGCGGCGAGGGATGCGCGGTTGGAGAGCGCACTCGCGGGGGCTTCGGCCGAGACAAGAGTGCTGTCCGACGGTATCGTGAGCACGGTCTCGGCTCCGGTATCGGCGGTGGTGGAGTGCGGCTGGTTGGTCTCTACCGTCTGCCGCACGTCATCGGACACGGGAACGGTGCTTCCGGGTACATCGCTCACGGAGCCGCTTTCGGACTCGTCGGATACCTCAGAGGCCGCTCCGGAAACATCGAAGCCGCTTTCGAGCGGAGCTTTTTCGTCCTGCTGTCCGGCATACGAGGCGGCAGGGGTCCATTTCTCGGCGGGAGGCTCCTTGCCGATACTTCCTATATAGTCCAGCAAAGGCTTGCCGATGCAGAAGCCGAGAAAGGCTATCGCGGATACCGCAAGTACCAGCATGACCGTGCCGAACACCTTCTGTCCCGCGGTCTTTCTCCTGCGGTACAGATTTTTCGTCCTTTTTATCTTTCTTCCGTAATGTCTGCGTTTATCCAAACCCATTCTCCTTCCGGAAAGAATACCATATCATACCGAACAAAGACACGGAATAATCTTCGCGGTACAGCCGTTATACGGCAGATGTCGAATACCCCGTGAACGCATAAAGAGCAAGAGACAGGATACCGACATATACTAACATTATAGGATAGCCTCTGAACGCCGCCGGTACGAGGGAGGAATTGAGCCGCCCCACAGCCGCGTAAAGCAGATACGCCGCAATGAGGAAGCCTATACCCGTTCCGAACCCATAGCCGATATATGAGAAGATGTCGCCGCCCTGCTGTGTGCAGAGGAACAGCGCGCCTATGACCGAACAGTTGAACACCGAGAGGTGAACGTACTTTTTCAGCGAGCGGAAGAACTGGGGGAAGAACCGCCAGATCACCACAAGCGTACCGATATAAATGACCGCGATCACGAGCACATACAGAAGCGGCATTATCACGCTGTAGTATCCGACCTCGCCGAGCAGGGTGTCAAGCATCCAGATAAACGGCGATGATATCGTGGTGGTGTAGGTTATAGCCGCCGCAAAGCCGAGCATATGCTCCTTCCGGCGCGACGCGTAAAGCAGTACGTTGGCACCGAGCGCACGTTCGAGCACGAGGTTCTGTACGAAGATTGCCGCGAGTGCCGCGGAAATGATGTTAAGAAATACTTCCATTGCCGCCCTCCGTATCCCCTTCCGGTGCACTCTCCGCGTCCGACGATACCTCCGCTGCGCCGGAGACAAGCTCCTGACCCTCGGAAACAATCGCCTCGAACGCCGCGAGCACGTCACGGTTGTTCAGGAACTCCATTTCAAGCAGGTCGTTCTCGTTCATGGCGCGCTTGACCGCCGCCTTGTATATCCGTATCTTCTCCTTGTCCTCGCCGGAATGCTTTCCGACCAGAAACTCGCCCACGTCCTCCGCGTAACCGGCAAGAGTGTCTTCCTCTGCTACGGCTGCGGCGCGTGCCTTGCGGTAGTTGTACACCGCGCGGAACAGACCGGCTCCGATACCCACGAACAGGAAGCCGCCGAAGGTGGTCTCAAGGGCAGGTATCTCGAACAGCACCGGAACATCAGTGCCGGCTATCCGCCCGGAGGACAGATACTCGCGCACAAGTCCCGCCGCCGTACACGCGAAGTCAAAGCCGAGTATGAAGCCGACCACGTCCTTCACCATGTTGCCGCGCGGTTCAAGATAGAAGCGCGTCTCGGTCTTTGAGAGGATAAGCGTGTTGGTTATCAGTATCGGAAGATATACGCCCGCCGCTTTGATGACCTCATCACCGAAGATAAGCGTGGCAAGCAGGGACGCGGGGATATAACATACCGCCGCGGCTATCGTATAAAGCGTGACTCTGATAGTATATACAATTGTTCTCGGAATAAAACGGCATATCAGAATTGCCGCAAACGATACGAACGAAAAAACGAAGCATATCGCGAGGCTTTTCATGAGCGTGGTAGCGCAGGCAATTACCGGGGCTATGAGCATTCCGCTCATGAAGACCATATTCTGTTTTATGAATCCGTCCCGGAGATTTATCCTGTTTTCCATAAATTACTGACCTTGTTTGTTGTTCTTCTGCTGTGAACGCTTCATGGGGATCTTGATGATGTGCGATATGAGGGTCTTCTTTTCCTCGACGGGCTGCTTCTGGGTGTTTTCCTGTCTGCGCCCGATCATGCTTCGCATAGCGTTCATGTAGTTGTTCTCGCCCTCGCGTATCTGCTTCCTTCGCACAAGCTCGTCGCGTTTGCGCCGGATACGCAGATTTTCGGCGTATCTTGTAATAATATTGGATCTTTTGCGGTTGATTTTTGTGACCTTATTGTCTATCGGCGGCATATTGTAGTTCGTCGGTGGAACAATAATTTCCATAGTATCGGTAAGCTTCGGCTTGTGCTCGTTCTCTGCGGAGTCCCTCAGCCTCTCGTACCTTCCCATGTTACCGCTCATGTACGATACAGCGTGCTTTATGCCGCTCACCGCAGCGTTGCACACCTCGTCGAGATGCAGCGACAGGGCATTGGCTATGAGGATTACGAAAATGAATGAGCCCTCGACCTTTCCGAAGTGGCGGAAGAGACAGCCTGTGACACCTATGACAAGACCGCATACTATCTTTCCCAGCGCCGATTTGGGCAGCGTCTGGGGATCGGCGGCAAGAAACACAAAGCCGAAAAGCAGATATCCGCCGGAGATCTCAAGTATGAGAGTGTCGCCGATATTCGAGAACACCGGGAACAGCGCGGTGAGCGCGCAGTAGGAGCCCAGCCCTACCAGCGTAACAAGCGGGGAAAGCGACCGGCGTAGCATAAGGCAGATACCGCAGACCGATATCACAAGCAGGTGTACCGTCCCCATAGGCCCGGCGGTTATGCCGAGCATAAGGTTCTCAAACGATACCGTGGGCGCGGTACCAAGCTTAAGCAGGTAAAACTCCGTTCCCGAGGCGAGCTGTACTCCGGGGTCTCCCCAGAGCTCCGGCTTGCTTCCGACAACGGGGTACATCAGCATATCGTTCGGGAAGCAGATGATGAGAAACGCGATCGCGACGCAGGTGGGGTTGAAGATGTAGTTGTCCTTACCGCCGAAGATATGCTTGACGGCGATCGCGAGAAGCGCACCGCCCGCGACTATGCCGTAGTTCACGGAGGCGGGCATCATAAGCGCGATACAAAGTCCGGAGGCTATGGTCGAGAGGTCTCTCGGGTTGTATGTTTTCCGCGTCATGCGGCAGAGGATCATATCGGACAGTATGCAGACCAGCACAGACCCGAGACATATAATGAGAGCTCTGAGCCCGCTCTGCCACACGCTCATTCCCACGAGCGCGGCAAGGCAGATGAGCTGGTCGCCGTATATGGACTTCGACTTTCGCTGTTTTCTGACAGCGGTGGTCTCATAGGTCTTTATGTCGCTGTCAAACTTGTCCAGCAGTTCAATCGTATTATCTGACATTTTATTCCTTTTAGAAACTTATTTATGAATAGGGAGGGCTTGTCATGCACTATGACACACTAAGCAGGAACACCGTCAAGATCACTCTCACAAGAAAGGATATGAAGGACTATTCGCTCAGAAGCGAGAATATCCGCTCGCACAGCGCCGAATCCAAGCGCAGCCTTACGGGGTTCCTGAAAAAGTTCCGTTCGGAGATATCTCTGTTCCCCGGTCACAGCGCCGAACGGCTGTTCCTTGAGGCGTTCCCGTCGGACGACGGGGGCTGTGTCCTGTACGTCTCCACCCTCGGTACCGAGCCTTTGCCGCCGTCAGCGCCGGAGCGGAAGACAGCGGAGCTTATGTGCCGCACAGATACCCTCGACGACGCGGCACGGCTCTGCCGCTCTGTCCGCAGCAAGGTGCGAAGGTCTGCGCTTTATACCCTTGACGGGAGCTACTGTCTTATTATAAAGGTATCGGACAGCGACTCCGACCGGCTCACTCATACGATAGAGGAATTCGGCGGACTTTCCGATGACCCCGTTGACATAGCCTACATCACCGAACACGGTACGCCGGTATGCGCCGCGAACGCCGTGCGGATAATGTCGGAGCTTGTGTAGGGTATTTCAGCCGAGCAGGCTTTTTACCGCGGCGGTCATGTCGTCCGAGCGGAAAAGGTATGTCCCCGCCACGAGAACATTAGCTCCCGCTTCACGGACAAGCTTTACTGTCTCGCCGTTTATCCCGCCGTCCACCTCGATATCCTTGTCCTGGTCAAGAGCGCGTATCTCGTGTATCTTGTCCGTCATGCCGGAGATAAAGCCCTGTCCGCCGTAGCCCGGCTCTACCGTCATAACAAGCACCATATCCGCCTTGCCGATGTACGGGACGATAGCAGATGCCGGAGTAGCGGGCTTGACCGCTATCCCCGCGCGCACGCCGAGAGAATGTATCTCGTCTATCACCGCGCCGGGTTCGCAGTCGCTTTCGACATGGAACGTTATCATGTCAGCGCCGGCTTCGGCGAAGAGCTTAATCTGGCGCTGGGGGTGCGTCACCATGAGGTGAACGTCGAGGAACGCGTCGGTATGCGGTTTTACCGCGTGGAGCACCGAGCTTCCGAAGGTTATATTCTCAACAAACTCGCCGTCCATTACATCAAAGTGCAGCCACTTTGCGCCGCTGTTGTCCACGCGCGCCGCTGTGCCTCTGAGATCGGACAGATCCGAGTTGAGTATTGAAGCCGATATTATCGTTTCGGGCATTGCTTTTTCCTTTCGACTTCCGATCACAGACCGGTTTTTCTTCGTATGGGCATAACTTCCCCATAGCAAGTCAATTTTACCCTAAAATCAGAATATCGTCAAGCACTTTTAAGGGGTATTTTGTAACGCCGCAAAAAAATAGTGAATTTTAACAGAATAGGTCGAAAATCAGGGGAATGCTTTTGCTGTGGAAAATGCTTAAAACTTGTTGAAACTGCGGAACATCACGGTTTTAAACCGGTTTTAAACATACTTTTAACGTTGAAAAAGTGGAAAACCTCGCGGTAAAATCCAACATCCTACGGGAAAAAAGACCCTTCGGTAATACGTCTCCAATGAAAATAACCATTAAATAATGGAAAATTTAAAAAAATGTTTGACTTTTTGTCGTAAATGTGCGAAAATAGAGGTATAGCATTATCATTCCACCGAAAGGATGTTTTTATGACAAAAGATAATAGACTGCTGCGTTTTGCGGCCGCATTTTTACTCTGCTTCGGGCTCATGCTGTCCGTACTCGCGGTGAATGCCGGTGCGGTCTCGGCATATATATGGGACGGTACTACGGAGCTTCAGGCGGGACGTACATATTATGTGGTAGATACGGTCAAGGTGCGGCGAGATGTGATCGTCCCCGAAGGCACGAAGCTCAGCGTCCGGGACGGCGCGACACTGAAAATATCCGCCGCCGGGAGCCTTACCGTCAACGGCGAGCTTTCCGCAGCTATCGGCGGTACAATAATCAACTATGGTAACCTCAACATAAAGAAGGGCGGCCGGCTCAACATCTACGGACTGTTCCAGTCATCCGTCAGCGCCCAGATAAGCATTTCCGGAAGCGTCACGATCTACAACCGCGGCGTGTTCGAGACATCGTCCGCTTCAAAGATCTACAAGAACGCACAGATCTACCTCAAAGG
>JAEEGL017275328.1_pt1 | contig 11860 bp, 11 predicted proteins | sample 9134231 | NCBI WGS metagenome assembly JAEEGL01 (sample SAMN16246548, study PRJNA631951) | gut metagenome | biome: gut microbiome; feature: rumen; material: fiber-attached | host: Bos | place: Iran: Karaj | collected 2018-10 | reverse complement strand
TTCCTGAACTCTTTTCTTATTATCATTCTTCTCAAACCGGCTCTTCCGGGCTCAACTTTAGCAACTATCACAATACAATCGCTGACGATATTATTCTTGCCTCACGCGAAACGGTCGATCCAGAACTAAAGAATGCAAAGTATGAGTCGTTCATTAAAAGTTGGATTTCTGACGTTCCTGCCATCGCCCTATATCAACCAACAACGTCATATTTCTACAACAAAAACGTCCGCACCTTTTCGGAAAATAATGATCTAGTTATTCCGACCGACAGATTTGCCGATGTTATTTACTGGGCGACAGAAAAAACTTCCTTGAATAGAACGCCATAGCGTGATATAATATATATACCAATTTGCGCCTGTGGTGGAATTGGTAGACACGCTACCTTGAGGTGGTAGTGGCCATTTTAGAGCTGTGCTAGTTCGAGTCTAGTCAGGCGCACCAACCAAAGAACTCCCTTCTGGGAGTTTTTTGGTTGGATTCTTAGATTAGGTGAGAACGACGCTAAAGTTATTCGCTAATAGCTCCGGCCTCCCTCATCTCTTTTTCAAGTTCATCAACATCAAAACCATAAAATTCAGATGGATTTTCAATCTTGACCTTTTCTTCATAATTCATCGCATTTGCGCAATGCGCAGTATTCGGCTTTGATACTGGCTCGAGATATTCTTTATTGCATTGAAAATGAAGTCTTCCGTCCTGATATTCTTTAGCGACGACCCCTCCATAAAATTCTTTATCATAATAATAGATTCTAAAATCAAAATATAAATCATCGTCTTCTGAAAGACCAATTCCTGTTATCTCAGTAGTAGTGTTTTCATCCCCAGAAAAATTACTTCTATAAATATAATCATATGCTAGCGATTCAAAAGCTTCGAGACGTCGCATTTCTTCGTGAGAAACAACAGACGTTCTCATCAAAAAACACCCAGCAGTCAGTGTTATAACTAATAAACAAACTAAAACATAAATGACTTTTTTTAATTTCTTTTCTTTATTATTGGAAACTTTGCTAACTTTTTTTGCTTGTTTTTTTGGTTTTTGTTTTGGCATAAATTCTCCTTATGCTAAAAATAACACAAAAATTTATAAAAATCAAATTTTTTCAAAACAAGATGTTATAATCATCTCATGACAAAGAAGTGGAGGAGATTTTTAGAAATTGTTTTTAGTGTTGTTTTCTCTACCCTATTCTTTTCTCCAGTTTTTGCTGAAGGGAATTCAACGACTATCTCGCCTGACCTTGAAAAGACAAATATCGTTCAGGGTGAAACAATAAAAAACTACATCACTCTTAAAAATGATAGCGAAGAAAGTTTGGAGCTAAAAATCTATTCCGCACCATACATTATTAAAAACGAAAACTATGAAATAAGTTTCAGCTCCGAAGAGAAAACCGATTCAAGCGAAATTGTTGACTGGTTATCCTTTAAGAATGAAAAAGGAGTTTATGAGAAGGAAATAAAAATTCGGCTTTCGCCAGGAGAAGAAAAGGAGATAAGCTATCATATTGATTTTCCTAAAGAAGTTGAAAAAGAACAACGTTGTTTTATTTTTGCCGAGACTTCTCTGAGCGAAGAATCATCCATTCGCGTCGCATCGTCACTTATCACTAGTTTTGAAGATAAAAGCCCGAATTCAGAAGTCAAAAACTTATATCAAGGTCAATCCGAATCTAGCAGAATCTCCTCTGAGTTTTCCATTAAAAATTCAGGAGAAAAATTTTCAGAAGTGTCTTCGAGTTTTTCTGTAAAGTCTTTATTTGACAAGACTCTTTATAGCGACGAAAGAGAAAACCTCGTTTTTCCATCTCTAGATCGAAAGTTCAAATTTGAATGGGAAAACACGCCGAATTTTGGGCTCTATAAAATCGAGCTCAACCTTAAAATCGATGGCGAGGAACAAAATTATTCAAAAATAGTTTTCTTAATGCCACTTTTTGTGAAAATAATTATGATTTTAGTCTTGACATTTATAACTTTTATGCTTATAATCAAAAGAAGAAATTATCAAAACAAACAACGAAAAGTGTAGAGCTATGAATAAAACACAAAAAAATATTTTAGGAGTTCTTTGTCTCGTCTTTGTTCTTGCGATGACAGTCTTTGCCTATACCCTCCCTGAACCAGAAATCGAGTTAGTCTCAGCTCCTAACGAAATCGCGCTTAGTGAATAATAATTGATTTATACCCCAGTTTTTTTGATGATTTTTCTGACGTTTTGGTTGGTAGGCTTTACGCCTTCCTTTTTTAATTTTCGGCTCATCTCGCGTCCAAGTCCAGATTCTTCTTCAGAAAATACACAGCCACAATATTTTTGCATATAAAGCCCAGACGCTCTCGCTTCATCTTGCCCCTCTTTCCAACCCTCACGAAAATCACGGTATAAAAACTTGACCCCAAACTCCTTCGAAAGACTTTCCATCAAATCTTTTATAATGTCATGCTGTTGATAAATACTATAAAGAAGCGTTGTCGAAACCGTATCAAACCCATTGTCTTTTGCGTATTCAAAAACTTTTCTTAGGCGTTTCGGGTAACAATAATTTTGACAGCGGTTTATGAGTACTTTCGTGAAATCATTCTTATCAACATCATTTAGAACATTACACAAAAATTCGTCTAATCCATATTCATCTTCGAGTATCAATTCAACGTTCTTTACCTCAGCGTATTTTTTCAAACAATCTCTGCGAGCCTTATATTCGGAATAAGGATGAATGTTCGGATTGTACCAAAAAAGAGTCGGTTCAATTCCTTCATTTCTTAAAGTCTTTAAACAATAAACACTACATGGCGCACAACATGTATGAAGCAAAAGTTTCATAAAAAAATTATAACATAAAACAGGGAAGAAAGCTAGAAATATTGACAAAATGCTTATGGTATGATATAATGAAAAGATAGGGCCTTGAAATAGAGACCAAATCTTCTGAATGTCTAAAATAAAAATGGTATAATAAAAAGGTTACAAAAGGAGGTAAATGAAATATTTCGGTACTGACGGAATTCGCGGAAAAGCAGAAAGATTCACGTCTGATTTTCTTAGTGCAATTGTAAAAGGTCTAGTCGATTATGCCGGCGAAGATATGAAAGTCCTAATCGGTGGCGATACGCGTGAATCCTCTGAATGGATTTTGGCAGATTTAGAGCGAGCGCTCGAGACTTTTGGCATCGAATATGCTAGTGTTGGCGTTCTTTCTACACCAGCAATAAACTATTGTTTTTATGAAATGGGATTTGACTTTGCGATTGATGTGACCGCTTCTCACAATCCATACACCGACAACGGCATAAAAATTTTTGAACGTGGCCAAAGCTCTGGCCAGAAGCTTTCTGATTCTGGATGTGAAATAATAGAACAATCTCTCGATAATATCATAAAAACCGAGCTGGTCTCGTCTACCATTCGCGAAGACCTTCATTCCGATGCGCTCGAAATCTATAAAAACCATCTCAAAAACTATCTTGGAGAAACAGATCTTTCAAGCCTTCATATTGGACTTGACTGTGCCAACGGCGCAACCAGCGTCCTAAATAAAACAGTTTTTGAAGAACTTGGTGCAAAGGTTGAACTGATCCATTTTGATGAACATTATGGCAAAAAAATCAACAAGGATTGCGGGAGTACCCACCTTGAATCGCTCCAAAAACTCATTCAAGAAAAACAATTAAATTTCGGTATCGCTTTTGATGGTGATGGAGATCGTTGCCTTCTTGTTGGAAAAAACGGAGATGTTATTGATGGTGACCAAGTCATTGCGATTCTTTTAAATTATCTAAATCTAAATTCTGCCGTTGTTACAGTTATGGCTAATCAAGGTCTAATTAACTGGGCAAAAGACAACGATATAAATCTAGAAATTACGTCAGTAGGTGACTCGAATGTTGCACTCGCAATGCGCGAAAATAATATTGAGCTTGGTGGAGAACAATCTGGACACATAATTCTGCCGGGAGAACCAACTGGTGATGGCATGCTGACCGCACTTCTTGTTTGTAAAGCGGTAGCTTCGTCTGAAAAAAGTCTTGACGAACTTGTAAACGTTTTCAAAAAACTTCCCCAAATTATGGTTAATATGAACGCTTCGCCTGAGCAAAAAGAAGCCTTAAAAGAAAAAGATAAGGCGAAAAAACTCCTACTTGAATATGATAAGAAAATGGTTGATGTTTCTGGCCGACTTCTTGTCCGCCCTTCTGGAACAGAAAACCTGATTCGGATCACGATGTGGGGAGATGACGATAAAAAGATTGAAAAACTCGCAAACGAATTAAAGGATAAATTAGAGGAGATTTTATGATTATCAAACGACTAGAAAAATATACTCCAGAAGTTGCGAATGATGTTCGTGGGCTCCTTATCCAGCTTTCACGTAGTGGCAAAGACCGTGGCGAAATTCCAGAAGAATGGTTCAACGAACTAATCAACTCGCCTTATCATGATATGCTTTTAGCTGTTGAGGATGAAAAAGTCATCGGTATCGCCACAGTTTCAATCCATATGGGCCCAATTATTCGCAAAAATGTCTATCTTGAAGATTTTGTTACCGATGCTTCAGTTCGCGGTAAAGGTGTTGGCTCGGCTCTCTGGGATGAAATTGTTAAGTGGGGAATTGAAAAAGGTTGCAATAATTTGGAGTTTACATGCGGTCAAGGCCGCGAAGCAGCCCAAGAGTTTTATAAACAACACGGCGCAGAAATTTACGACACCAACTTCTTCCGCAAGGCTTTAAAATAGTCAGTTATTTCATGATACAATTATTTGGATGATAAATATTGCCTTAATAGCGCTCCTTTTGCTTGTATTATCCGGGTTATTATGGTTATTTTTTTCTCATGGGCTAGATAAAATAAAACACCCAGCCGAATGGAAAAACACCGGTTCTTCTGGCGAGAGAATTGTCTACGAGACACTTGTAAAAAAAATTCACATTCCGGAAAACCAAATTTTCCGTAATGTCTATATTCCAATAAATAACAATAAAACTTCCGAGATTGATATAGTAGTTGTCTCAAAAAAAGGTTTGTTTGTCTTTGAATGTAAAAATTATGGTGGTAATATTTATGGTGACGTCAAAAAACAAAAATGGGTGCAATATTTAGGAAATAAAAAGTCATTTTTCTACAACCCAATCATTCAAAACAAAAACCATGTCAAACATCTAAAAAAATTTTTTGCAAATTATAATATTGAAGTGCCAATAGTGCCACTAATCGTGACGATATCTCGAGGAAAATGGAAAGTTAAAAACTTAGGAACAACGGATTATATTCTTGGTTTAAATTGTAATTTTAAAGATATTTATGAAAAAATGCCGAATTCAAAAATATCAACTCAAAGTTTTAAGTTGATATTAAATAAATTAGCTCTACTTTCTCGTCCAGGTAAAGTGATTGAAGAGAAACATATTAGACAAATAAACAAAAAAGCTCCATAATGGAGCGATTTTGAATCTTAGACTGGTGAGTCGGGAGGGGCTCGAACCCTCGACACCGGGCTTAAAAGGCCCGTGCTCTAACCAGCTGAGCTACCGACCCAATCTGTTAATGTCCCTCTTTTTTCAAAATGTTCCAAATTAGTAGTTTCTCCGAGTGAAGCGCGGTTTCCGACCGAGCGAACGAGGAAAACTGCTAAGGTGGGATATTTTGTAAAAGAGTATGGTGGACGGTATAGGACTCGAACCTATGACCTCTTCTACGTCAAAGAAACGCTCTAGCCAACTGAGCTAACCGTCCAAGACCTACGCTATTCTACCACAACTTTCTGTTTTTGTGAAGTCCAAAATTTAAAGTCATGCTTGTCTTTTTCTCTTGAAAATGATATAATATCACGATATGGATTCACAAAAAATCAGAAATGTCGCGATTATTGCGCACGTCGACCACGGAAAAACCACCCTTGTTGACGGGCTTCTTAAACAGTCCCATACTTTCCGCGACAATCAGGCCGAAATGTCCCAAACTCTCATCATGGACTCAATGGATCAAGAGCATGAGCGTGGGATTACGATTACTGCAAAACAAACCGCGGTTTTTTATGATGGCTACAAGATTAATATTATTGACACTCCTGGCCACGCTGATTTTTCTGGCGAAGTTGAACGCACTCTGAACATGGCCGATGGCGTTCTTTTGATCGTTGATGCTCAGGAAGGTCCAATGCCTCAAACCAAATTCGTTCTTCAAAAGGCTCTCGGCCTCAAACTCAGACCAGTTGTTATCATTAATAAAATCGACAAACCTGCCGCCAGAATTTCTGAGGTAGAATCCGAAATCGCTGATCTTTTCCTTGAGCTCGCAACAGACGAATCTCAGTTAAATTATCCGATTTACTACGCTATCGCTCGCGACGGTAAAGCCGGCAAAACTACAGATCTAGATAACGATCTTCACGTCATTTTTGAATCAATTATCAATGATATCCCAGCTCCAAAAATTGACGAAAACGATGGCAAAGGCGCCCAACTTCTTGTTGCTGCTCTCGCTGCTGATAATTATCTCGGTAAATACTGCATCGGCAAAGTTTTCCGCGGTAAATTTAAAAAAGGAAGCACAGTCAAAATTATGCACGGAGACACTGTTAGAACCGGCAAAATCGACCAAATTTTCACCTATAAAGGTCTCGGAAAAGAAGAAGCCTTCGAGGTCTCTGCTGGCGATATTGTCTCTCTCACCGGTGTTTCTAGCGCCAATATCGGCGATACCATTGCCACTGGCGACAACCCCGAAGCTCTCCCAACCATTGAACTAGAACCTCCAACTCTCTCCATCTATATCGGCCCAAATACCAGCCCTCTAAAGGGTAAAGAGGGCGAATTCACCACTTCTCGCCAGATTGCTGAGCGTCTTGAAAAAGAGCTAGAAACAAACATCGCACTCAAAATCGTCCCTGATGGATTGGGGTACAAAGTCTCCGGTCGTGGCGAGCTTCATCTCTCCGTTTTGATCGAGACTATGCGCCGCGAAGGCTATGAGCTCGAAGCTGGTCGCCCAGAAGTAGTTTATAAGGAAATTGATGGCCAAAAATGCGAACCGATTGAACATCTGACGATAGAGGTAGATTCCGAATTTGTCGGCGCCGTTTCTCAGGAGCTAGGCATCAGAAAAGCCGATTTAATATCCCAAGATCTCACTTCCACCGGCTCCACCCGCTTTACATACGAAATCACCACTGCTGCGCTAATCGGCCTCAGAAACAACCTTCTTACCGCCACCAGAGGTACAGCAATCATGTCCTCTATCCCATCTGGTTACAAACCTGTTGAAGCAAAGTATAAGCCTGAGCGAAACGGCGCCCTAATTGCCTTTGAACCAGGGGTTTCTACCGCTTATGCCCTTGACGCCGCTCAAGCCCGCGGAATCCTCTTTATTCCACCTGGTGTCCCTGTCTATCAGGGGATGATTGTTGGCCTTTCCAACAAAAAAGACGATCTTGATATCAACATTTGCCGCGAAAAACAGCTCACTAACATGCGTACTCACGCCTCTGATGGCTCGATTCAGCTCACCCCTCACACTCAATATTCTCTTGAGCAGTGCCTAGATTTTCTCCTCGATGACGAACTTCTAGAGGTAACGCCAAAATCTCTTCGTCTCAGAAAGCGCCAACTCGACCCAATCAAGAGAAAAAGAGAAAACCGAGCCTAAAAAATAACAGAGGTACACAAAATCTACACCTCTGTTATTTTTATCGCGAAAAATGCAAAACACAAAACAAAAACCCTCATCTGTGAAAGATGAGGGTTAATGTTTAGTCTTTTCTCAATTCATAGCCCATGGATTCTACCTTGGCGATTATTTCATCAACACTTTTGACACCAAGGTTCCTGAATCCTGATAGTTCATCTCTAGAGAGCTTGATAATGTCCTTGAGTGTGTTTATCATATTCCTTTTTAGGCAATTATAAGAATGGACAGAAAGATCAAGATCTTCAATCTTTATGGAAGGAGGATAAGAAGAATGATTCTGACATCTTATATAGTCATCGTCATCCACGTCTCTATTCCTGAATATCAGGCTATATTCTTCACCGGGATTAAACTTCGGAGAGAAAAGTGTAGGGTTCAGCTCTTTTGCCTTTTCGACTAGATAAAAATAATATGCCATATAATCATCAGGAGGAAATCTACAATAATGCCAGATATTATATTTTACTTTCTCAAGCCTATTCCTCTGTTGGAGAAATTCACCAATCTTTTTATTGCTCTCACGATATCCCTCGCCCCAACACCAATAAAATGGATCAATGCCGGCCATTCTCATATCGCACAGCTCTAAGAAAAGTGTTTCTGGAGTATATCCGTGGCAGAAGAATCCATATTTAGACAATCTTTTCCAATCATCTATACTTATAGATTTACCTATTGCTTTGCCTACTATTACAGTTATTTTGCCAATTGTGTGATTATCCGATATTTCAAATTTCTTGCCGATTGCTTTAATTGACAATTGCTCTTGGAAACGGGCTCTCAGAATATCGCCATAAGAAAAATGAGCGAGTCCTTTACCTTTAAGTTTAACTGGCTCGTTCAGATTATCCAAGCTTTCTTCTATTATTTTGGAAAAATCTGGATAATTCTTAAAGAAAAGTTCATAGGCTTCATTGTCAAAAAAAGCGGAGAAGCGATCTTTGTCACCACAAATATCGTGACAGAGATCAATATGCCAGGTGTCAAACTCGGGTAAAAAATCATTCAGAGCATCACAAAGTTCCGAATAAATTTTCTCGCCGATGCCTTTGATGTCTTTCACTTTTCCAGTGCGGAAGAGATAAATCAATTCTTCAACAGAAAGATTATACTTCTCGGTGATTTTCTTTACAACAGGGGTATTTGCTACGTCGGATAAATTATTAAATACACTTCTCATTTTTTTCACTCCTTAAAATTTTTCCCTGAAGCAATGAGATAGCTACAGGGGTGAAGGTTTTAGCTTTAGAACCCTCAACCCTGTAGCTAGACTAAACATTTTTAAAGTACTTTATCTAAAAGATTACACATTAATTATAGCATAAGTACCTTAAAAAGTCAATATATAAATCATATTTTCTTCGAATGTGCGCGTTGTCTACAAAAGTAGATAAACTGTCAATCAATAATAACACCAGAAAACTATTGACTTTTTAAACCTCTTATGCTATAATAAGCATATAGATTATAAATTGGAGGGAATTTATATGTACGTTAATACTCTAGAAGAAGCAAAGGAAAAGATCGCTTTTTTTAAAGAATTCGAAAATGAAGCAAAGAAATACTCATTTGCGAGAATTGCAGACTCTGGCATGGCGTCTATCCTATACCATCTCGAGGATTTTATCTCTGTCGGAATGAAATTCGACTTCCACCAATTGATTAAGGAAGAAAAAGAATATGGCCAGATAGACGCAATAATCACTAATCTTGAAAAACTTTCCAAGTTTAGCGGGATCTCTGCGATAGAGATTATCGATTATTTAATTTCCATTTGCGATAGAAAGGAAAGTGCTTTCGGCGATTTATTCGAAGCTGCGTATCTCTGCAGAGAGTATAAGGAACCGTTTCCAGCAAATTTAGATCCAGAGCTAATACTCGAAAAAATTCAAAAGGTTGATCCTACGCTTCGCTATTAAAAAAATACCCCGCCAAAAGCGGGGTATTTTTATTGCCAATTCACTAAAAATATGAAAAAACTATTGACAAATTAAACCACTTATGCTATAATGAAAGTACAATACTTTAGCGTATCGCACCTTAAAAACATGATGTTATTCAGAGTTTTTATCTTGCGATGCGACTTTTTTTGAAAAGGACGTGTTCTTATGTTGGAAAACATCAAAACAAGGGAAGAATTAGAAGAGGTCCTCTTTTCTGAGGAGCTTAGCGATGAAGAATATTATGAGCTTCACGAATTGATCGAGTTCGCTGCTTGCGTAGAAAGATTCATCGAAGGATCATTCTCATTTGATAAACTTTTGAAGGAATTTTTGGAGCACAAAAAAGATCTTGATTTTGGCCGCGATGCATTAATGCGAGAATGGGAAGAAGAAGATTTTGCTGATCTTTACAAGATTCTGTTACTCTACGGGGTTGACGTGAACGATATAGCAAAACTTCTGGCGCGAACAAGGCGCCGTTATCTTTTTTGCAAATACATTGAGCCCCTTATTAAAATGGGTCTTGATGAAGACAATGTAAAAAAAGCAAAACAATCAAACCATCGCTATATTCGCGAACAAGCAATGTGCGAATTCGGTACGGAAGAAGTGCTCAAATACTTTGATGTGTTAACAGAGGATTTTTCGCCTAAAGAACTTGCCAGTCTTGTTTTTTCGAACGAAAATGACTATCTCTACGACCGTAACGGTATTGATTATGGGAGATGCGCAGATATCATGAAAGAAAATGAAAGCTTAAGAGATAAACTCTTAAAAATGTCTCGAGAAGCCAATTGCGAAGACAAGTTTCTTGAATTTGATTTTGCGCTTTTCAAAGAAACCTACTGGTATGTTTTCTGGCCTCTTAAACCCGGATTCTACGGTTCGGATGAGGAAACGAAAGTTTATTCCTATTGCATGGATTTGAAGGAAAAAGGTTTCGACCCACAGAAAACAATAGGCTATCTTATCGAACATGCTGGACGCTTGTTGAAGAGTTTTCTAGGATGCTGTAAAGGTCTCAAAGAATACGGTTTTTTAGATTGATTTTTTTTGTCTGCCTTCCGCAAGCTGGATGATTCTTCGAAAAAATCGTTTATCGACGAGTTCTTGATATTTTCCTCGAAACAATCGATTCCGACGACAACTACAAGGAGATTTTCAAGCAAATTGACTATTCCGTGCTGTATGAATCATTCATAAGCGAAATGAAAAAACTCGTATAACATCATGAAAATCCCCCTAGCCTCGGCTCAGGGGGATTTTTCATGCCAAACAGAGAACGAACAGAGGTAGACAAAATCCCCACCTATGTTATTTTTATTGCCAAAACATAAAAATAGTAGAAAACTATTGACAAAATAAACCACTTATGCTATAATGGAAGGGTTAGATAATGATCTGGCATTTCACGAAAGTGATGATCTTTTAAAAGAAAAGAGGTGAAAAAATGTTTAAGTATTGCCTTACCGAGGAGTCTATGGACTACTACGGAACAACGCTTTATCGCGTTAGAGCGATAAGAGATTTTAGCGATGTTAAAGCTGGCGATTTTGGTGGTTTCATTGAGCACGACGGCAACCTCTCTCAGGAGGGAGACTGTTGGGTTTATGGAAACGCAATAATAGCCAACTACAGTACTGTATCTGACAACGCAAAAATCTATGGCGACTCAATCGTAGAATGGTCTAATATCTCTGGCAACGCAAAAATCTTTGATTCAAGGATTGAAAACGCATATATTAGCGGTAATTCGAGAATATACAAATCTTTTATCTCTGAATTCTATGTCCAGGATAACGCGGTAGTCTACAATTCCAACCCAGGTTATGGGACAAATGAGTACGGCTATGGCGAAATTAAGGGCGATGAAGCCTTCTTAACGGATGGCAACGGGAACGTTGTACATATTAAAGATTTGGCTAAACCTAATGATCTTCTGACAGAATTCATCGACATAATGTCGGGAATCATGGACAACTACGCCGCCTCTTAACCTAAAATCTCTGCGAAAAGCAGAGATTTTTTATTGCCAAATTACGAAAAATAGTAGAAAACTATTGACAAAATAAACTATTTGTGCTATAATAAAAAAGATGTCCAATTTGGACATAGAATTTTGAAAGGGAGGTAAAACTTCATGAATAAGAAGAAGTTTTACATTGCAGAAATTATCGCGTCAGCTATCTTTATAGTGTTTTTAACCATCGGACTGTTCTTGCC
>JAEEGL016084067.1_pt1 | contig 11860 bp, 5 predicted proteins | sample 9134231 | NCBI WGS metagenome assembly JAEEGL01 (sample SAMN16246548, study PRJNA631951) | gut metagenome | biome: gut microbiome; feature: rumen; material: fiber-attached | host: Bos | place: Iran: Karaj | collected 2018-10 | reverse complement strand
GGTTTCCACTTCGCCAAGGAATTCCCTGAGTATCTGGGTTCTGCAGAGTATATGACCCTCTATAATGAAGCCTGTAAAAATGACGGAAAAGATCCTACGTACAGCCAGCAGCAAATCTATAACTATGCATCTGGCAGCAATCCTTATCGTTATCCTAACGTGAACTACTATTCAGACGAATATGTCCGCAAGGCCTACAACCGTTCTGAAGGAACGTTGGAGATTCAGGGTGGTGGCACGCGTGCCCACTTCTATACGAATATCAACTACTATCGTGCAGAAGATCTCCTCAACTTCGGTCCTGCCAAGGATAACTACACCGAGCGTTTCAGTGTTCGTGGTAATGTGGATCTCGTTGTTAACAAGGTTATCAAGGGATGGGCTAACGTCAGTGCTACGTTCTATAACGAAAATAAGAACAAGGGAGACTTCTGGGGTGAGGCCGCTACCATGCGCCCCAATATTAATGAAACCACTGAAGCTGCGCCATTGATACCTATTAGCATGGTTGATCCGAATGCCAGTAAGACTCTGGCTACTCTTGGCAAGTCACTCTATCTGCTTGATGGCCAGTTGTTCCCCGGTGGTTCATCAACTGCTAAACAAAATGCGATTGCTGATTGCTATTTTGGTGGTAAGACGACACTTGTACGACGTCAGTTCCAGTTTGATGCAGGTATTATCTACGATATGGACCAGTTTGTCAAGGGCTTGTCGTTCAAGACCTTGTTCTCTATTGACTATGCTGCAGGATACAGTCTTTCTTATGACAACGTATATTCGGTCTATGAACCTAAATGGAGTAACTACAACATAGTGGATCAGATTACATCCGTTACACGACAGGGTGAAGCCGAAAAAATAACAGGCCATATGGGTATGTCGGGTACAAAATATGCCCAGACAATTAGCTGGAATGGTCATTTCGACTATGACCATACCTTTGCGGATAAGCATCATGTAACAGGTATGTTGCTTGCCAATATGTACACGACAACGCGCAGCGGTGAATACCATCGTTATGCAAATGCCAACTTAGGTCTTCAGGCAGGTTACGACTATATGGGCCGTTATTTTGCTGACATGTCTTTGGCTGGTGTACATTCGGCTCGTCTGCCGGAAGGTAATCGTGAGGCTCTTTCTCATTCATTCACGCTCGGTTGGAACATTGCCAAGGAGAACTTTATGAAGGGTACGGGCATTGATGACCTGCTGATCAGTGCATCCTATAGCAATCTGAATGAGGATATTGATGTCTATTTGGGTAACAAATTGTATTATATTTATGATGCTACATGGGGAAGTACTGGTGGTAGTTATTCGTGGAATGAAGGATCAAGTGCAAGCCGTACCTATTCAATAGGTGGTAGTAACCCATCCCTCGACTTCATTCATCGTAAAGAGTGGGCTTTTACGTTGCGTGGCTCGTTCTTCAACAGACTGTTGACAGCTGAACTGACCTACTTCAATACGAATATGACCGGCTATATTATTGACAACCCCACTTTCTTCCCCTCTCATTTGTCGAATAGTCTTTCAGGTACATTCAAGCCAGCAGTCAATAATAACGAACAAAATCGCCAAGGTCTTGATTTCAGCCTTAAAGCCCAGAAGCAGTTTGGAAAAGTTTATGCTGAACTCGGACTGGTTGGTACTTATCTTACCACCAAATGGAATAAATATGATGAAATCGTTGAGCCTACAGCTACATGGAGAAATACCAGTGGAGAACACATGCATGAGGGATATGCACTTGATGTTCTGGATGGCTTGAAGTGCTTGGGTTTCTACACTGCAGATGACTTTGATATAACCACTGATGGCACCAAAACGACTTATAAATTGAAGGAAGGTCTTCCTACGGTGAGTTACACTGGTAATCTTCAGCCAGGTGATCTGAAGTACGAGGATGTCAATGGCGATGGTAAAATTGATAACAAGGATAAAGTGGAATTGGGTAAATCCGGTACCTATGGAGCTCCTTGGACCATTGGCTTGAACCTCACGCTGAAGTATAAGAACTGGACGCTCTTCGTCTTGGGCAATGGTCAGTTCGGCGCTACGGGTATGCTGAACACCAGCAGCTACTATAATATGTCTGGAACCAACAAGTATTCTGTCAATGTACGTGGTCGTTGGACTCCTGAGACTGCTGCTACTGCCACTCATCCTCGTCTGACGACAACCGATAACCCCAACAAAAACACCAGCAGAGCCAACAACGATCAGGCTTCGACCTTCTGGTTGTATAGCACTGACCGTTTCAATCTCCGCAAGGTACAAATCACCTACGACTTCCCGAAGGAATTGTTCGAAGGAAAGGTTGTTAAGGCACTCTCAGTCTACGTAAATGGAAACGACCTCCTCACGATCTCAAAGCATCGTAAGATGATGGAGACCAGTATTGGTTACGCACCACAGACCCGTTTCTATAACATCGGTGTGAAGGCAACCTTCTAATGGAAAGTTGAAAAATGAAAGTTGAAAATTGAAAATTGACAACAATGAAAACAAAAAACATTATATTCTATCTCGTCGGTCTCCTCGCTTTCAGCTCATGCGAAGATATGTTTGAGCCTGCAGATGAAAACAACAGACCGGAGGAAGTGATGTATGAGGAGTCTGAGCTTGGATACGGACTGCTGATTTACGCTTACGATCGTCTTCCTTATCCTACTTTTCAAACTACTCGGACCGATATCGCGACGGATGATGCTGTTATCAATCAGACAGGTTCTGAGCTTTGGAATATTGCTAACGGCTCATGGGCAGCAGACTATAATCCTACAGGTGCTTACCTGAACCAGTGGGATGCATGTAAGGATGGTATTCAGTATGTCAACCTCTTCCTTCAGAAAGTGGACAAGATTAAATGGGCACTCAGTGCAGCTTCTAAGCAGCAGATGTTTATTGAACGAATGAAAGGTGAGGCATACACCCTTCGTGCCATCTTCTATTATTATCTGTTGCAGGCTCATGGTGGCTATGCTGATGATGGCGTACTCTATGGTGTACCCTTGTTGCTTGAGCCTGAGGATGGTAGTTCCGACTTTAACCAGCCACGTGCTACTTTTGCTGATTGTATCAGCCAGATTTTCACTGACTGTGACAATGCCATTAAACTGCTTCCCGCTGATTATAAGAATGTAAGCAACAATGATGAAGTACCTCAAAGGTATAAGGATATGGGTGCCAATGCAGATGGCTACAATAATGTGTTTGGTTCCAATAGACAAGGTCTTGTTTCTGCCAGAGTTGCCGAGTGCGTAAAGGCTCAAGCTGCTCTTCTTGCAGCAAGTCCTGCTTTCCGCGATGGTAGCGGAGTATCGGCTGAAAAGGCTGCCGATATCTGTGCCGCAGCATTGAATCGCATTGACTGGCAGCTTGATCCCATCGGAAACACATGGTATACGCCTACGATGCCTGATCCTGATGATGCTACCAAGAAAATCGATCATTTGAAGCCGAGTGCATCAGAGAGACTTGAAATTGTATGGCGTGCAAACCGTAGTAATGACAATAGTCAGGAGCAGGAGAACTACCCGCCATCATTGAAAGGTAACGGTCGCGTGAATCCCTCACAGAACCTGGTGGATGCCTTCCCTATGGCCAATGGCTATCCTATCACTGAGTCTGCTAGTGGTTATGATCCTAAGAATCCCTATGCTGGTCGTGACCCTCGACTTGCCAACACCGTCATCTATAATGACATGGATTTCCACGGTATGGAGGACAAAGATGAAGGACACATTCCTAATCTTATCAAGACTGGTGTAAACATGCCTTATGGTAAGGGTGGCAATCAGACCGATGATAACCTTAATGCTACGTCTTCCAAGTCTACACGTACTGGTTATTACCTGAAAAAGCTCCTTCGTGAAGACTGTAATGTAGATGCTGCTAATACGAGACAGTATCACCTCTATCCTCGCATTCGCTACACGGAAATTTTCCTTGCTTATGCAGAGGCTGCTAACGATGCATGGGATAATCCGAAGGATAAGCATGGTAACAAAATGTCTGCTTATGATGTGATTAAGGCCATCCGTCAGCGTGGAGGACTCCCTGCTACTGACCCCTATCTTGAAGCATGTGCAAACAGCAAGGAAAAGATGACTGAATTGATTCGCAACGAGCGTCGTATTGAGCTTTGCTTTGAGAACAAGCGTTTCTGGGATCTCCGTCGCTGGAAGATGGATCTTACTAAACCTGTCATGGGTATGAAGATCGAGGTAGACCCCAGTAAGACAGACGGTTCACTGATCTACACTGTTATTGAAGTTGAAGACCGTAAATTCGACAATTCATATCAGTGCTATGGACCACTGCCGAAGGGTGAAGTGGATAAATGGAGTGAACTTAAACAGAACAAGGGATGGTAAGCGCTTCGCTAGTTAAAAGTTAAAAGTTAAAAGTGAATAATTAATAATATGATTATGAAACTCAAGAAATATATATACGGTGTAGTCTTGGGAGCGTTTTCTCTCACCTTTGCATCTTGCTACAATGCAGATAGGGACTTCCCTGACTACGAAGGAGGTACAACAGCCTACTTCGCCTATCAGTTCCCTGTACGTACACTCATACTGGGAAACGATATCTATGATAATACGCTCGACAATGCGCACAAATGCCGTATTTGGGCTACCATGGGTGGCGCGTACGGTGGACGTAACGCAGTAGTTAGCTATAAGGTTGATGAGTCGCTCTGCGACAACCTCTGGTTTGTTGATGAAGGTGGTAACCCTTCATATGCTGTGACTCCTATGCCTAAAAAGTACTATAATCTACTCTCAGAAGTAATTCCCTACAACGGAGATTCTCGCGGATATGTAGAAGTACAGTTCACGGATGAATTCTTCAAAGATCCTAAAGCTATAGAGAATAACTATGTCATTCCTTTGGTAATGACTGATGTAACGGGTATTGACCATATCCTAACAGGTACTCCTCGTGCAGGAACCACTCCTTCACGCACCAACCAGTCGTACTGGGAGGTTCTTGCTAAGGACTATGTGCTTTACTGTGTGAAATATATGAACCCTTGGCAGGCAAAATATATTCGCCGTGGCATTGACGAGGTGACGGAAAAGGCAAATACCGCAAGTCCTGTTACTAATGTCGTGGTTCGTAAGGACTTCTCGATGGTAGATACTGACCTTGAGCATTATAAGGAGAACCCTGTGAATGCTAATGATGAGGTTTGTGGCATCACAACCAAGAACATGTCGGAAGCAATTTTCCCAGTTTCTTTCAAGACTTCAAATGGAACTGTTTCTTGTAATCTTATCCTTACATTCGATGATAAGAACAAGTGTACCATTGATGTTGACGATGCTGGTAAAGCCGCAGGTGTTACAGCCAGTGGTGATGGTGAATACATCGCTGGTGGTACAGCAGATGAAACATACAAAGACTACCGTTGGGGAAGCATGAATGGTCAACCCGTTAACCGTGACATTCTCCGTTTGGCCTACAAGGTTGACTTTGCCGACCAGAATATCAAGGTGGCCACTAAAGACACTCTTGTTGTTCAGACCCGCGAGTCAAATAAGAGAGAGTTCTTCACCCCGAAGTACGATGAAGAGTTTAATCCAGGTAATTAATGATAGGAGGCTTAGAATATGAATAAGAGTTTAAAAAATGCCCTCTTAATGATGGTTGCAGGAGCCTTTGCAGTTTCCTGTGCAGACTATAACGAAACGGACAATTTCTATGCAGAACCAGATCCGGCAGCCCAAATACCATATAGTGATTTGGCTACTGTAAAGTCATACATCAACAGAGACGCATATCCCAACATGTCTCTCGATGTTGCGCTTGCCATCACAGATTTCAAGGAGCAGGGTCTGGCTCATTGTGCAGCGGTATCCAACTTTGACCGTTACTATTTCGGTACAGCCTTTATGTCAGGTGCTATCATCAGCGAAAAGGGCGTGTTGAACTTCATTGATATGAAGGAGCAGCTAGACCATGTAGAAGAGATAGGTGGCGAGGTCTATGGTAGTGCTATTGCTGCTAATACCGGCCAGGCAGATAAATGGCTGCAGCTTCTGACTGCTCCTATCGAGATTGTTGTGGAATATAAAGAATTGTTGACGACTGACTTCAGTAAGGAGGATCCTTATACAGGTACAGGAGGTAAAATCGTCAAGAAGGATGGCGAGACTGTTCTTCAGGTTTCATCTAAGTCAACCGTTATTGAGGGTCTTGCAGTTGAGCCTAAGGCCCGATATACTACCCAGTTATGGGTAAGAGCAGATAAGGGTAAGACGGCAACCTTCTCTATTGTCTTCTCGGGTACTACAGTAGATGGACCTGTCAAAGGAAGATATATGCTGGAAGGTAGCAGTGAATGGTCGAGAATCACCATCGAAGAAGAACCTGCTGAAGGAGTAGAAGAGGGCTATCTGAGAATTGAGCCTGGTCGTGGTTCTACTGTCTTCGTTAAAAAGGTACAGGTAGGTTTCTTGCCTGACAACCATAAGGAACAGACCATAGAACAGAAAAGAGACACGCTTCGCTGGGGTATGGGTGCATGGTGTGACGGCTTGATGAAGAACAATGCCGGACGCATGAAGTCATTCGACCTCATTGAGGAACCGCTGAGTACCGACAAGCTTGACGGAACTGATATCCTTGACATTAAGCACTCCACCGATAAGATTTATTGGCAGGACTACTTTGATTATAAGGATAAGACCGGAAGTGAGTTATATGCACCTATTGTCTCTGATTCTGCTATTGCGGCATTCAAGAAGTATGGTGGTAATGCTGATGACCTGAAGTTCTTCATCTGTGAGAGGGGACTTGATAATACTCAAAAATTTGAAAGTCTGATGTACTGGATTGGAATTTGGAAGAATAACGGTGCCAAGATTGATGGTATCAATGCCAGGGTGTCACTTGTCTTTGACGAGGATGACAATTCCGCTAACGAGGCTGCCTTTGACAAGTTGCTTGACAATCTGAAGAGTACTGGCATGCTTGTCCGTATTTCCAACTTCGACATCACTTATCAGGCTGGTGGAACAAAGGTTGCGGCAAAAGACATTACTCCGGAACAGCGTCAGAAGCTGGCAGACTATAATGCCAAACTGATTCAGAAGTATCTGAAGACGATTGATACCAAACTGCAGTGGGGAATCTGTAAGGGAAATATGATTGACACGACGGATCCTGTAGGTTTATGGTCTAATCAGGCTATCAATGGTGGTAAGACTAAAGACTGGGTACGTACAGCTACCTATAAAGCATATTGTGATGCACTGAAATAAAGCGTAACTGACAGACAACTGCCAGCAAACTAAAGGATTCGTTCGGATGGTCCTGACAGTTGTCTGTCAAAACTCTCTCAAAAATATCTTAAATGATATATTCATTCTTATTTATTAACTAATTATTATTAATCTAAATTTTTTCTGTTATGAAGAAATTATTTACACTTTTTGCTTTCCTGGCATGTTTCCTGGGAGCAAATGCAATTACGATTGTCGATGCAGAAGTCGACTTCTCGAAGTACAATGACATTTCCGAATGGGGCTTCCCTTACGGTTGGGGTGGTAGCGGATCAGCAAGAGAGCGCCTCTCAATCGTGGATGGTTGCCTGCACTTTGAAAGTGCTGAAGCAACAGATCCTACTTGGGACTGCCAGTTCTTCCCCATCGGATGTACTGCTGAAGAAGGTGTTACCTACACCGTACACTTCAAGATTAAGGGTGACCATGCTGAAAACATTTCTCTGCTCGGTTTCGGTCAGACTCCTTATGGACAGTTTCCTGTCACTACTGAATGGGTAGAAGGTACTGCTATCTACGAAAGTACAAGCACAGATGGTAACCTTTTGATGCAGTGTGGTGGCTTCGTAGGTTCATTTGATATTGCTTATCTGAAGATTACCCACGAAGGAAGAGAGGAGAAGCCTGTAGATTGGATGAACATTCTTGAGAATGGTGATGCCGAGGGTGCATTTGGTGAGATTCCTTGCGCTCAGAGAAAGGAATTTGGCATCCATTCCGAGGAAAAACCCAATGATGAGTGGATTCACGAAGCAGAGATTGTTGACGATCCTGATGGAACAAGTGGACAGGGTAAGGTATTCCACAGCCAATCGCAGATTGTGAACCCAGTAATTATGAATTCTGAGGGTACTGCTCCTGATGCTTCAAACACTTGGCAGAACCAGTTCTGGATTGTATTCCCAAGACCACTGCTTGCAGGTGAGGGTTACAAGGTATCATTTAAGTATAAGGCTTCTGAGGCTGTACGTGTAAGCACTCAGGCTCATAGGATGCCTGGTGACTATCTTGGTGGTGGCTTCGGTGATGTTAACTTCACAACATCGTGGCAGACTTATGAAAGTAAGGAGCTGACTGCAGCTGGCAAAAGTGATTATCAGTCAATTGCCTTCCAGTTCGGTGAAGATGAGGCATACCTGAAGTCAATCGATTTCTATTTCGATGATCTTAAGATTGAGGTGATGAACCTGAAGGAAGGATTCTTCGCTGCAGGTATTGATACTAATACTGATGCCAATTGGAACACATTTAACTTTGACAATGCTGTTGAGTTTACATGGGATGCAGATCTTGCGGCTTATGTTGGTGTAGTTGGTACTGCAGGTGACCAGGACAGCTGGGTGAACCAGGTAATGGTTTCTACGAAATTTGGTAATGACAAGGGCTTCAAATCTAATACTATAAAGGTTACTGGTCGCGTTAAGAACGACCCAGAGCAGTGGTTGCCTTACTCAGCATCAGCAAAGGCTCCGATTAACCTTCCTGCACGTGGTGTATGGCAGATTGCTGTTGATACCAGTGAGGAGTTGATGAACTTCACTAAGATTGAGGGTGAGCAAGATGCAGAGCCCGTTGATATCGTTGTTTATTCAGATGAACTCGTTGTAAATGCTCTGGAGCGTGACTTTAAGCCTGCTGATGGTGACGGTAATCCTCAAGAAGCAGAGATTGGTACTGGTCAGCCTTGGGACACCCAGTTCTGGATTGTTGCTAACCGCGAACTGAAGGCCGGTGAAGAAACTTACATTGAGTTTGACTATGTCGCTTCTCTGGAGGCAGCAAATGTTGGTACACAGACTCAGAAGCCTGGATTCCAGTATCTTGGCAATGATGCTCTCGGCACTATTAACTTCACTAATGAAGTACAACACTTCACTTTGCCTTACACTATTAAAAACGACGGAATGCAGTCTATCGCATTCAATATGGCAGAAATCAAGGCAGCTTGTGTTTATACCATTAAGAATGTGAAGTGGTTTATGAAGGACGCAGATCTTCAGTCATCAGAAGATGTTAGCGAATGGCAGACTATGGAGAACCTGATTAACGCTACCGGTGCAGGTAACTTCTTCTTGAAGGAAGGTGCTGGTTATGAGATTCACGAGGTTGGTACAGATCCTATTCCTCCTACGGGCATCCAGAACGTAACTGCTAAGGGCGCTAAGACCTCTGCTGTTATGTACAACCTCGCTGGTCAGCGTGTTGCTAACAGCTTCAAGGGTATCGTCGTTAAGGACGGAAAGAAGTTCGTGAAGTAATCTACCTGATTATTTATCACTTATAATAATTTCCCCTGCAGCTTCACCGCTGCGGGGGATTTTTATTTCTCGCCGAAACCAATTATTTATCTCTCGCAGGAAGGCGTTTGTTATTGATCTCTCGCAGATGGCGCTGATCTCGCAGATTATTATCGCTAGCGGAGAAGGTTCGCAAAGAAAAGATCTGCGTCATCTGCGCTATCTGCGAGACAATAATATCTCTGCGTGCAATACTAGATCTCACAGATTTCGCAGATTGTGTGAACAAAACAACGTGATTAACTTGGAGAAATCAAAGAAATATTATAACTTTGCATATAAATAATCATAACGAAGATGACAGAAAATCAGATAAGCTATCAAATACGAGGGGCAATATTTGATGTATATAATGAACTGGGACCTGGGCTACTAGAATCGGTATATGAAGAAGCAATGGTCTTTGAGTTAAAGAAACGCGGTCTGTCTATCCAGAGACAACTTGAAGTCCCAATCCTTTATAAAGGGGAGAAGCTGTCAACAGACCTTAGACTTGACCTGTTGGTAGAAGATTCCGTCATAGTTGAACTGAAGTCTGTGTCAGGACTTCAAGATGTTCATTATAAGCAACTATTGACATATTTGAAGCTCACGAAGAAGAAACTGGGGATACTTGTGAATTTCAATACTGATGATATTCAATATGACATTAAGAGGGTAGCGAATGGCATGTAGCTTGTCTCTCGCATGATTCCGTTTGCTCTTTATTCTCGCAGGAGTCATGTTTTTTATCTCTCGCAGATTTCGCAGATCTCGCAGATTTTTATGACAGGTGTATGGCGTGCGGTGAAAAGATCTGCGTCATCTGCGGCATCTGCGAGAAAAACATGTTTCTGCGGGTAATAATTATCTCTCGCAGATTTCGCAGATTTTTATGACAGGTGTATGGCGTGCGGTGAAAAGATCTGCGTCATCTGCGGTATCTGCGAGACATTATATTCCTGCGAGAAAACAATATCTTCGCGAGAAAACAATATCTTCGCGAGAAATAATAAGAAGTAGGAGTGTTCGTGAGATAGCCCTGCGGGAATTTTTCTTTGAATTGTTTGGAAGTAATGAAAAGATTGTTTATCTTTGTGCGTGATAATGAGAGAAGATATGACAGGACGCAGGTATCCTATAGGCATTCAGACGTTCTCGCGAATCATCAGCGAGGGTATGGTGTATGTGGACAAAACCGATTTGGTTTGGCAGTTGGCCCATTATGGAACCTTTATCTTTCTGAGCCGTCCAAGACGTTTCGGTAAGTCGCTTCTTACTTCTACACTGGAGTCTTATTTCCAAGGGGAACGCGAGTTGTTCGAAGGACTGAAAATCATGGAGATTGAGAAGGAGTGGACGGAGTATCCTGTGTTTCGTCTCGATTTGAGCAGCGCCAAGAATGCTTCAGATATGACGGAAATGCGCCGCAAGCTCTTATTGATTCTTGAACCCTATCAGAAACTCTATGGTAGGTCTCAAACGGAAGTGGCGCCAGGTGAAGTCCTGTCGGGACTAATTATGAGAGCCTCTGAGCAGACAGGTAAGCAAGTGGTGGTTATCGTTGATGAATATGATGCTCCGCTGCTTGAAGTCCTTCACGAGCAAGAAAGACTCGACGACATACGCAGGGCAATGCAGGAACTGTATCAGCCACTGAAAGCTAATGAGCGCTTTATCAAGTTCTGTTTCATTACAGGTATCACCAAGTTCTCACAATTGAGTATTTTCTCTACCATCAACAACCTGATGAATGTCACGATGGACTCTGCATTTGCAGCCATTTGTGGTATTACAGAACGGGAGCTGACAACAACGCTCCGTCAGGATATTGAATACTTGGCAGAACTTAACGAGATGACGTATGACGAGATGCATCAGGCGCTAAAACTGAAATACGATGGCTATCACTTTACCAAGAATAGCGAGGTGGTGTACAATCCATTTAGCTTGATAAAAGCATTCCAGCAACATGAACTCAGCAATTGGTGGTTTGAAAGTGGTACACCGTCCTTTCTCATCCGTCAATTAAAGCATTTTGAGACCGATATTACATCACTTGACCGACTGGAAGTGCCAGCATCTGCTTTTGACCAACCCACAGAGAATATGGTGGATGCACTCCCATTACTTTATCAGTCGGGCTATCTGACAATCAAAGACTATGACCGTGATGGTCAAGTTTACACGCTTTCTATTCCTAATCAGGAAGTACGTTCTGGTTATGCCGAAGGTTTGCTTCCTGCATATACAGGTCTGAGTGGTAGCAGTGTACAAGTTGGCTTT
>JAEEGL015676679.1_pt1 | contig 11860 bp, 6 predicted proteins | sample 9134231 | NCBI WGS metagenome assembly JAEEGL01 (sample SAMN16246548, study PRJNA631951) | gut metagenome | biome: gut microbiome; feature: rumen; material: fiber-attached | host: Bos | place: Iran: Karaj | collected 2018-10 | reverse complement strand
GATCCAGCCGGTCATAGATATTCTCCATATCGTCGTCGCGGAGATCCTTCCAGGGAGCTCCGCTGACTACCTCGTTTTCCTTCGTCAGCTTATTGAGGACGATCAGAACATTCTCCGCGCGCGTCGCAGCGACGTACAGCCGGCGCTTGCGTTCCGCTTCCGACGCATCCTTTTCCAGATCGATTTCCGGGGAAAACGCTCCGGATTTTGAAATCGCTCCCGTTTTTCCCCTTTGATTGGTTGAAAAGATGAACGCCTTCGGCGGCTCCGACGCATAATCGACTCTCTTCTCGACAGTATCCTGTTTTTGCAACAGAGTCGAAAGCAATACGATCGGCGCTTCAAGTCCTTTGACCTTATGAAGATTCGCGAGATGGACGCAGTCCGCATCAGGTTTCAGTTGAAGGCAACGCTCTTCTCCGCCCTTGTTAAGTAATTCTCGGATAAACGCTGCGCCTTCCTTCACAGAAGTCACAGTCCCGTCCGTCTCCGCACTGCGAAGAAGTTCCTGCGCGTAATACACGTATTCGGCATTATGCGTTCCCGCCCGTTCAAAGACGCGTTCCCTGTCGAGCAGCATTTCGAATACGGCACAGGGCGTCATCGCTCCAGCGTGTTCCGCATACGTTTTGATCGTATCTTCGTCAACTCCCGTACCCGAAAGATTCGTTGCCGAAAACATCGCTTTCCTGTCATACGGATCGGCAACGGCCGAATAGAGGAATGACAGCGCGATCAAAGGCTCACACTCGCCAAACAACGCTTCGCCTTCCACACGGAACGGAATTCCGATGGTCGCCAAGGCCGTCATGTGATCAGCCAGTTGCGCTTTTGTCGGCGTGATGATCATGAAATCGCGGTATTTCGGATTGCGGAGCGTGTCTTCTTTTTTTCTTCCTTGAATCGTAAGCGCGGAATCATGTGTCATCCGGAAAATGATATCCGCGGCGCGTTCCGCGGCCTTCTCATTGCCTCTCAGATCGCAACGGAACGCGCCGACGATCGACGCTTTGTATGGCGATTTCCCGAAAGGCGGATTCTCATAGGTCGGGATCTCCTTGAAAAAGATCGAATTCGCCGACACTGTCGGACTCGTAGGAAGAAGTCGCTTGAACGTTTTGTTGAACCATTCGCAAAGAGCATCGCTGGAGCGGAAGTTGCGCGTCAGTTCGAGAACTTCACCGACATGCGGATTGGCAAACAGACTTTTCGTCCGAAGATATGTGTCCACATCGGCGTTTTTGAAGCGATAAATCGACTGTTTCGGGTCGCCGACGATAAAGAGAGACCCGGGCGACGGAATGCAATTCCGCCAATCCGGTTCCGGATTCCGTGCGGTCAGATAGAAGAATATCTCCGTCTGAAGCGGGTCTGTGTCCTGGGACTCGTCGATCAGATAATACCGGTGACGGTCGCGAATGTGGCGGATCAACGCGCCGCCGTTCTTAGCGTCTTCCCGTAGCATATTACGAAGAAGAATCAGATTTTCCTTAAACGTCAAAAGACCTTTCGTCTGGAGTTCTTCGGAGATCGGACCAACCGCAGAGTTGATAAAATCAAGCAACAGCGCGTGATTCAGGTCGTTTAGTCTGTCGATCAAAAGAACATCCGCATCGTTATCTATTCCGTAATAAGATAGTTTTCCTGTCGGTGTGTATATCGGAACAAAGAATACGTCATATCCCGGTCCGAAATCAGCCGGATCGCACTCTTTCCGGATGCGGAGTTTCTTCAGTTTCTCAAGTGTTTTAATGACATTGGAGAGGTTATTCTTCCACGGGCCGGAGATCACATTCCATTCATTCCGCAATGCATTGTTCGTTGTCCCGTCTGATTTCGTATCATTCAGGACATGCGAATTGTTGCGCAGATACTGCAAAACATCCAGTAACTTCGCCTTTTCCGCGGCAAACGCCGCGTCCGGATCAGCTGTTTTTTTGACCGGTAATTGGAGTTCTGCGTTCCGCACCTCACGAAGAGACGTCAAGCCGGAAAGAAACGCTTCCTCCGGGTAAGAAAACCTCTCCGCGACCAAATCGCTCATTGCCTTGAGTTTGCTTTTCTCCTTCGCATTCGCGCCCAACTGTTCTCTACGTATCCGAGAATACGCATCGCGATAGTATACAACCATCTCCGCGTCGTCGCAGATCCTTGCGTTCGCAGGTATGTGCGCCTCCGCAGGATGCTCGGTCAGGATCATGAAACAAAACGAGTCGATCGTCCCCATAAAACAGAGATCAATGTTTCGGAGCGCGTCTTTCGCACGGTCACTATTCGACTCCGACAGCTTTTTCTGAAAGCGCTGATAGAACTCGTTTGCGGCGGCTTTCGTAAAGGTGATCGTGCAAATCTGATCGATTTCGATGCCGCTTTCGACCATCGAAACCATCCGGTCGACAAGAACAGAGGTCTTGCCCGAACCGGCGCCGGCTTCCACAAAAAAGTTTGTTTCCAGATCGTTGCGAATCCGGTCGCGTGCGGTTTGATCCATATCGTTTGCGGGCATGATATTATTCCTCCTGCTTCTGCTCGATGCCAACAGCCGGTTTGATTCCCGCTCCTGCGGATAGTCTCGTCTGCTCACAGATCATACAGATGTCGCCGAATTTGCAATACCTGCAATTTGTATCGTTATCCCCGGGGACACGCGGAAAAACGTCGTTTTCGAGTGCGTTTCGGAACTCTTCGAGTTTATGGTCCAAGGCGTCTTTCATCGATTGATCGTAACGGCACGGCACGATCAGATCCTTTGCCAGATAGCGGAACTCACATCCCGTCACGGTCTTTCCGGTCTGTTCTGTGAGCCACGCGTAGACAACAGCCTGAAAACATGTTTCGATATCGTTTTCCACATGTTCTTTTTTACGGCCGGTTTTATAGTCGACAATCAGACACGTCCCGTCTGGTTTCTGCTCCACGCGGTCCGGATAGCCGTGGAGTTTTACGCCGGAAGGGTGCTCTGCGCTGACTTCCTGTTCCGCTGCAAACACGGGGTTGCCCGCTTTTTTGTTTTGCTCAAAGGCCGCTTTCATCATCCGCAGAAACGCTTCTCTTTCCTTCTGCTCGGCTCCTTTGTGCAACGCCGGCCGTTCCAGGAGAAAACGGTCGAAAGCGACTCCCGATCGGTCGAGGAACTGGGGTTCCGTCATCGTACCGCTACCGAGTTCCTCCATCAGACGATGAGCAAGTTTCCCTCTCGCTTTCGCGTCGATCACGACGAACGGATCGTCCTCCTCCGGTTCGGGAAGTCCGCAGATCGATTTCAGATAGAAGTGAAGCGGACACTGGAAGTATACCGCCAGAGCAGACGGCGACCATGCTTTCTGGAGCATGTTTTTTGCACACTTGAATAAGACAGCCTCCGGGTGGAAAGTGACCTCGTTACCGTCCGTATAGGCCTGGCCGACTGTGCGCGACGGCGCTACCGGGCTCTCAAAATAGCCGATCTTCCGCACCGTTTTCCGAAAGTCGTCCGTCGACACGCCCGAATTCTCGCGTTCGTAAAGTGTGAACAGAACCGACGACGGATTCCTTTCCTTCAACTCGGACAGCGAGTAGCCGGCATATGAAAGATGCATCTTCACGTCCGTTCCCGCAGCCAGACAAAGCAGATCCTCAAATTCCTGTTTCTTCCGTTCGATCCTCCATCCGGATGTCGGCGCATCGTTGTCCGTCACAAACAGGCAAAGATCGCTGTCGAGGAGAAGATAATTCTCTTTTGGTGTTCCGGGGAACGCTGCAGCCGAAAGGCCGCAGACATACAGGTTTTCACGCAGAGAAGAGAGTGCTCCGCGGATCGTCGTGATGTGGACACACCCTTCCCGGCTGTTTTCCGCAAAGACGCTGCCGGAAAGGATGTCCGGTACGATCGTTTTCCAGTCACCGTCCGCAAGATACGCAAGATAAGAAGCGATTGCGTTACGGATAGCGGAAAGAGCCGCGCGGTCTTCCCGACTGTTCGTAGCAACGCGAATATGTGTGAATTTCTCCAGAACCGCAAGCGGACCGTTCTCCAGTTCGTTCGCGAGCAGTTCCACTTGCGCGAGCGTCGCGAGCTTTTCTTCCGGCTTAGGTTCTCTGTCGTCGGACGCCTTGATCGTTTCGGCATTCCGTTCTGTTTCCAGTGCTTTTCGTAAAGCTTCGATTCGCGTTTTGTTAATTGCGCCGTCAAGCCCGATTCGAAGCGAACCGGCCATCACAGCAATACTCTCCAGTTCTTTTTCGGAAAGCGACGCAATGCCGAGACATTCCGCAAGTTTCGACCGATCAAAAGCGGCTGACGTCAGGATTCTCCTGAGGGCGTCTATCCCATTATAACCTGTCGAATCCCATTCCGTCAGGAGCTTAAGCAGGCGCGCCGGATTCGTATCGCTGATCGGGATGCCGAAGCCGAACGTCGCGGGAATTTCGTACTGCTGCGTCATATCGCGAAGGAGCCGGCCGTACTCCGCCGGATCCGCGCATGCGATCGTGACGGTATCGAGCGGCTTTTTCGTTTCGTAGATCTCCGCGAGGATGTGTTCAATCTCGTTGACTGCGCCGTATCCTTCGGTGAAATCAAAACCGGACGGTTCTTTCGCCGCCCGCCCGTATAGTTCAGTAAGTGATATTTCGCGAACCGTTCCGTCGGAAACACAGTCGATCAGCGTATGTTCGAGCGGCCTCAGCGGGAACTCTCTCAGCGTGAGGAATTCCGCGTCGAACGGCTTCGCTTCCGCGATCGCCTTGCGGATCAGGCCGATGGAGTCGATCCGCTTGTTTGCTTTGAGAAAAGCGTTGTACAGTTCGTAAACGGCGCAGATCGCCCGGTTCTTCGCCGTGAATTCGCCGCCCGGAAGTTTGACCGTTATTTCGCTTTCTTCGTCCCGCGGGATCAGCATCCGAAGCGTATTCAACGCCGCGGCGAGTGCTTCCGCGTCCGCAAACGACGCGGTCTCGAAGTATGGCTTGACTGTATTAAGGAACGACGCGATCACCGCAGGCATTTCCTTCCCGCTGAGGTACGTCTCCTCCACCGAAACGCCGGTCTTCATCAGGGCCGTTTCCGCAAGCCCGACGCCGTTTACGACGCGCAGACCGATTGTATTCACGCCGAACCGGGCAAGAGAACGTACGAGTTCGGTTCCGTTGGCGCCCGGCGCTAAAACGATTCGTTCTTTCATTACAGGACCCTCTCGGATGGAATGATATTTGTTTCATTATATCATACTCTGTTTCTCATTGCAGTCCTATTGCTCACCCTGCTTCTTCCCGCCTCTCTTCAACCGCCCCTTCGCCTTGAACATCCTGCTCATCGCGAGCAGTTCCGGCGAAAGTCGCTTCTGTTTCTCCCGGTCGTAATACTCGCAGTCCATAAAGTTGCACACTTCTTCTGAGCAAATACCCTCTTCCCAATGATTGAAGAAGTACCCTTCCGCCATCATCTCATAATTGATGCGTTTAATAACGAACGGGTGCCCGTCATAAGCATTCGAATACGGATCCCAAAGGATATCCCCCGGGCGGAACGGCGACGGGAACTCGAACCGCATCTCGCTGACCATGCCGTTGAGGGCGTCCGTCTTCCGGTCGTGCCGGTTGACCGTGAGCGCGTTCAATTCCATCAGAACCCTTCCCGGCCGGAAGATCCCGCGGATGAAATTGAACCGCGCGTTCAGCCGGATCTTGTGGATTCGGTATTCGACCGCTTCTTCGTACGTAGTCGCCGCGTATTCAAAGCACGCGTCAAGCGATGAGAACAGAGCGTCATCCCGAATGAAAGACGTTCTGCCGAGGAGCATTTCGCGGCATTCCACCAGCTGATAGACCGCGTCCTTCTCCGGCGTGAGCATAGCCTCCGCGAACTCTTTCTGAATTGCCATATACTCGCGGAGGAACCGGTGCGGACTTCCGAGCGCGGGCGTTCCGAGTTCCTCTTCGATCGGCTCGTCCTCAGTCGTTTCGATCAGTTCTTCCCACGCCGCCAGTTTCTGTTCCAGGCTCACCTCGCGGCACCGGTTGATGATCCACGCCGCTTCGAGGAACGTGAACGGGTAATCCTTCAGGTATTCCCGCATATCCTTTGAGTTGATGTATTGCGCGATATCGCTGTTGTTCATCGTTCTGCCCCCTTTCTACGCACAGAACCCGATGGGCTGTCTGACCGTCCCCGCCGTAGCGCGTTCCGGCGTTTCGATGTCGTCCGCCGCGATTGTCGTGAGTTCCTTCTTCGTGACCGCGTCCGGATCGGGGAATTTGAGGATCCGACTCGCCTGCGCAAGGATCGCCTTCTCGACGACGTTGCGCGCGTAGCGGCCGTTGCCGAAGTCCGTATCCTTCCGCGCCTCTTCGAAGACGCCGTGAAGCTTTTCGCACGCCTCATCCGTCAGCGTAAACTGCTTTTTCTTCGCGATCAGCCGCGCGATCGACGTGAGTTCTTCCGCGTTGTAATCGTCGAACGGAACGTGGAACGCGATGCGCGACCGGAGGCCGGGGTTCTTCTCGAGGAACCCTTCCATCTTGTCGGAATAGCCCGCGAAGATGACCACGACGTCGTCGCGGTGGTTCTCCATTTCCTGCACGATCGTGTTGATCGCCTCATCGCCGTACGAACCGCTGCGGTCGTCCACGAGCGAATACGCCTCGTCGATGAACAGAACGCCGCCGGACGCATCTTTGAATTTCTTCTGAACGGCAGGCGCCGTCCATCCGACGTACTTCCCCACGAGATCGCCGCGGCCGCATTCGATGAAGGTCCCTTTGGACAGGATCCCGTTTTCCTTCATGACCCGCGCGAAAAGCCGCGCCACGCTTGTCTTCGCCGTGCCGGGGCTTCCGGTGAAGCACATGTGCATCGCGGGCCGCGCCGTCCGGATCCCCTTGTCGGCGAACACGCGCTGCGCCTTGTAGAAATCCAGCGCCTGATCGATCACGCGCTTCGCGGAACCGAGCCCGATCATTTCCTTGAGTTCATCGTACGCGGAGCCGCGTTCTTCCGTTCGGACGGCCGTTTTTTTCGCGCTGACGACCTGCCGGTACTCGGGATAGATAGTCGTCTTGAGTTTCGTGTTGAACCACTCATCGAAGAGATCTCGGAGGTCGTTCGCGAGATACAGTTCGCCCTCCTTCACCTGCGCGAAGAGTTTTTTGTCGGTGCGGACTGCGTTTTCCTTCGCGATCAGTTTGAGGAAACCACAGGCGCGTTCCCCCGAAACAAATTCCTCGCGGAGTTCGATCATTCCCGTGTCCCCGAGATTATCGAGAAACATCTCTTTGGTCCGTGTACACTCGCGCGGAAGACAGAACACCGTAAGGACGCGGTTGCGGTACTTCCGCATCGTCTCGCAAATCGTTTCGATCAGTTCCCGCGTGCCGCTCGCGCAATCGTCTTCGCCTTCGTCGCCTTTGGGATCGAAGCGGACCACGACCGCGCCGCCTTCGCACGTCCTGTACAGGCAATCGAACGCCTTTCTCGAGAAATTCTTGCCCGGTCTGAAATCGATATAGCTGTATCGCCTGTTCCGGATCCGGCCGTTTTCGTACAGAGCGGTCAGGAGGATCCGGTAGAGTTCCCGCCGTGTGTCGCGATCATCCGTCTGGAGAAAGTAGTGGACCGGATGGCCGATCGTTTTGACGCGTTTTCCCGCATAGATCCGGTCCAGTTCGGACAGGAACACGTCACCGGCCAGATAGCGGGTCGATTTCCGGATGAGTTCCGCCTTTTCACAACGATCGATCAGGTTTTCACCGTAATCCAGGTTCTTCCCGAAACGCGACGCAAGCGGTTCAAGACCAAACTTCCTGAGAACCTCGTCCGCGTCTTTGATGCATCCGGAATGCTCTGCGTCCGAGACGAGACCAAGAAACTCTTCCAAGGTGGTCTCTTCGAGATCCGTTTCGTTCGAGTCGATGCCGACGGCGCGAAGGAAGGCTTTCATCTTCTTCTCAACGTCGATCGGCTCGCGGCAGAGAATGCCGGCCATGACGAGATCGTCGCTCGCGTCGGAGACGAAGAAGAACGCGCGACCGCCGAGTTTTTCGTTGAACTGCTTCGCCGCGCGGCTGATCTTGAGACAGTGCTCGTTACGCGTCCGTCTGTCCTGGTTTTCTTCGATATACTTTTCGTCGGCGATCAGTCCCGCGAACTGGTAGAACTGCATGGTTTCACCTCTTTCGTCTTTCTCTATTCCGCGTAGTATTCTTCCATCGTATCGAGGCAGACGCAGCCGAGGCGATTGCCGTAGACCGCGCCGCAGTCGATCGCAACGTGGTTGTTGCCTTTCCAGATCCGTCCGGTCGATTCGCTGTCGATCAGCGAAGTCGGCGTATGGCCGGTCACGATGACTGTCTTTTCATAATACTGCTTATCGAACTCCGGCTTACCGAAGAGAAAGGTCTGGAACGAACACGTTTCGGGATGTTCCATCTTCTCTTTCTCAGGAACGGTATGCGCCAGGAAAAACCGCTGTCCGCCGACCTCCAGCCGCCTGTAGACCGGCATCGCGTTGAGATACTCGAGGATCAGCCGTTTCGTCGTTTCGTCGAGCTTCCGGAACGCTTCGTACGTTTCGCGTCCCCCGTTCGCCGGAGAGAGCCACGCGCGGAACTGTCCCTTCAGCCGGTCAGCCATCTCGCCCGGTTCATCAAATCCGTACTCGCGGAGGAAGATCAGCGCGTTCTGTTCGTGATTTCCGCGCAGGCAGAAGATATTGGGACGCGCGATCATGTCCTCAAGGATCCGGATCCCGTCCGGCCCGCGGTCAATGACGTCGCCGAGAACATAAAGGATGTCATTGTCAGAGAACCCGATCGTCTCGAGCAGATGCCGGTACTTGTCATAGCAGCCGTGGATGTCCGCGACCGCGAACGACCTTCCGCGATGGAAAAACCACCACTTTCTGTAGAGGCCGACCTCCTCCGGGGTGTCGTAGGGGTCGTTGTCGTAACCGCAGTTCGCGCAGAAATGGAAGTAGTCCAGCGTATACTTGCCGCAAACCGGACAGACGATGATCTCGCGGCCGAACCGTTCGCGATGCTCTTTCAGTTCGTCTTCCGTGAGATGCTGGTCAATCATTACCTGCCGTTCTTCCCGCGTCATGTTTTCCGTCCTTTCCCGCTGTGCGAATCAGCGCGCATCATCGATTGTAAGACAACGCGATCGCGAAAATCAACTTTTAATTCCGCCTGTTTTGAGCATCTCCTTTATACAACAGATGATGTACCAAAAAAAGGACTTCCGTTCCGGAAGAGCAGCAAAAAACCGCGCAGCTGTGCGGCGCGTTCGATCCGGAACAGTTTCCTTTATTCAATATTCCACAGGCACTCCCGGATCAGTTCCCTGTTCCGGAGCGTTTCCATCCAGTCTTCGCAGTCCTTCAGACCGTAGGCGATCCCCGCGAGCCCGCCGGCGATCGCCGCCGTGGTGTCGGTATCACGTCCGAGGTTGACCGCCTCAAGTACGGCTGCCCGGTAGGTCTCGTTGCGGCTGACCGCCCAGAGAGCCGCCTCCAGCGAATGGAGCACGAAGCCGCTCGATTCGATCTCATCGCGGCCGATCTCATCGATATGCCAAAGTCTGTCGAACGGCTTTTCATACCGCAGCGTCGGGATGATCCCGCCGAGCGGTTCGCCGGCAAGAAGGCGACGCGCGACGTACACGTAGATCACGCAGGCCTCTTTCGAGATCCGGTGGGCATGCGTGATCGCGGAGACGGCGCGGATCTCGTCGTCCGTGCAGTCCGTGAACGCCAGCGGAAGGATGCGCATCAGAGAACCGTTTCCGTTGTCGCCTTCCCCGGCTCCGGGCCGTCCGGTCCGGAGCGCGCTTTCGACCGTCATTCCGATATCGAACACCGTGCCGTCCGCCGTGAACGCGCCGTTCCTGTACCATTTGATGAAGTTGCTGCGGATGTCCTCTGTGTTCACCCGGCCGCCGTTGTCCTTCAGGCTTTTGCAGGTCGCGATCGTCATCGACGTATCGTCCGACCACGTTCCCGCCGGCTGAAAGTGCGTTCCGTAGCCGGTCATCCCCGTGCAGTGAAACTCATCTCTCCGTTTAAACTCATACGGCACGCCGAGCGCGTCCGCCAAAGCGAGACCGAAGATCGCGTCATACAGTTTTTCGTTCGTTTTCATATGGATCACCCCCGTGGTTTCTCTGTCGGAACCGGTTTGATTATACTATAGTTTGAGGATCAGCTGTCTCCCGAGTTTTTCGCACCGTTCCCGCAGCCCCCCGCCGCGGAGCAGTTCAGCCGCGACCGTCTTCGAATCGATGATCAGCGGGCGACGGACGTAATTCAGATCGCGGATCTCCTCAAATTCGTCCCAGAACGCGATCACGTCCAGACAGGCGAGGAAATCCTTCCGTTTGGGGCTGCCGTGTTCCGACGGCCGCCCGTTCTCCTTCCGCATCCGTTTGAGATGGTCCGCGAGACAGAGCCGGAAGGTCCGGCGCTTGATCCCGTACGCGTATTCCGCAGGGTCCGGAAAGAATTCCTCCGGGTCCCTGTACCGCAGAAGCCGCGCCTCAAAGAGATCGTCCGGGTCGAACCGGTAACGGGTCAGCCGCTCCTCCTCCGAGAATAATCGTGTGCTCCCGAACAGCCCTGCCGCGTCGACGGGTTTCCCCGCTTCCGTCGCCTCAAGAGCGAGGTCTCCTTCCGCCGGGCAGCCTTCCGTGTTCACCGAATCCGGTCTTTTCCTTGCCGTGATCCGGTACGTCCGTTCGCCGATCACCAGTTCCGCGGCGATGCGCGTTCCGTCCGTGATCATCCATTCCGGAACGTTTCCGGCCAGACTCCGGTTACCGGTCACGATGCCGATCGCCTGTATGACCGTCTCGGATCCCTGCTTCGGCAGAACCGCGAGTTTCGGATCAAACACCGCCGCGAACCGCCTGACCGGGCCGAAATCTTCAACTGTCAGTCTCTTCAGGATCAATCTGTTCATCGCCTGTGAATCATTTCTTTTTATCCTGCACTCCGAATACGACATTTATTGCGTCTTCCTTTGTTTCAAACACTTCTACGCAAAAAACATTATCTATTCCTCCCTAATTCGTTTCTGTTATTTATCATAAGGGAGTGAATGCGCCGAAAATAGGACATAAACAAAGTGGTACCCTTTTGGGGTACCACTTCTCATGTTTCATCCTCTTCGTTTATTGAACTGACTTTGAAACAGATTAATCTCATTCTTTCGTTGTAGGATTGTCATAATTAGCTTTTACCCATAATGCAAGTCGAATTGTGAAAATGCTCCTAATACTTATTTGACAAACCCCAAATGAACCAAGGCATTTTCTTGTTCTTCGGAAAACTTGATCCCCCAACGATTCTGCATGAACTCTAACAGCATTTTGCTTCGTTCCTTGATAGCAACCGCGGTCCAATCAGCATACTTATTTGCGACTTCTATTTCTGAATATGAGCCATTGGAATACCCACGAGCACGCCCGATACTATCCCGCTTTTTGGGATAACTATAGTTCTGCAGAGAGGCATTAACACTTTGCGATAAAGCAAGCAGATTACCTAATGCTCCGGTCAACACTCTGCGCTCTTCCTCAGAGAAGGAGTCGAATCTTTCATTCCAGTAGTCAATATCGTCTTGCAGGGCTTTTTTTGCTGTTTTGGATGACGTCTGCGGAAGAATGTGTTCAATAGACACATTACCTTTTGACAGTCTTGTGTAGTATTCATCCCAGGACAATTTGCTTTCTTGAGTGTTTCTCTTTTCGCATTCGTATTCGTAAAAGAAATAGTATTTCCCTTTCCAATCGTAATACCCGTCACCCTGATCAAAGGCTTTATTCATTCTATTTACAAAGCCTGTAATAGCATATCCTTTACTCTCTTCCGTGTTTTTCGCCAAGCTCGTT
>JAEEGL015527268.1_pt1 | contig 11860 bp, 10 predicted proteins | sample 9134231 | NCBI WGS metagenome assembly JAEEGL01 (sample SAMN16246548, study PRJNA631951) | gut metagenome | biome: gut microbiome; feature: rumen; material: fiber-attached | host: Bos | place: Iran: Karaj | collected 2018-10 | reverse complement strand
CTACATACTGTAGTAAATATCAAAATTTTGTAAATAGTATTTCTAATCAGAATAGAATATTTATAGTATCAGTTAATCCTGTAGATGATAATAGAAGTAAATATGTTAAAAATACTAATGTAGTAGCTTTTAACAATAAAATTAAAACATGTGTAACAGGAAGTAATGTTTATTATTGTGATGTAAATAATGCAGCACCTTTATCAACATGGACTTCTTCTTATATAAGTGATGGTGTACATTATACAAGTGCAGGATATCAATTTATATATAATCAAATAAATAAATGTATAGGGAAGTGAATTATGAAAGAAGAAAAAACAATGAAAGTTATAACTGAAGATAATGAAGAAAAAGAGTATAAAATACTATGTGCTTTTAAATTACCAAGTACTAATAAAAATTATATTGTTTATACAGATGAAACTAGAAATGAAAAAGGTGAGATAGAAGTTTTTGCATCTATTTATTATCCAGACGATGATACTAGATTAGATGAAGTTAAAACACAAGAAGAATGGGATGCTATACAAGCTGTTTTAGACAATTTGCATGAAGGTGATAAAAATGAATGAGTTTATAAATTTTATAGTTGAAAATCCTTCTATTTTTTTGCATACAATTACAGCATCTTTTATTTATATTAATGCATTATTGTATTCTAGAATATTCGCTGCTAAAGCAATGATTATGAAAACAAACAATCCTCAAAGAATTAAAAAAGTAATAATACCAAAAGAGTTAAAACAAGAACCAGTTCCTAAAAGATTAGAACTAACTCATGCTAAGATGGTATTAGAATTTATTAAAACAGTTAGAGAAAATATGCCAGCATCATATTTAAATAATATGTTTCATAACTTAAAAACTTTAGAATTAAACGATAACTTTGGAATAGCTTTACTTGGAGCTGATGGAAAATATACTCCTGAAAGAAACAGAATAAGACTTGCTAACAAAAAGTCTATTTATCATGAATTATTCCACATGGCTAGTAGGTCAGCTACTGATACTCGTTGTAATGGTTTATCACAACTAATTGATGGTACTTGGTTAGGTAATGGAATAGATGAGGGTTATACAGAATTATTAACAAGAAGATATTTCAAAGATAAAAAAAGAAAACCCAATCAAAAGGAAAAAACAGATTCATATGATTATCAAGTTAACGTATGCAGAAAATTAGAAAAGATAATTGGACAAGATAAAATGACAGAATACTATATGACTGCTAATTTTAAAGGATTTATAGATGAATTAGGGAAATATTCTACAGAAGAAGAATTATTTAGATTTATTCATAGTTTAGATTCAATTACATACTTATGTAATGAAATATCAACATTTAAATTAAAAACAATTGAAAGAAGTATAAAATATACAACTAACTTTTTAATAAGAACATATTTTAAAAAGTTAAAACAAGATCAAATTGAAGGAAAAATAACAGAAGCAGAAGCATATTCAATGTTTAGTTCATTTATTGAATCTTTTGATAAAAAAATAAATATAGCATTTCATAATTATCAATTGTTAAGAGAGAATGATATATTTGAAATTATGAGTGAAATAAATGATGAAAATGCAATAAAAAGATAATGTACACTTTTTAGTATAAAAAGTGTATTTTTCTTGTAAATAAGGTGTAAAAATAGTATACTATGTAGTACTAGGGAAAGTTTTTGAGTGTGATTTTTTATGAAAAATATATTAAATATGTTTCAAAAATTTGTTAATAAAGTAAAACGTGATGGAATAATAAAAGCTACTAAAAAAGCTTTCATAAAAATATATTACGATTATTTAATTAAATTAAGTATTATAAATATAATCAAATTTAGAAAAAATAAAGGAAATATAATAGATAAGTTTGATTCTATTTTTAGTGGAGATTTCGATAGAATAATTGTATGGAGAAGTTCTATTGGATGGAGTATACCATTATTTCAAAGACCACAACAATTAGCATTAGAATTATCTAAAGAAAAAACTCTTGTTTTTTTTGAAGTAACAAGATTAACTGATAAAATAGATTTCTTAAGTAAAAAAGATAATAATTTATATCTTGTTGATTTTAGTTGTAAAGAATTTGCAAGTTTATTTCATAGTATGTTAAATAATACAGATAAACCTAAATATTTATTTACTGCTAGTACATGCTGGGATCTAAGTGATAAAGTTGTTATGAGTTATGTATCTAAAGGATATAAGTTTATATATGATTATTTAGATGAATTATCACCAGAACTTGCTGGTACTGATAAATTACCATTTAATGTAGAAACAATTCATAATTATGTTATAAATAATCCTGAAGATACATTTGTAATATGTACAGCAGATACTTTATTAAAAGATATGATTCAAAAAAGAAATAATAGTAAAAAGAATATCATTTATGCATCTAATGGAGTAGATTATAATCATTTTACTAAATTAGAAAAAGATTATTCTTTTTCTAAAGAATATAAAAGAATTCTTGATAATAAAAAACCTATTATAGGCTATTATGGAGCTCTTGCTAGTTGGTTTGATTATGATTTAATAAAATATATTGCTGAAAATAAAACAGATGCTAATATCGTCTTAATTGGAGCTAAATATGATACATCATTTGATAAAGAAAACTTATCAAAATATAAAAATATTCATTATTTAGGACCAATTGATTATAAAGATTTACCATATTATGCATCTAAATTTAATGTATGTATATTACCATTTAAAATAAATGATATAACAAAAAGTACTAATCCAATAAAAGTATTTGAATATATGGCATTATCAAAACCAGTAGTATCTACAGATTTAAATGAATGTAGAAAATATAAACCTATTTTAATAGGTAAAACATATGCACAATTTTTAGAGAAAATAGAAGAGTCTTTAGAAGGACTAGGTAAAGAATATAAAGAAAATGAAAAAGAAGTTGCTTTAAATAATACATGGAATTCTAAAGCAAAAGAAATTATTCAAGGATTAGAAAAGTTTGAACAAGATAGTCCTCATCTATTACCAAAGAATATTACTATGGCTCGTATATTATATAAATTATATTCTCAAAGTAATAAATATAATGTAAATAATAAAATAGAACAAACATTAGATAATAAAGAAAAACTATTCTTAATAACAATGAATTCAGAAACATGTATGTATGCTATGAAAGATGAAATATATCAAAACATTGTTATGGATGATGAGGTATTACTAGTACCAGATTCTATATCTATAAGTTATGCTTTAAAGAAAATATTTGGAAGAAAAATAAAAAGATATCCTGGTATAGAAGTTTTATCTTATACATTAGAGAAATTAAATGAAAAATGTGGTACAATATATTTGTTTGGTGCTACAAAGAAAGTTAATAAAGACATGGTCCATGTAATAAAAAAAGAATATAAAAATATTAAGGTAATTGGATCATGTGATGGTTATGTAGATAATTATGATTTAGTAAAAGATGAAATAGTTTCTTTAAAACCAGATTTAACTGTTGTAGCTTTAGGAGTACCTACTCAAGAATTATTTATAAATGATATTTATAAAAGATTAAATAAAGGTATGTTTATAGGAGTAGGAGGTTCTTTAGATGTACTTAGCGGTAATAAAAAAAGAGCACCACTATTTATGAGAAGAATAAACTTAGAATGGTTATATAGAATACTTAAAGATCCAAAAAGAATAAGAAGATTTTATGATAACAATATTAAATTTGTTAATGATGTAAGAAAGGGGAAAACTAAATAATGAAGAGAGCAATTAATAGTTTAAAAAAATATAAATTTTTATTAAATCAATTAATCTCTAGAGACTTCAAAGTAAAATATAAAAGAAGTGTTCTTGGTATACTTTGGAGTTTACTATATCCAGTACTTACTATGTGTGTTATGGCTATAGTATTCTCAAATGTATTTAAATTTTCAACTCCTGGTGTAAGTTATTTAGTTTATTTACAAACAGGTTTAGTAATGTTTAACTATTTTAGTGAAGCAACTAACTTATCAATGAGTAGTGTTGTTGCTAATTTTTCATTAATAAATAAAGTATATATGCCTAAATGGATATTTCCACTTTCTAAGTGTTTATTCGCAGGAATTAACTTTTTATTAACATTAATTCCATTATATGCGGTTATTATTTTAACTGGTACAGAAATAACATGGATGCATATATTATTACCATATGCAGTAGTATGTTTATTTATGTTTACATTAGGAATGGGATTAATCTTATCAACAATAGCAGTATTCTTAAGAGATATATATTACATTTATGGAGTTGTAATTATGTTTATGATGTACTTAACTCCAATTATGTATGATATAAAAATGTTAGATAGTTGGATGGTACCAATATTAAAATTAAATCCAATGTATAACTTTATTAACTTTAGTAGAATGATTATTATATATAGACAAATTCCATCATTAGATTCATGGGCTGCATGTTTCATATCTGGATTTGTAATATTAGTACTTGGAGTTGTTTTGTTTAGAAGAAAACAAGATAAATTCATTTACTATGTTTAGGAGGCATTATGACAAAGAAGAAAAAAGAAGAATATATGATAGAAATAAATAATGTCTCAATGAAATTCAATCTTGGTATAGATAGAGGATTCTCAATTAAACAATGGTTTGTTGATTCACTATCACCATCTAAAAGAAAACAAAAAAAAGAAGAACAAAAAAAGAATGAGTTTTATGCACTTAAAGATATAAATTTAAAAATTAAACCAGGTGAAGTTGTTGGTTTAATAGGGCCAAATGGAGCAGGAAAATCTACACTATTAAAAATAGTTGCAGGAGTTATGACACCAACAAAAGGCAGTGTCATAACAAGAGGTACTGTATGCCCAATGATAGAACTTGGAGCTGGATTTGATGCTGATTTATCAGCAAGAGAAAATGTATATTTAAATGGTGCAGTAATGGGCTACGACAAAGATTTTTTAGAAGAAAGATTTAAAAAAATAATTGATTTTGCTGAACTTTGGGATTTTATCGATGTACCAATTAAAAACTTTAGTTCAGGTATGACAGCAAGACTTGCATTTTCAATTGCAACTTTAGTTGATCCGGAAATATTAATAGTTGATGAAATATTGGCAGTAGGTGATTTATCATTTCAAGAAAAATCAAAAAAGAAAATGCTTGATATGATAGGTGGCGGAACAACAGTTTTTTACGTATCACATGATCCAGAGAGCATAAAAGCTCTTTGCAATAAAGTTGTTTGGGTAGAACGTCGTAAGGTCCGGATGATTGGTGACCACAATGATGTGTGTGATAAACATATTGTAAATTATTTAAATAAGGAGGCGGGTTGATGAAAAACAAAACTGAAATAGAACAATTAAAATATGAAAATGAGCAATTAAAAAAAGGAATTGAGGAAATATCCGAAGATTTTGAATATGCAAAAGTTTATTATAATAATTTGCTAGATGAATTAAATTATCGAAGATTTGTAAAAAATATTATTAATTATATAAGAAAAAATGGCTTTTTTAGCTTTGTTTGGTTTACTATAAAGTCATTCTTTAGAGTATTTAATGTAATTGGTAGAAGAATTAAGAGAAAATACCAAGCGCATCTTCATATGAAAGAGTTGCGTGAAATTTTGCGACAAAATAAAGGTAAAAGAATTATGCTATTTTTTCCTGGATATGAATGGAATATGAAAATGTATCAAAGACCACAACATATGGCAATACATTTTTCTGATAAAAATGTTTTATTTTTCTATTGCACTACTAATATATCTGATAATATTGATGGATTTTATAAGGTTAAAGATGGATTATATGTCACAAATCTTTACAATACTTTAAGGTGGAAACTAAAACATTATACCTTGTATTTATGTGCAAATATGAATGGTTGTTATAAAGAAGAAATTAGATTAATAAAATCAAGGGGTAATGATGTATTATATGAATATATAGACGATTTACATGATGATTTAACTGATATATCAGAGTTGCTGATTGAGAGACATAAGTATGTGCTAAAAGATTCAAAAATACCTGTTGTAATTACTGCACAGCATTTATATGAAAAAGCAAAAAAAATTAGAAAAAGTGATAAGAATTTACTACTGTCCACTAATGGAGTAGTTTATGAAGATTTTCATATAACTCATAAGTTAAGTGTTCCAAATAATATTAAAAAAATAGTTGATGAAAATAAACCAATAATTGGATATTATGGAGCTTTAGCAAAATGGTTTGATTATAAATTAATTGAGGAGGTAGCTGAAGCACATCCTAATTGGAATATTTTATTGATAGGAATCGATTATGATAAATCATTTGCAAAGTATAATTATTTTAAGCATTTAAACAATGTATACTATATAGGCACAGTAAAATATAAGGAATTAATAAAGTATGGAAATTGTTGTAGTGTAATGACGATACCTTTTTTGATAAATGAAATTACCTTATCAACAAGCCCAGTTAAAGTCTTTGAATATATGTCAATGGAGAAACCAATTGTTACAACTGCCTTACCAGAATGCAAGAAGTATAAATCAGTATTGATATCAAATAATCATAAAGAGTTTATTAGCAATTTAGAAAAAGCTATGAATTTAGTTGATGATAATAACTATAAAAAATTACTTAGAGAAGAAGCAATTGCTAACACATGGGATAAAAAAGTAGCAGAGATATTGAATTTTCAAAGTAAGCAAAAAAAGTAGGGGATAATAATGAAAAAGAACAATAGGGTTGCTAAATTAGTATTTATTTTTGCAATGTTTCTTTTAACTTTTGTTTTTATAAATATATTTTTAAGTTCATTTATGTTAATTTTCAAAGTAAGTATAAATGAGTATTACATTTGTATTTCGGCAATAATTACCTTAATAATTATTCTTTTTGTGATGAACAAAAATGGACTATTAATAAAGAACAATAAAAAAATAGACATAGTTTCTATTTTCGTCAGTATCATTTTACCTATTATAACTATTTTTTCATCTTTTTTCTTTTGCGATAATTATTATGAATATACTTATGATGGGAATAGTTATCATAAATCCACAGTGGGATATTTAGCAAATGGCTGGAATCCTGTATATCAAAAAATGGAAGAATTTGATAGAAATAGTAAATTTCCTTTATATGTTAAAGAAAACAGTTATTTATGGGGAAACCATTATGCTAAAGCATCACACATGTTTTCTGCAAATGTATATGCATTTACAAATAATATTGAAAGCGGAAAAAGTATAAATTTAATTTGTATAATTATGTTATTTTCTTTTCTTTTAGCTATTTTAATTTACAAAAAACAAAATTTATTTTTTTCAATATTATTTTCTTTGTCAGTTGTAAGTTTACCCACAATTTCAACACAATTTTTAACTAACTATGTCGATATATTAGTATATATTTTTTTCTTTCTCACAGTTTGTATATGGTATATGATAGTTAGTAAAGATAATATTATTAATGAGAATAGTGTTTTATTTTGTTATTTTATGATTCTTGTTATATCAATTAATATTAAATTTTCATTATTTGGTTATGTTGGAATATATAGTTTAATGTATTATATATATTTAATTATAAGGTCTAAAAACGCGGAACAAAGAAAGTTTTTAAAAAAATTAACAATTATTTCTTTTATTTCCGTAATAATAGGGGTCTTTGTTGTAGGCTTATCTGTTTATCCTAAAAATATGTTAGAACATGGACATCCTTTTTATCCTATTAGAGGCAATAATAAGGTTGAAATAATGACTCAAAACCAGCCAGATTACTTTAAAAACAAAAGCAATATAGAAAAATTTGTTATAGCGACTTTTTCAGAAGCGAAGAATATATCTGCTAGTTCAAAAGAAGAAGCTAAGTATAAAATACCTTTTCAGATAAAAAAAGGTGAAATAGATGAAACATATGCTGCTGATTTAAGAATATCTGGCAATGGTGTATTATTTAGTGGCATATTATCACTAGTTTTAATAGTATTAATAATATATTTTTTTAAAAATGGATTTAAAAAAGATATTTTCTCACAATTCTGCTTTTTAAGTATGTTATTTTCAATATTTATGATTATAACTATTAGTGAATCGTGGTGGGCAAGATATTTTCCACAATTATTATTAATTATATTTTTGCCTATTATAATAATATATAATAGTAAATATAATTATTTTAAAGTTTTGGCGTATATATTAATAATATTAATATTAGTAAACAATTCAATTTCATGTGTGGAAAGTTTTCAATATGTTGATGATTATAGAAAAGAAGTTGATAACTGGTATAATTATTTTGATCAAACCGCAGATGAAGATAAGTGTTGCATAAATATTTATACAAAAGATTTTCAAGGTTCACTATTTAATGTTTTAGATAAGTATGATGATTACTGTGTAAATATTATCGATAGTGATAACTATAATTATGTTCCTGGAACATTTTTCTCAATATATGGACCATATGCTGTTTGGAACTGCAATTTAGGAGGACGTGAATGAAAAATTATATTAAATTATTGAGAGTTAAACATTGGATTAAAAATTTCTTAATTTTTATTCCAGTAATATTTGCAAGAATGTTAGATATAAATAATGCAATTACATTAGCAGTTGGCTTTATTTCTTTTTCATTAGTCGCTTCGAGTATATATATATTAAATGATATACAAGACAAGGATAAAGATAAAAATCATCCAAGAAAGAAAAACAGACCTATAGCTAGTGGGAGAATAACCGTTTCAAGTGCATATATAATTACAATGTTTTTAGTAATAATATCATTTGTTCTAAATTCATATATCAATAAATCAATAATAAATAGTTCTTTTTATGTTTTATTAGCTTATTTTATTATTAATATTTTATACAGTTATGGATTAAAAAATATACCAATTCTTGATGTTGTTTTATTAGCTGGCGGTTTTGTTTTGAGAGTATATTATGGGGCTTTTTTAATAAATGTTTCCGTATCAAATTGGCTTTTTTTAACAATATTGAATGCATCGCTTTTTATGGGACTTGGTAAAAGACTGAAAGAATTATCAGCTTCAAAAAATTCATCAAAGGGTGATGTTAGAAAAGTTTTAGAAAAATATAGCGAAAATTTTTTGGAATCATTTATGTATATTTGCTTGGCATTATCCATTTGCTTTTATTCTTTATGGACAATGGAGCAAAATATTCCAGCACTAGTGTATTCTATTCCATTACTTATGATTATACTAATGGAATATTGCTTAAATTTATCTAGAAGTGATGAGGGTGATCCTACAACAATTTTATATCAGAACAAATCACTAATAGTAACTGCAATTATTTATTGTATTTATATGGGAATTATCATGGTGAGATAATGAATATTTATGATTTTGATGGAACAATTTATGATGGTGATAGTAGCATTGATTTTTTGAAATATTCGTTAAAGAAGAGTAAAAAAGTTATTTTAACTATTCCAAAAACAATCTTGTTTTTTTTCTTATATTTGATAAAAATAAAGTCAAAAAAGCAATTTAAAGAACAATTTTTTAGTTTTTTAAAGTATTATAAAAACATTGATAATCATTTATTAAATTTTTGGAAAGATCATATTAAAAAAATCAAGCCATTTTATGAAAATAAAAAGTCAAATAATGATGTGATTATATCTGCTTCACCTGAATTTTTACTTGATTTTGTTTCAAAACAGTATAAATTCACTTTAATTGCAACAAAAATGGACAAACACACTGGAAAAATTTTGGGTGAAAATTGTTATGGTGAGGAAAAAGTAAAAAGACTTAAAAAAAATAAGATAAGTAAATGTAAAAATTTCTATTCTGATTCATTAAGTGATAAGCCAGTTGCTAAATTGGCTGAAAAAGCCTATATAGTTTCTGGAAATAGAATTATTGATATGGAAAGATATAAGCCATCTTTAACAAAAAGAATAAAAATGCTGTTATTTGATAGAGATTTTATTGTTTTTGTAATGATAGGGTTAATAAATGTATTTAATGGTGTTTGGATTGCATATGTTTATTCATTATTTATAAATAATCCTATTATTGCGTATATATTTGGATTTATTACTAGTTTAACTATTGCATATATATTAAATAGTTTATTGAATTTTAAGCAAAGATTATCATTTAAAAAATATATTAAATTTGCTATTAATAACATACCCAATTTTATAATTCAAGTTATTAGCGTGGTATTATTAATTGAGATATTAGGTATTAGTAAAATAATATCATATATAATTTCTGCATCTATTGCTGTACCAATTACTTTTTTATTGGTAAAAAAGAATGTTTTAAAAAATAATTGTTGTGATATAAATATTGTTTTGTTTTTGTTATAATTTAAAGGGAGGTATAACGATGAAAAAAATTAAAGTAATGAGTGTATTTGGAACAAGACCGGAGGCTATTAAAATGGCTCCTCTTGTTAAAGAACTAGAAAAAAGAAAAGAAATTGATAGTATTGTATGTGTTACTGCACAGCATAGGGAGATGTTGGATCAAGTATTAGAAACGTTTAATATTAAACCGGATTATGATTTAAATATTATGAAGAAAGGTCAAACATTAGGAGATATTACTTCTAGAGTATTATCTGGATTAGATGAAGTTATTAAAAAAGAAAAACCAAACATTGTATTAGTTCATGGCGATACTACAACTTCTTTTGCTGCAGCTTTAAGTGCATTTTATAATCAAGTTGATATAGGCCATGTAGAAGCAGGTTTAAGAACTTATGATAAATATAGTCCTTATCCAGAAGAAATGAATAGACAATGGGTAGATTGTATGTGTGATATGTATTTTGCTCCTACTGAATTAAGTTCAAAGAACTTGATTAAAGAGGGCAAAGATAAAAGTAAGATATATATTACAGGTAATACTGCTATTGATGCTATGAAGTTTACTGTTAACAAAAATTATAAGAATCCCGAATTAGATTGGGTTAAAGATAATGAAAGATTATTATTAATGACTGCTCATAGAAGAGAAAACTTAGGTGAACCTATGCATCATATGTTTAAAGCTATTAGAAGAATAGTTGATGAATTTAAAGATGTAAAAGTTATTTATCCAATTCATTTAAATCCATTAGTAAGGGAAATAGCAAGTGCTGAATTTGATGGATGCGATAGAGTTCATTTAATTGAACCACTTGAAGTATTTGATTTTCATAACTTTCAAAATAAATCATATTTAATTTTAAGTGATTCAGGTGGTATACAAGAAGAAGCACCTTCTTTAGGAAAGCCGGTATTAGTATTAAGAGATACTACTGAAAGACCAGAAGGTATTAAAGCAGGTACTTTAAAACTTGTTGGTACATCAGAAGAAAAAATATATAGAGAAACTAAAAAACTTCTTACTAATAAAGAAGCTTATAATAAAATGAGTAAAGCATCTAATCCATATGGAGATGGACATGCTAGTGAAAGAATAGTAGATGCTATTATTAAAAAATATAAAAATTAGATTTACAAAAGAATTATAAAAAAATAATAGTAATATTATTTTTTTATTTTATAAACAGTTCTTAAGACTGCAGATGCTTGATAAATATTTTTATATGGTATAATAAAATATGTATTTAAAGATGATGAGGATATTATGAATAATAAAAAAGGAATCAAAATTTGATTCTTTTTATTTTTGTTTTTAATTGTAAAAAAGTTAATAAAATAGTAAAATTATTAAAGTACTAGGAGAGTATACAATGAATGATAAAAGGATACTTGTACAAAATGTAGAATCAGGTCATTATGAGTTTATTAATGAAGATGATTTAAAGAAATTAAATAAGGGAAATAATAAATGGAAAACTGTAAGCCTTATTGTTTTTTATGTGGCTGCTATATTTT
>JAEEGL015444043.1_pt1 | contig 11860 bp, 10 predicted proteins | sample 9134231 | NCBI WGS metagenome assembly JAEEGL01 (sample SAMN16246548, study PRJNA631951) | gut metagenome | biome: gut microbiome; feature: rumen; material: fiber-attached | host: Bos | place: Iran: Karaj | collected 2018-10 | reverse complement strand
TCGGAGCAGTAGTCGCCGTTGACCTTGTTGTAGGCCGGCATGACGCTCATGGCACCACCCTTGACGACGGCGCTCTCGAACGGCTTGAGATAGATCTCACGGAGGGTACGTTCATCGACCTGTGCATCGACGCTGCCACGGTTGGTTTCCTGGTTGTTGACAGCGAAGTGCTTGATACAGACGGCAGTACCCTGATCCTGGACACCGAGGGTGTACTGAAGGGAGAGGGCGGCGCTGAGGATGGGATCCTCGCTGAGGTACTCATAGGTACGTCCGCCGACAGGAAGGCGCTGGATGTTGACGGCTGGTCCGAGGATGACATCCTTGCCGCGCAGACGGGCTTCCTTACCCATTCCGGTGCCGTAGAGGTAGGCCAGGTCCTTGGACCAGGTCGCGGCGAGGGCGGATCCGGTAGGAAAGTAGGTGGCGGAGTCGAGGGTCCAGCCGGCAGGGGTGAAGCCGTTCGGCACACCCTCTTCACGGATTCCGAAAGGACCGTCGGCGTAGTTCACGTCGGCGATGCCGAGGCGGGGAACGCCGGCGGAGGACATGTTGGTCTTGGAGTGGAGCATCTCCACTTTCTCCTCGAGGGTCATCTGGGCGATGACCTTGTCGATCTGCTTGTCATTCACTGTCAGCTTGTCCTGCAGTGTCTTCGGGCCGGAGCAGGCGCACACGAGCAGTGCGAATCCGGCGATTTTCAAAAGGTTCTTGTACATGCTTATGTGGGTTTAATCGTTTTCCAGTCACTAATTTAACGATAAGCCTCCATACGCGCAAGCGCGTTGAACACGCGGACGCAGATTTGAACATAATGGATATAATCCACGGGGCCGGCAGGATTATGCACAATCACTTTGAACATCAGGACAAACATTTGAGAGGTTGAATAACGGCGGGTATGTACGGAATCGATATCTTTGTACTGGAAAGACATTTATACGAAAAATTGCATTATTCATCCTCTTTTATGAAAAAAACTGCCATTTTCCTCTTCGCGCTGCTTGTCTCTGTCAGTGCATTCGCCCAGGGATGGAACCGCCAGCCCACTCCCAACGATACTCTTCGCTCGACCGTAGTGCTTCCTGACGGCGGTGTAGTTTTCCAGATCTATGCCCCCAACGCACAGAATGTCGGCGTGTCAGGCGATCTTCCCTACGGCGCTCCCATCCGTTTTGTAAAGCAGGACAACGGTGTCTGGAAAGCCCGCGTTGCCCATATCGATCCCGGTTTTTACCGCTACGGATTCACCGTGGACGGAGTGAGCGTCTATGATCCGAAGTCGGAGCTTGCCGGCGAGACCAGGGCTTTGCTTAAGGTTCAGCCTTCAGGAGAGGAGTTCTTCGCCATGAAGGACGTCCCCCACGGTGCCGTCGCCCAGCGCTGGTATTACAGCAAGACTCTCGGCACCATGCGCCGAATGCATGTCTGGACGCCCGCCGGTTATGAGAAGACCGCGGAAAAGCTTCCCGTGCTCTATCTCATCCACGGCGGCGGTGACAACGACGCCTCCTGGCCTACCGTAGGCGCAGCCGGATGGATCCTTGACAATCTCCTCGCAGAAGGCAAAATGGTCCCGATGGTCGTATGCATGCCCAACGGCACCATCAACGGAGTCCCCAACGAGGTCCCTCCTTTCGCTCAGGATATGGTTACGGACATCATCCCTTTCATCGAGGCCAACTACAACGTCCTGACAGACAAGGACCACCGTGCCATGGCCGGCCTTTCAATGGGCGGAATGGAGACCATCGAGACCTGCTTCAACAACATCGACCTCTTCTCCTATGTCTGGGTGCTGAGCGCTTCGTTCGCCCCCGGTCAGGATCCTGCAGCCGAGTCCGCCCGTCTCAAGGTCAAGGAGAATGCGGCGAAGATGGCCGCAAGTTTCAAGCAGCTCGTATTCACGCAGGGCGGTGAGACCGACATCGCATATCAGAACTGCAAGAACACCCGCGCCCAGCTCGACAAGGACGGCCTGAAGTACGATTATATGGAGAACGCCCAGGCCGGCCACAGCTGGGGCACCTGGCGCGAGGACCTGAGGGTTCTGGCCCAGAGGATCTTCAAATAGGCCCTGCGTCATCGCTTCGCGATCGTCGGGCCCCTCCCTCTAACGTGCTTGAGGGTGGGCACGCCTTCCTTGAGGTGACCGCCGTCTGCCACGGACTCAACCTCTGCTTTGGGGAATAGTCAGTGAGAGCATTATCGTTGTTCTACGATGGTTTTTGCTCCTAAGGGGGGGATTATAATGTGGCCTTAGTAGCAAAAAAGGCCGTAAAACGCATATAACGTACTCAAGCGATGCTGAAATGAGACGGGCAGGGTGTCCGGGCAAACCCGTGCCCGCGAATAATAGAAAAGAGGATGGCCTCAAAGTCCATTTGACTTTGAGGCCATCCTCTTTCAAGTACCTGTAAAGGACTACTGCTGAGGGGCGAAGGGGAAGGGGAAAGGGAAAGGAACCTGCGAGGGGGTCTCTCCGGGATTGGTCGGAGGAACCTCGTGGTAGCCTCCCTTGCGTATCCTCTCAAGGAACTGCTCGCGGTACTCCTCGGGGATAGCGTCGAGGTTGAACTCGGCTTCAGGACGCAGCTGGAAGTTGTGACGTCCGTCGCGGCGTGCCGCCCAGCGGGCATACTGCTCCTCCGTAAGGATCTTCTTCATCTTCTTCTCGATCTTGATGCGTGCCTTGATGTCGGCCTGGGTCTCCTCGAGGGCCTCGAGCCTGCTCATGGCAGCGCGTCCCTGCTGGAGTTCGGGGGATTCGTTGGGATCGGCTTCAGGCTGAACCGCCTGCTCGTCCGGGTTCATGCCGGGGAAACCTCCGGGCATGCCGGGACCTCCCATGCCGGGGCCTCCGGGGCGCATGCCCGGACCACCGGGACGCATGCCGGGACCGCCCATTCCGGGCTCGAAGTTCATGCGGGGGACACCTACGCTGTGCATGTGGTTCATACGGCGGTCGAGCTCCTTCTTGTTCAACTTGGCAATCTTCTTGACCTGCTGGGGGGTAAGATCGAGCTGACGGCCAAGCACTTCTGCCATGTTGTTAGCCAAAGCAGTCATGTCCACGACGCCGCCGTTATACATCATCCCCATTCCGGGGAATCCGCCGCCCGGGAATCCGCCTCCGCCCATTGGCGGCCTTCCGCCTCCGGGGAATCCGCCTCCGCCCATTGGCGGCTGCGCCGCTGCGGATCCGCAAACCAACAGTGCGATTCCGCATGCGATAGAAACAAGTAACTTTGCTTTCATCTTGTATGTGTTAAAATTGAAACGCTTTTGGTTATTAGATTCTCCCAGCCTTCAAAAGTTTAAATCCAGGAAAGAAAAAAAGACCGCGGGCCGGCGCGGTCAGTCAGTGAGCGGGATACGGGAGTCGGACCCGCCTCCTTGGCTTGGGAAGCCAATGCACTACCGATGTGCTAATCCCGCATTGCGTCACAAATATAACGATTTTATCGTAGTTCGCAAAAAACTTTGTACCTTTGAATCATGAGATTCCTGCTGATAAACCAGCCCATGTTCAACCGCGGAGACGAGGCTACGCACAAGGCCCTCGTGTATGCTTTGTTGCAGCATTTTCCCGATTGCAGCATCGAGGTCCTGTTCACCGGACGACCTCAGGAAGCAGTCGATGAATGCCGGGTGGACGACCCGCGGCTGACCTATACCAATCTCCCTGTCACCGCACGCTATCTCAACACCTATCTGCGCCGTCTGATGCGCAACTCCCGTTCCCTCTGGCTTCTGAATCCCATCGCCCGTGACATTGCAAAACGCTGTCGCAAGGCTGACTGGATCATTTCGTCTCCCGGTGACAAGAGCCTGGGGTCGCGTTATGACTGGGACCATCTCTTTTTCGTGACCATGGCCGAATATGCCGGCAGGCATGTGGCGTATTATGGCCGATCGATAGGCCCTTTCCTGGATGACACCCCCGAGCACAGACGCTTCAACTATTTGTCCAAGAAGGCTTTGCGCCGCGCCGATTTCGTTTCGCTGCGCGACCCCGAGTCCTGCCGCATTGCGGATGCGCTGGGTATAGGATATGTACCGACCCTCGACATCTCGTTCCTGTATTCTCCGATGGTACAGCTTCCTCAGGAGGTGAGCGACGTCATAGGGGAGGGGGAATATATAGTTCTCGTTCCCAACTATCTCATCAAGAATGCCAGGGATTTCGAGGGCAATTCCACCCCCTACCAGGTCAAGCTCTTCTTCGCCGAACTGTGCCGGCGCATACTCGAACAGTTCCCGTCGCGCCGCATCGTCATGCTTCCGCAATTGTTCTGCGGCCGTGACTATGCTTCGACCGACAAGGCCTTCTTCGACGATATTGCCGCCGCCGTCTCTGACGACAGGATAGTGGTCCTTCCGGACACTCTGTCCTCGGAATACCACCAGGCTGTAATCGCCGCCTCACAGTGCGTCGTCGGAGCCCGATATCATTCCATCGTCTTCGCCCTTGCCAATGAAGTCCCCTTCGTGACTCTCAATTATGAGGACCGCATCCAAGGCATGCTGGACGCCCTGGGCAAACAGGACCGCGTCGTGGATATAACGTTGGCGATGGAACCGCCACGCGGCCGCACACCACTGTCGGAGACCCGCATAGGTGAGCCGGACGCCAGTGCCCTTACTTTCGAAGGGGAAGTCGCAATTGCCCGAATCCTGGACAAGATGCAGCGTCTCTCGCCCGACCACGAAGCACACGTCAAAGCCAAGGACGTGTCCGTGAGATGCTTCGAGCGTTTCGTGGATGCCGTAAAGGCTTCGTCCAAATCCCGTTGAGTCCATGGACCATCTGCAGCCGGACATTTCAGCGGACAGTGGCAGGGTGGCAAAGAACACTTTGCTGCTTACGTTCCGCATGCTCCTTCTGCTGCTGATCGGCCTTTACACTTCACGCGTCATACTCAAGTCCCTCGGACAGGACGATTTCGGCCTTTACACTACGGTTGCATCGTTCGTTACCCTTTTTTCCGTGGTTACCAACGCCATCGCTTCGGCCATCAGCCGTTTCATGGCATTCGGGCTCGGGGCCGGAGACAAGGAGCGTTTGCACAGGATTTTCTCGACAAGCGTTGTCATCCAACTGATCTTCTGCGGCATTCTGCTGGTACTGACTGAGACTTTCGGACTGTGGTATCTGCACCACGTAATGAATATCCCGGACGGCCGGACAGGGGCTGCGGAAGTGGTTCTCCAATGCTCCATGGGAGTGCTGATGCTCAGTCTGTTAAGCGTCCCGTACAATGCCACGATCATAGCACATGAGAGAATGTCTGCCTTCGCCTATATCAGTATCCTCGAGGCCGTGCTCAAACTTGCCGTAGCCCTGCTCATAGGTACTTGCTCTTCGGACAGGCTTAAGTTCTATGCGCTTCTGATGCTCGCCGTTGCATTCGTGGTGAGGTCCGTTTATGCCCTGTACTGCCGCCGATTCTTCGAGGAAAGCCGGACGAGGCTGTCGCTGGACAGAAGTTTGCTTCGGGAGATGACGGGTTTTGCCGGATGGAATCTTTTGGGATCGGGCGCCTATATCGTCAATACCCACGGTGTGAACCAGTTGGTGAACGTGTTCTTTGGAGTGGGTGTAAATGCCGCCCGCGGCGTTGCCCTGCAGATCGAGACCATAGTCCGGCAGTTCGTTTCCAGCTTCCTCACGGCCATCAATCCGCAGATTACCAAGTCTTATGCGGCTGAGGAGCAGGCCCGTTCGTTCACGCTGGTGAACAAGGGTACTAAATTCGCGTTCCTGATAGTCTGGGCCATCGCCCTTCCTGTGTGTTTCGAGGCGGACATCCTTTTGGATATCTGGCTTGAGGAGGTCCCTGCCTATGCATCTTTGTTCGTCAAGTTGTCGGTGTTCGTAGCGCTCGTGGACCTGCTGTGCTCCCCGGTCGTCACTCTGGAACTCGCGACGGGGGAGATCAAGCGTTTCTATTTGATAGTCGGCGGACTAGCACTGCTGGTGCTTCCCGTTTCGTGGATACTTTTCGCTCTGGGTTGTCCCCCGGAGATTTCTTATTGGGTTTTCCTCGGAGTGTATTTGCTGGTCGACCTTGCCAAACTGCTGGTTGTCGCCAGGCAGACGGGCTTCAGCCTGCGGGCATTCGCCCGCGAGGCGCTGAAGCCGGCCGCGCTGGTCGCGGCGTGCTCCCTGCCGGCCGCCTGGGCGGCCTGGCGGCTGGTTCCGGCCGGAGGCTGGCGCCTCGCCGCCGTAATCGCCGCCAGCCTGGTGGCCGTAGCTGCAGCGACCTGGCTCTTCGCTCTCACCGCCGGTGAGAAGGCTTTTGTGCTCAAACGTTTACATAGGAAAGACCATGATTGATTACAGTATCATTATACCGTCCAAGAACCTTCCGGACCTACTCAGACGGGCTCTAGCCTCCATTCCGCGCCGTGATGACATCCAGGTTATCGTCGTGGACGATGACAGCGACCCTTCGATTGTCGATTTCGATGATTACCCCGGTCTTGACGACCCTCGGGTCGAGGTGGTTTTCACCAAGGAAGGGCGCGGCGCCGGCTATGCCCGCAACGCGGGCCTTGAGCGCGCCGCCGGCCGCTGGATCCTGTTCCTTGACTCTGACGATTTCTTCACTCCGGACTGCCTGAAACTTATGGACCGGCACCTTGAGGATGATGCTGACATCGTGTTCTTCAACATTACCAGCGTCTTCTCCGATACTCTGGCTTATTCAAGGAGACATTTGTCGCGTTCCAGATTCTTTACGGATTATACCGGGGTCAGGCGCGAGTTCTGTTGCCGATACCTCTATACCGAGCCTTGGGGCAAAATGTTCAAGGCCTCGTTCATTCGCGAAGGAGGCTTCCTGTTCGACGAGACGCCCATGGCCAATGACTTCACGTTCTCGATCATGACCGGAATTGCCGCGCAGCGCATAGCCACAGACACTGATTGCCTTTGCTGCATAACCGAACGGCTCGGAAGCCTCAGTCACGTTTACTGCAGTACCCCGCTTCAGCTTTCCACCCGCCTGAAGGTTTATCGCGATGTCCAGGACCTGCTCGACGCTGCCGGTGTGCATTCATACCCTTTCTATAATCTTGTATATTTTACGCTCCGTCACCGCAAGGAGATGACAGGTATACTCAAGGCTTTCTGCAAAGATAGGAGGATTAGTTTTAATATCTTGATAATCAAGACGTTATTCTATAAGATTAAGTTCTCCCACTTGCACGGACGCCCTTGGGCCATTTTCTAGCCTTTTCCGCAGTCAGTCCGGCATTCATCAGCGGAGGAAGGCGCAGGTTTCCTTCGCTTCCTCACGTAAGCGTTTCAATTCACCGAACGATCCGTGCAGTTCCCCTATGCCTTTCCACGGGATGGTGGAGAAATGCCTTGCTCCCTGCAGTGCGAGTATGACGCTCTGCACGATCAGAGCGAAGAGGGGGTTGGAAAGAGGATTGGTGACGGCTGCCTTGGCGGTTATGACCTTGAGTTTCATTCGATAGTCTTTCGGCCTCGGGCGGTCCGCGCGGTCGTGGACGGCGCTTGCCGTCTTGACGACCGCCGCGGCGAAGCCTTTATAGGCGGCGCGGTGGATGTAATCCACATCCTCTCCGTAATGCGGGAATGCCGGAGAGAACCCTCCGACGCTTTCCAGGCATTCGCGTGAAATCATCCAGTGGGCGGCCATAACAAAAGGAACTATGACCGTCTCTGAAGCGTCCTTTTCAAGCGCAGGCCCGCAATGCTTCCGGAACTGCGCATCCATCCTGGTCAGGTTGGTCTCCATCTGCATGGGGCTGAGGATGCCGACCGCATTACCTCCGTTTTCCTCGAAGGCTCTGACCAGTGTGGCGAAGGTCTCCGGGAACACCCAGGCGTCCTGGTTGAGCAGGTAAACAAATCTGTAGCCGTGACTTAAGGCGTACCGCAGTCCGATGTTGTTGGCTGCTCCAAAACCAAGGTTATCTTTGTTACCGGATAGAATCACCTCCGGGAAATGCTCGCGGATGAAGTCCGGCGTGCCGTCGTCGGATGCATTGTCGATGACCATCACATCGGAAGCGACTGTGGAAGCCTTGACCGAACGCAGGCAGCGCTCGATCCATTTCATGCCGTTGTATGTAACCACTATCGTCAGTATGTCCGCCATTTCCTGTATGTTTTATCCCTCCGTGTTCCCAAACCGTTGAGGGTAGCTGGAGCCCATTTGCCTGAAAGTCAGCGTGTTATGTTGTCAACCCCTTTCTAAAACGCTTGGGGTTAAATGCTTAATTGCTTCTGACTCAATCGTTTCCGCTTCAGCCTTTTGAACCATCCCTTTGCTTTATTTCGTTGTAGTACTTTATAAAGATTTCCTTCGGTGTACGGTGTGTGAAAATGCTTCGGGTGATGTTGCGGAATGTCTGCAGCTCAGTGCGGTGCTGCGGGCTCGGGCGCAGTGCCTGCACGATTGCGGCCTTGGTCCGCTTCGCGAACTCGGCGCACCATACGGGCACGGCCAGCAGCAGATACTTTCCGTTTCGGAATCCGGAGAAGTGCATGAGCGAGCCGCGCACAGCGGCGGGGCGGGTGGCGCCCATTATCCGCGAAGCGGTCGTGCGCCACTTGTGCACCACCTGCGCCGACGTGTCCACGTACAGGCGCAGGCCTTTCCGGCACGCGAGCGTGCCGAGGGCTATATCCTCCGGAGTGAAGAAAAACCTTTCGTCGAACCATCCCAGATCCCGGAACAGTTCGGTCGGTATCAGGAATGCCGCCCCGGTAATGTTCCAGGTCCGATAAAGCTTCCGCCCTCCGACGACGGCCGCAGGCTCCTGCCCGACGGTATTGTCCTTCGGTTCGTTGAACAAATGCCACTGCTGCAACATGTAATGCCGTGCGGGGTAGGGCGGCCTGCCGCACAGTTGCAGCGATCCATCTGCATTCAAAAGTGTTGGACTGACTATGGCCGTCCCTTCCGGAAGCGCCTCGAAATCCTCCACCAGCAGGTCGATGGTTGAACCAGGCAGTTCGGTGTCGTCGTTCAGGATGAAGCAGAAACGCCCCTTGGCTTGCTTCAGAGCGAGGTTGTTGTTCTCCGAGAACCCGCGGATTTCATTGCTCTCAAGAAAGGTAACCCATGGGAAATCCTCCTTGGCCTTGGCAAGGCCATCGGAATCGTACATGTAAGCCACCACCAGCACCTCGTACGTGACCCTTCGGGTCGTTCGCCGGATGCTCTCCAGGCACGGATAGAGATTGTCCGGCCTGTTCATGCACACGATGATGATGCTGACGTCCACCATAATGCACAAATATAGCACTTTGCTCCCAAATACTCAACAGCTGCACCTATAACTGAAAAAACAGGCATTGTCCCTTTTGTCAGGAACAATGCCAATATATCAAGTCAGTTATATGTAGAGTAGAAACAGTGTTAGATCTCCCTTTCAATGACACTGGCTGTGGAAGACCAAGACCATGCCGTTTTATATGTTTCCGTACATCCGACAGGGACATATAAGGTGCTTGGAGCTTTATAGTTATACTTGGCTCCAAGAGATGTAGTTCCGCTTTTTGTTTCCGAGAAGGGTCCAACATCGCTGACCCTCCCGTCTGCGGGTTTCCACAGTGACGCTGGTGTCGTCCCCTTGGCTATTACTGTGTCAAATGGACAATGATAAGTGTATACGTCCCCGCAAACGAATGCAAAAGTGTTTATTGTTGTCACCCCACTCCCGATGGTCAAGGTCCCGAAGAAACTGTCGCAATTCCGAAAAGCACTACGGCCAATCTCTGTCACAGAATCAGGGATTATCAAAGACCCTGTGAATCCGCATGATGAGAAAGCTTGTACTTCTATTTTTGTAAGACTGTCACTAAGTATAAGCCTTCCATTCAAACTGGAACATCCCATAAATGCCTGACCACCGATTGATGTCACATTTCGTAAATCCAAGTCACCAGTCAAACTGGAGCAGTCTTCGAAAGCACCAGTTCCTATCGATGTCAATCCATTTGGAAGGACAAGCTTGCCTTGAAGATCTGTACACTCAGTAAACGCATAATCACCTATTGATGTCACGGAGTCTGGAATCCGTATTTCCTTGATAGAACTTTTGTTAAAAGCATGATAAGGAATAGTTGTCAAACCAGTAAAGAATCTCAGCTCATTGAAGCTGACGATGTCTTTTCTTCCACTGAATAGTGTACCTAAATCATCTACGGCTTGCGCCTCAGAAAGACTGATTCCCCCGTCGCCATCTGTATCCCAGTTACTCACACAGATACTTTCAACAACCTTGTCTGCGAAAACGATATTTCCATTCTCGTCAAAATCTGAATATGCGACCTTTGCGTCAATATTCGCGGCTTTCTTCCAAATCCCGCGTTTGAACTCAATGGGCTTATCGATAATATACGAACCTGCAGCAAGGCCGTCTTTCTTGAAAGATATCGTTATTCCTTTCTCAAATGTTTGAGGAAGGATCAGTAAATAGAGCCATTCACCTTCAACTAAACCATAACTTGAACTTATCCTGACACTTGTCTCCGCTCCTTCAGCGGGAGTAGCGATCGGCTCATTGGTAAAAGAGTCGAAATCAAGGGTGAAAGCACCTGCAATCGCTTCTCCGTCATTTCCGGAAATGGAAACCTCAGTATATCCAGCCTCAGAAAGCGAGAACTTGAGGCCGGAACAAACATTCTTGAAACTCAGCCGGTCAACACTGCCCTCAGAGATGGCTGCAAGCATCATGTTCCCACTGAATTCGAAGTTGTACGCTTCGCTATACGTGTCATAATTCTCGGCCTGATCCGGGGAGAGGTAGCCATAAAACTGGCCGTCCATCGCTCCGTCATACTCATCTCCCCAATAAGAACTCAAATTATATGTGGATGATGCACCGGGATAGAAAGCAAAGTATGTCTCATTCTCATCGATCTCTAACTCTCCTGTAAAATCAGCAGAAGGAGCGGAGTGCTCAAGGTCGGACTCAAAGTTACTCGGCGCATCATTCCCCAATACCGTGGATATCGAATAAACATAGAAATCATCACCCGGAACCCAATTGACTTTACCATTTTCGTCAATAGAAGTCTTTGTGGAAGGTGAATCCCCAGAGATTGTCGCATGGATGGTTACCTTGGATGTCTTCAATCCGGATTCTTTTTCACAGGATAAGATTGCTCCCATAACAGAGAGCATGGCCATAAGCCTGATAATGCTCTTATTCATTTTCAATGAGGTCCTCCTCGCCCCAGCTTTCAACGGAACTCTGCAATACTTCCGATTTGATGTCGAAGACCAAAATAACGCATTCCGGCTTCTCATATGCCGGGATGCAGTCACTAACAATCGTTTTTCGTGTCATTTCAAATTAGTTATTTAGTTATAATCTGCTGCAAAAGAATCTTTGATTTCAAACAAATTGCAAAGATACAGGGGTAGAGACTCCTGGTCAAGTTCACAATGGTTCAATCATATGAGGTCCGATCAATCCCTTCTGTCCTTTACTCCCAGACGGCCATATCTTGAGATGCAACAGTCTCATTCATTGTAAATGAACCAATATGAACTTGACCGGAATTAAGGTCACCTCTATTTTTGTATTTATATCCAGAAATGTAATTCAAGATATGGAAAAGAAAGATTATGAGCGTCCTTTGTTGACGTCATTTGAATTGCGTATCGAAGGCCCCCTCTGCATCAGTCCCGGAAGCGGTGAGAATTATGGAGGCAGTGATGACAATGATCCGTAATAGATTCATAAATATGAGAAGATTTCTATCCCTGTTGACAGTCCCGGCAGCATTGCTGGCTCTGTCCTGTAACTCAGAACTGCTTGAAGTCCGCTCGGATTCCTCTCCCCAGACAGTAACTGTCCAGGCCGTAAT
>JAEEGL015293138.1_pt1 | contig 11860 bp, 11 predicted proteins | sample 9134231 | NCBI WGS metagenome assembly JAEEGL01 (sample SAMN16246548, study PRJNA631951) | gut metagenome | biome: gut microbiome; feature: rumen; material: fiber-attached | host: Bos | place: Iran: Karaj | collected 2018-10 | reverse complement strand
GCGTGCGTATCGTCGATTATTTTTATAACAGTTCCTTCAGCCGTCATTTTTTCGGTGCAAACCTTTCCGCAATTTGTAACGCAGTTTTTATCCCGTCGCAAGCCGCGCTCGTTATTCCTCCCGCGTATCCCGCGCCTTCTCCGCACGGATATAACGATTTGTTTGATACGCTGCGGCCGAACTGATCGCGAAGTATCCTCAATGGCGACGATGTCCTTGTTTCCGGCGCGGACAAAACGGCATGATCACTGTCGAATCCGACGATTTTTTTGCCGAAATCGTTTAATCCGATCCCGATCATTTCCGTGACGAAGCCGGGAAAGACAGAATTATCGGAGGACAAAACGAAGCCGTTTTTACAGCTCGGGATTACATTTGAGGGCTTGTTTGCTTTGCCTTTAAGAAAACTGCCGACCGTTTGTACCGGCACTCTGAATCTGCCTCCCGCCGCTTCATACGCCCGCCGTTCAATCCTTCTCTGAAATTCGATTCCGTCAAGAACGCCGATTCCGCAGTCGGAAGGAAAGACCGATACGCATACGGCGCTGTTTGCGTTGAGACCGGATCTGCCGCTTTCGCTCATACCGTTGGTCACGATGCCGTTCTGCTCGGTGGAGGCGCATATGACCTCGCCGCCGGGACACATGCAGAACGTATAAACGCCGCGTTCGACGCCGTTAAGAGTACATCTTTTCGACAGATTATATTCAGCGTGAGGTAAATATCCGCGGTATTTGTCAAGAGCCTGACCGTACATTGCGCGATCGATATCCTCCTGCAGATGCTCTATGCGCATACCGGCGGAAAACGGTTTTGCCTGAAGCGCCGTACCGTTTTCGTAAAGCATGGCGTAAGTATCGCGCGCGCTGTGTCCGCAGGCGAGCACTGCGGCGTCAAAATATTCCTCGCCTTCGGAAAAGCGAAGTTTGATACCGTCCGAGTATTCGTTTACGGAGTCTATTCTCGTTTTGAATCTGATATCCGTACCCGTATTTCTGATATAGGTCGTGATATTATCTATAACGGTTTTGAGTATATCAGAGCCGATATGCGGTCTTGCGCTGTATAATATACTTTCAGGAGCTCCGAATTCGGCAAGGCGCTTGAGAACGTATGAACATACGGGATCGTTGATCCTTGTGATAAGCTTGCCGTCGGAAAACGTGCCGGCGCCGCCCGCGCCGAATTGAACGTTCGATTCCGTACTAAGCACTCCGTCCGAAATAAATCGATCTACCGAGGATGATCTTTTTATTACGTCTTCTCCGCGCTCGAAAACCGTAACGTCATATCCGTTCTCCGATAAAATAAGCGAAGCGAATATGCCGGCGGGACCGAATCCGATCACGGCGATCTTCCCCGGTTTGCCTTTGCCGCTTTTGATCTCTATAACGGGTTCGCAAAACGGCGAGGCGTTGAGCGAGCGTATCTGTGCGTCGCTTATCGATTCGCATTCAAGTATGACCGAATAGACGGTTTTGACGTCGTTTTTTTTACGGCTGTCGACCGAAACGCGGCATATGCGTTCCGCTTTGGCATTAACGCCTGATTTTCTTGCCTCAGCCTCCGCTTTTTGCATGGCGTATTCCGGCAAAGCGTCGGTAGACAAGGAGATCTGATGTATTATGATCTTCTGCATTATTCGAGCGTAAGCGATACTGAATACGAGCCGACGGCGTATATCATCGTTGAAGAGGACTCGTTATTGATAAGTATTTCAGCCGGGACCTTTACGTTCCCTTTCAGATCGTTGTAGTTTTTCATATCGAGCACAACGGTTATATCGCTCTCATCGAAATACGAGAAGTATTCGCCTATATCTCCGCGAAGCGTTACGTTTACGGCGTCCGAGGAAAGCTTGTATTTTTTGCCTTCGTTAAGGTTATCCAGTCTTATATTGCTCACCGCAAAAGTACGCCGGGTGGTATTTTTATGCTTTACGGATATCTTTACCGAATTGATCCCGTCTGCGGATACGACGTTATCGGGCAGATTTATATCGGATATCAGCACGACGTCGTCGTCGATATCCGTTTCGTCAAGCGTCGTGATCGTAAGTTTATCGATCTTTTCGAGTTCTTCCGCGTTTCCCTTGAGTCTCAGCTCGCCCGGTTCTATCGATATGTCGGAGTTATTCGGGGTAAAATACCCGTATTTGAAAGCGACCGACAAAGGCACGGTTTTATACGTCTGCACCTCCACTCTCACGACTACGTCCGATACGGAGCATGATACGTACGGGTTCGAATAAACGTTGCCCGCCGTATCGTACAGAACGACGGATCCTGACGCCGTAAGCGAGGATGTTATGTGTCCCGGTTCGAGCGTGACTCGCGCTTCGGAAACCCTTGCAAGCTCGTCTGACGGTCCCGTTACGGTCACGAATGCGATCTCGGGAGTTGATTTTTCAATAACGTAATCGGATTCGAGCGTATAGTTTTTCAATGATATCGTTATCGGCAGCTGCTTTGATATCGTAACGCCGAAATATACCGATATCGAAGACGGATAAACGTCAGAAAGCGATATGTTTGCAGGCAGATCGACGCTTATGGGCAAAGCGGAAAGACCGGATTCTACGCACGAAGACGCATCCGCGTATGCTGTGATATCGGCGGCGGTGAGAGAAAGAACGTCGGCGCGTTTGCCTTTGACTTTTACCTCGGCTGTAAATCCGTGCCCGGATATTATGGAAAAGCCGGACGGTATGTTTTCGATATTCACAGTCACTCCGGCGACCGTTTTTTCATATAACGTCGCTTCCGTATTTACCGCGTATATCCATATGACGAACGCAACGATGACCGACATTATTTTTGCGGCGAGATCGAGGCCGTTCGGTTTGCGCTTCGTTTTTTTAACTTCGGTTTCAGGTGCGTTCAAAACGTCGTTTTCGTTCATTTGTTTTCACCCTCCTCTGTTTTCTTCGACGCGCGGGTAAACTTCGTTTCGTTGATCAGCAGCGCGTAAAGCTGATTTTTAAGCGACGTATAATCGAAATTGCGTTTGAGTTCGCCGTTCAGAGCAAGCGAGATCGTTCCGGTCTCTTCGCTTACGACGATTACTATCGCGTCGCTGTTTTCACTCATGCCGATCGCGGCGCGATGTCTGGTGCCGAGATCTTTTATAATATCGTCTCTCTGCGACAGAGGCAGGAAGCATCCAGCGGCAACTATACGGTTATCGGAAATGATCAGAGCTCCGTCGTGAAGCGGCGCTTTGTTGAAGAATATGTTTTTTATAAGCTCCGAGTTCGGATCTGCGTTGAAAGTCGTACCCGTCTTTTCGATATCTCCGAGTTTGGTGAGTCTTTCGATGACGATAAGCGCTCCCGTCTTCGTCTGTGCAAGTCCCGTTACGGCGCTGCATACGTTGGCTATCATTGCGGAGGCGCTGCTCGATTTTTGAGCGGCAATGTTTTTGAATCCTTTCAGCGGCTGCGCGCCCATTTTTTCAAGCGCGGCGCGAAGCTCCGGCTGGAACAGTATGACTATTGCGATAAGACCGATCTGGAATATGTTTGAAAGCAGAAATCTCAATCCGTACATATTCAGAACGTCGCTGATGATAAACACGAGAAGCATTATCACAAGACCTATCGCGAGCTTGCCGGCACGCCTCGTTTTTATGAATTTGTAGGCGTAGTAAATGATTATCGACATTATGATGATGTCGAGAAAATCGACTATACGCATAGCTCTCAGTTGAGACCACAGGTTTGAAAACTGTTCAACGAGGGTTGTTATAAACTTGCTCATTTCCGCACTCCGTAACTGAATTAAACGATTTATTGTATTATATCACATAATTTAATATTTTTCAATATAGATAAAAAAATTTTAATTAATTTTTATTTTCGGTTCGTAACGGCAAAAAGTTTTTTTCATATTTTCAATACTTTTTTACGATTACCACTTTATTTTTCTTCAAAGATATGCTATAATAGCGAAAAAAGGTAAAAAATTCATGGCTGAATTCGATATAAGACGCATTCTTGCGGATATAACCGTTGTGACCGGCCATTTCGGCGCAGGCAAAACGAACTTCTCCGCAAACCTTTCATCGGCTCTTTCCGATCTTTCACACGTGTATCTGATAGATTACGACAACGTAAATCCGTATTTCAGAGCTCTCGATGCAAAAAAAACTCTTAACGGTAAAGACGTGACCGTGATAGCTTCGGAGTTTGCAAATACGAACGTTGACATACCGTCTGTCCCGCCGGAGATAATCGGAGCGTTAAACTCCGTCTCTTCCGGTGACCGCGTCGTTATCGACGTAGGCGGGGATATGCTCGGCGCCGTTTCGCTCGGATATATACACGATAAGATCGCCGCAAACGCTTACGGTACCGTTTACGTATTCAACGCATACAGACCTCTCACCTCAACACCGGAGGAAGCGCTCGGTGTTATGCGCGAGATAGAAAGCGCGAGCGGATTCAAAACGTCGTATCTCGTAAACAACAGCAACATAGGCGCGGCGACTGAAAAAGAAGATATCGAAAAGACCGCTGATTTTGCAGACAAGCTCTCCGCTATATCCGGCGTACCTCTTCTCTGCACCTGTTATATGACGGAAAGCGCGCCGGAGATCTCCGGTAACGTTTTTAAGATAAAGAATTATACGAAAAGACTTTTTTAACAGAGGAAAGTAATATGAACAAAGTAATTTTCGAAACAGAAAGATGTAAAGGCTGCGGTCTTTGTGCGTTCGCCTGTCCGCTGAAGATCATTTCGCTCGACAGCGGCAAGCTGAACGGTAAGGGTTATCATCCGGCTTCGGTCACGTCGCCCGAAAAGTGCATCGCCTGCGCTTCGTGCGCCGTGATGTGTCCCGACGCCGTGATAACCGTTATAAAGGAATAAGGAGGTATTACCGATGTCAAAGGTACTGATAAAAGGCAACGAAGCGGTAGCCGAAGCGGCGATCCGTTCCGGATGCAGATATTATTTCGGTTATCCGATCACTCCTCAGACGGAAATTGCCGAATATATGGCGAAAACGATGCCGAAAGTCGGCGGACTCTGCCTGCAGGCGGAAAGCGAAGTTGCGGCGATAAATATGGTATACGGCGCCGCGGCTTCCGGCGTACGCGTTATGACGTCTTCTTCTTCACCCGGTATAAGCCTTAAGAGCGAAGGCGTGAGCTATATAGTCGGCTGCGATCTGCCCTGCGTTATTCTGAACGTACAGCGTGGCGGTCCGGGTCTCGGCGGTATCCAGCCTTCCCAGTCGGATTATTATCAGGCTACAAAAGCTCTCGGTCACGGCGATATGCATCTTTTCGTGCTTGCCCCGTCTTCCGTTCAGGAAATGGCTTCTCTCACGTCGGACGCTTTTACCGTTGCAGACAAATACAGAATGCCCGTACTGCTTCTTGCGGACGGCGCGCTCGGTCAGATGATGGAACCGGTCGATTTCGATAAGATCTCGTTTTCAAATCCTCCGGAAAAGCCGTGGGCGGCAAACGGTCACGGCGGAGCGCGTAAGAAAAACATAATCACCTCTCTTTATCTCAAACCGGAAGAGCTTGAAGACACGGTGCTTAAGAGAGCCGAAAAATATAAGCTCGTCGAGGAAAACGAAGTCAGATACGAAGAGTATCTTTGCGGCGACGCCGATATAATAATCGTATCGTTCGGTATTACCGCGAGGATCTCGAAATCCGCAGTAAACGAAGCGAGAAAGAACGGCATCAAAGCCGGTCTTCTCCGCCCGATTACGCTTTCTCCGTTCCCGTCAAAGAAGTTCAGGCAGCTTGCAGACACGGCGTCCGCTTTCCTTTCCGTCGAGCTTAATATGGGACAAATGGTCAACGACGTCAGACTTGCGACGGAATGCAAAAAGCCGGTATACTTCTACGGACGTACCGGAGGCAGTATGCCTTCGTCCGAAGACGTTTACGAACAGATACTTGCCATAAACGGAGGTATGAAAAAATGATCGTATATAAAAGACCCGAATCATTATCAGACGTGCCGATGCACTATTGCCCCGGATGCACGCACGGTATAGTTCACAGACTTGTTGCGGAAGTTATAGACGAACTCGGCATCGAAAACGATACTGTCGGTATAGCTCCGGTCGGATGCGCGGTATTTGCGTATAATTATTTCGAATGCGACTTTATTGAAGCTTCTCACGGCAGAGCCCCCGCGGTTGCTACCGGAGTAAAACGTACACATCCTGATAAGATAGTTTTCACGTATCAGGGCGACGGTGACCTTGCCGCTATCGGAACGGCGGAGACCGTTCACGCAGCCGCAAGAGGTGAAAACATAACGATTATCTTCATCAACAACACGAATTACGGCATGACGGGCGGTCAGATGGCTCCTACAACGATGCCGGGTCAGGTAACGACTACGTCGCCTTACGGCAGACAGAAACTCATACAGGGAAATCCCATACACGTCTGCGAGATGCTGTCCACGCTCGACGGCGTCGCGTATGCGGAAAGAGTAGCCGTAAACAACGTAAAGAACGTAAGAGCCGCAAAACGCGCGATAAAGAAAGCGTTTCAGAATCAGATAGACAAAAAAGGTCTTTCTATCGTTGAAGTTCTTTCGACATGCCCCACCAACTGGGGACTTTCGCCCGTTGACGCGTTGAAATTCGTTGATGAAAAAATGATTCCGTTCTATCCGCTCGGCGTATACGCCGACAGAAACGCGATGGGAGGCGATGAAAATGACTGAAAAAATCATACTCGCCGGATTCGGCGGTCAGGGCATACTCTTCTCCGGCAAAAAACTTGCCGCGGCAGGTATGGACAAGGATCTCAACGTCACCTGGCTCCCGTCATACGGACCGGAACAGAAGGGCGGTACCTGCAACTGCAGCGTTATTTTATCTGACGGCGATATAAGCTCTCCGATAATCAGTTCGCCCGATATCCTTATAGCTTTCAACATACAGTCTTACGATAAATTCATGCCGAGGATAGCTCCCGGCGGAATGCTCTTTGCAGACAGTACGCTGATCGACAAAAAGCCGGATCGTACGGATATAACTTCGTATTTCATTCCCGCGACTGAAATAGCGAACGAAATGAATATGAACAAAATGGCGAACGTCGTTATGCTCGGCTTCTTTATCGCAAAAACGGGGCTTTTCGACCGTGATTATTTCAGGTCGTGCATTACCGATTCTCTGCCCGCATCAAAAGCCGCATTACGCGAAGCGAACGGCAAAGCCTACGACGCAGGCGTTTCATACGCTGAAAAGGTCTGATATGAGTAAACGTAAGTATAATAAATTCGTGCGTACGGTCAAAAAGCTTTTCGGCGTTGATCACCGTGACTATTTCAACAGCGCGATTATCGTAGCAGCCGGGTTGAGCGAACGCATGAAGCTACCGGATAACGCCACTAAGCAGATGATCGAGATCTGCGGTCTTCCCGTCATCGTTCGTACCGTGCTGCAATTCGAGGCGTGCGAGGATATAGACGAGATAGTTCTCGTGGTAAGAAAAGACGAATTCGAGCTTTATAAAAAATTCTATAAAGAGTACGGATTCAAAAAGGTCACGCATATCGTTGAAGGCGGCGAAACGAGACAAAAGTCCGTTCTGAACGGATTGCGCAAGGTGAATCCGGAAGCGGATTACGTATCTATCCACGACGGGGCAAGATGCCTTATTACACCGAAGCAAATATCCGAGGTATGCACCTGGGCGTATCATTACGGTGCGGCGACAGCCGCTCAGAAGCCTACCGACACGCTGAAACGCTGCGACGGCGCTTTCATCAAGGAGACCGTCGACAGAGATACGATATATCAGGCTACTACCCCTCAGATATTCAAATACGATATGTATCGGGCGGCCGCGTATTCTGCCAAGAAAGAGGATATAAAGGCTACCGACGACAATTCTCTCGTTGAAAGACTGAATTTCAAGATCTATATCTGCGATCTCGGATATCAGAACATCAAGATCACTAATCCCGAGGATCTGTATATCGCCGAAGCGATTTTAAGAAAAAGGGGGGAAGAAGATGGCTGACCGTATAGGGCACGGATATGACGTTCACCGTCTTGTGACCGGAAGAAAACTCATTCTCGGCGGCGTTTGTATCCCGTATGAAAAAGGACTCGACGGTCATTCCGACGCCGACGTTCTCGTTCACGCTGTATGCGACGCTCTGCTCGGCGCGGCGGCTATGAAAGACATAGGGTATCATTTCCCTGACAGCGACGAAAAGTACCGCGGCATAGACAGTATGCTGCTGCTTCGCGAAGTGCAGAAAAAGCTTATCGAAAACGGTTACTGCGTCGGAAATATCGACGCGACCGTTATAGCAGAGGCCCCGAAGCTTTCTCCTTATATCGATACAATGATCGGCAATATAGCCGATACGCTCGGTATTGAAAGCGACCGAGTAAACGTAAAAGCCACTACAGAGGAACGTCTCGGATTTACCGGATCCGGAGAAGGTATCGCGGCTCATTGCGTCTGCATTATAAGAAAAAGCGATTGATTTTTTATAACATTAAATTTGGAGCTTTGTTAAAAAGCTCCTTATTTATTTGAAAAATGGTTAAATACTTATTTGATAATTGAAAACTTTTTTTGAAATTGCGCTTGCATTTTCGCTTTTTTTATGTTATAATAAAAACGTAATGTATAATAAGCGATATTTTTGCTTTTATGAATTTCTCATTTACGGAGGTCCCTTGAAATGGATTCAACGCAGAACGCCAGACTGCTCAAACTGAAAAGAGACGCGTTTGACCGTTATTATTCCAATTTGAACGAAGCGCAGCGCAAAGCCGTCTATACAGTCGACGGTCCTCTACTTGTGCTTGCCGGAGCAGGCACGGGCAAAACGACCGTGTTGGTAAACAGAATAGCACATATCCTTAATTTCGGCGACGCGTATACGACCGATTCGATACCGGACGGTATCACCGAAAAGGATATCGAAGCTCTCGACAGCGCATCTTCTCTTTCTTCCGAAGATCTGTTTGACGTTCTTCTCAAATTTGCTCATAACAAATGCCCCGCGTATAACGTTCTTGCCATAACGTTCACGAATAAAGCCGCGAATGAAATGAAAACGAGACTTCGCGGAAAGCTGAACGAGAGCTACGACGATATGTGGGTCGGTACGTTTCATTCCGTATGCGTCAGGATCCTGCGTGCAAACGCTGAACGGCTCGGATTTACGAAGACCTTCACGATATACGACGCCGAAGACAGCAAGAAAATGATCGCGGAATGTATGTCTCTTCTGAATATAGACGACAAGATGCTTCCCGTATCTAACGTCGCTCAAAGAATAAGCCGCGAAAAAGACAGACTCGTGGAACCTGCGGAGTTTACCGAAGAATCGCAAAATGATTTCAGAGATTCTCAGATCGCTACCATTTACGAGCTGTATCATCATAAAATGAAAAACAGCAACGCCATGGATTTTGACGATCTTATTCTCTACACCGTCAAGCTTTTCAGCGATAATCCGGACGTCCTCAATAAGTATTCCGGAAAATTCAGATATATAAGCGTAGACGAGTATCAGGACACCAACTACGCTCAGTATCAGCTCGTCAAGCTGCTCTCTTCCGTACATAAGAACATTATGGCTGTCGGCGACGACGATCAGAGTATATATAAATTCCGCGGAGCAACGATCAAAAACATACTCAATTTCGATAAAATATTCCCCTCGTGCAGCGTTATAAAGCTTGAAGAAAACTACCGTTCCACGAAAAATATCCTTGACGCAGCCAATTCCGTCATACGCAATAATAAGAGCAGAAAAGGAAAAGAGCTTTTTACGAAAAAAGACGGCGGCGAAAAAGTACGTATCAAAAAGCTTTATAATCAGCTTGAAGAAGCAAAATTCATAATAAACACGATAAAAGAAAAATCCGTAAGGCAAAACAGACCTTATTCCGATTTTGCCGTTCTTTACAGAACGAACGCCCAGGCTAACGCCGTGCAGACCGCTTTCGGTAAAAGCGGCATACCGTTCCGCGTTATCGGCGGCAGACGTTTCTATGAAAAGAAAGAGATCAAAGACGTTATAGCTTATATGACGGTCATCAACAATCCCGCCGACGATCAGAGACTTCTTCGCATAATTAACGAACCCAAGAGAAAAATAGGCGAATCGACCATAGAAGCAATAAAAACGATCGCCGAAGAACAGGAAACGGATCTCTTCAACGTGATGATGAGATCGTCGGATATTCCCGCTTTATCAAAAGTCGGCTCAAAGCTGTCGAAGTTTACCGATATCATAATCGAACTCAAGTCGCTTTGCGATACCGTCCCGTTATCCGAATTTCTCGAAAACGTACTCGACAGAACAGGTTACAGAGATATGCTTCTCCAAAGCGGCCTTGAGGAAGACAAAGACCGTCTTGACAATATCGAAGAATTAAAATCCTCTATGATCCAATACGAGCTGGAAGACGTTTCTCCGTCGCTTGAAGGATTTTTACAGAGTATTTCTCTTATCACCGATATAGATAACTATGACACGAACGCAAACGCGGTCGTGATGATGACCATACACAGCGCAAAAGGTCTTGAATTTCCGGTCGTATTCGTGCCGGGTATGGAGGAAGGGATATTCCCCGCTCAGCAGTCCGTTAACGATCCGAGCGAGATCGAGGAAGAAAGAAGACTTGCATACGTCGCCATCACGCGCGCCAAGGAAGAGCTGTTTCTTTCCCATTGCAACGAGCGTATGCTTTACGGCAGAACGTCGTACAATCCCGTTTCACGCTTTGTGGAAGAGATATCGCCCGAAGCGACCGATTCAGTTCGTTCAAAGAAGATCAACGTAGCCGAACAGATGAATTCGTCTCAGGGAAAACGCAAGCATATCCTTTCAAGCGAAATACTTATGGATTCCGCCGCGATCGGAAACGTAGGAAAAACGAAAGGGTACGAAACGTTCACCGAAGGCGACCGCGTTTCTCATATGACTTTCGGCGTCGGTACCGTAATCAAAGCTACCGTAATGGGCGCGGATACGATGTATGAGATCAACTTTGACGATCACGGCAAAAAACGCCTGATGGCTACCTATGCGAAGCTGACGAAAGCGTAATAATAATCCCCGAAGCGATACTTCGGGGATATTTATTAAGATTTATTAACGCATTTTCAAAAGCGATTAAGATTTATTAAAAATCGCAAAACGTTATTGACTATTAGAAAAAAATATGTATAATCATAATCAAGAACAGCAACGCTGTAAATATATGAAAAGGAGATAAATGAAATGGATTGGGGATTGATCATCATAATCGCCGTTATTGTGATCGTATTGCTTCTGATCATCTCGGCTTGCTATAAAAAAGCGCCGCCGACTGAAGCGCTCGTTATCACAGGTATCGGCCATAAGGAACCGAAGGTCATTTCCGGTAAAGGCGCTATCGTCATTCCGGTACTTCAGAGAGTAGACCACCTACTTATGAGAATAATGAAGGTCGACGTAAAAACGCCTCAGACCGGCGTCAAGACAAAGGAAGGCGTTCCGCTCTGGCTCGACGCGGTAGTTACGATCCAGGTGTATGCGAACAGCTCCACCGTCACCGATAAGGAGATCGAATCAGCCGGATGCAAATCAAGAAAAGAATACATCACGATGCGTCAGCAGGCGGCGATATCGAACTTCCTCGGCTATAACGAGGATACGATCAGCGCAAAGGTAAACGACGTATTGCAGGGCAACCTCCGTGAGATCGTCGCTACGATGACCGTAATGGACGTTCTTACAAAACGTAAAGAATTCGCCGAAAGCGTGATCGAAAACGCGCGTCCCGACCTGGCGAAAATGGGCCTTGAAGTCGTAACGTTCAATATTCAGGACATTCAGGACGCCGTCGACGCGTGCGGATC
>JAEEGL015177461.1_pt1 | contig 11860 bp, 7 predicted proteins | sample 9134231 | NCBI WGS metagenome assembly JAEEGL01 (sample SAMN16246548, study PRJNA631951) | gut metagenome | biome: gut microbiome; feature: rumen; material: fiber-attached | host: Bos | place: Iran: Karaj | collected 2018-10 | reverse complement strand
TATTCAAAAAAAATCTGACATATATTATTATTTGAATTGTGTTAATGACTTGATTCTTCTATCTTATTAGTGCATTTACGGGTATCGTAAATTTAATAGCAGAATAATTATAAAGAATAATTTTTTATAAATTAATATAAGAGCCATGTATTCATTGTTTAGGAGAAAAATTTATATTATAATTCTTTGACTACTTTTGTTAATATGATGCATCTTACCACTAGGTAGTCGTATTGAGGCGGCCCCACCCAAAGTTTCAAACTATATAAAATGAGTTGAAAATTCAAAAGATGTAGTAACACGGCGCAAGGCGAAGGGAATTGAATCAACAAATTCATTAAGAGATAATATCATAAAACTATTTTATCCAGATTCAGGTGGAGGTACTACCAGTATGATATATCCTATTATAAGGGATATTTCATTATGAGTTATGATTATTTTTATTGTTCGAACAGGAGCTTCATTGTTATTAAATAATAAACCAGAAGAATCAAAAAAACATTTATCAAATCTGCTATATATCATATTATGATGAGTATTTATTTTTTGAGCGAATCGACTATTTTGATCAGTATTTTCTTTTACTGAAGAACAAGTAACTGTCGATAAATGAATAGAATGAGTTTCAAAAAATCTTATATGAGAGGTATTCCGTCTAGTACTTACAGCCGTTAAAGCTTTCGCATTTTTCTTTGCAATTATTATGACTGCTGTAACTTGATTTAAAGTAATATCAGCAGGAGAATGAGAAAAATGAAAAAAATTAGTTAAATGACTTATAAATATAGTTGTAGCATTGATGATAATTAAATGAGTAGACTTTATATATTATATAGCAGCAGATACAGGAAGTTTCGTTACAAATGCTGAAAACTTTATTAAAAATGCAGCGAAAGTGTTCGCATATATATATTGAATTGTTATAGTCATTATGGTAATTGTAGCATGATATCTTTATATTACAGATGGATGAAGTGGTGCTAATTTCAAGAAAGCAAGTAATGTACTAATAAACATTCTATTATCAGCATTTATTTTATTCGGATTCTTACTAATCTTGTATCAAATATTTGCAGAATTCTCGACATGATGAGATGCTGTTTCATATGTGAAAAGTATAAAAAATTATGTATAATAAAAATTAGAATATTTCTCAATTTTCAATTGAAAATTGGAATAGAAATCGTATCTTGAACATATCATTTATTTCTCAATGAAACATTTTGGCTAGGAGGAGAAAACGTTCAAGGTCAAGATCAACCTTTAAAATAAATAAATATCACGTTTGAATCGGATTTATGTTGCTCGGGGTTCTGTTCTTTTTTGCAAAAGCAATAGCTCCAGATGCTCCAATTTTATGAATACTTTCAAAATGAACAAGTTATGCATTCTGAGAAACGTGATTGGTAGTTTTTTTCGTATTATGTGTCTTAGTATGACTTTTCATCTTATTGAAAGGTTATTTGATGAAAACTTTAATCAAACAATTTATTTGTTTGATGTTCCTTACATCAGCAGTATTGAATTTCCAAGCTATAGAAGAATGATGAGATAGCTTAGTTAATCGAACTCAATCAGTTCACCATTGATGATATTGCTCATGGCCAATTTATCGGGTATTAGAATGAATATTTTGACAATCAAAATTAGCAATTCAAATATTGATAATTATAATGTTATTATGTGTAGTAGCACGGGTTCTTTATTCACTCAATGTTAGTCTACCAAAACTTCCAAAGATTAATGTAGAACAAGATCCTATCCCAGCACAAGAAAAAAAACAATCAAAAGTACCATATGTAACACGTGAAACAAAAGTCTCAACAGATAATGATTTACTTAAGAAACTTGAACAAGCTACATGAAAGAAAACAACATGAGTATGAACTTGATCAAAGGTGGATTGAACTTCAAATTCAGGGTCTCTTCTTAAAGATGGATTTAGTTCATTATTTAAACAAAAAATCCAAGAAAAAATAGAAGAAAAAGAACAGGCAAAACCTCGTCCTCAAATCCATTTTTCTTGAGATAAACCAACATTCTCGACTTCATTACTTTCATCAAATCTTTCTGAAGCTCAACAAGTAGATGAAAGAGCTATAGTAGAGAAAGCTCAAGCATTACAAAATAAACTTTCTGCATTCTGAATATATATCAATATTGAATGATTTGATATTTGACCATCTGTTGTTCAAATAAGAATAAAATTAGCAGAATGAATCAAAATATCAGCTATTACAAATCTTATGGATAATATTAAATTGTCCTTACGTACAAAGTCTGTTAGAATGGTCGCACCAATTCCATGAACAGATTGTATCGGAATTCAGATTCCTAATCCAAAACCAAAAACAGTTTGTTTAGGAGATATATTAGCTTCCCGTGAATTCCAAAAATGAATGCAAAAATCAGAGACAACTCTTGCATTATGAAAATGAATCGATGGAGCAATAGCAATTTCCCAGTTAGATTCAATGCCACACTTACTTGTTGCTTGAGCTACATGAAGTTGAAAATCTGTATGAATTAATAATTTTATTTTATCATTAATGTATCAAAATTCTCCTTCAGAATTAAAATTCTTGATGGTTGATCCAAAACAAGTAGAGCTTTGAATGTATAGTTGATTGCCATATCTCCTAGCTCCAATAGTTTATGATTCTTGAAAAGCGGTAAAACTTCTTCAATGGACAGTACAAGAAATGGAAAGAAGATATTCGTTATTATCTCAGAGAAAATTAAAGCAATTGTCAGAATTCAATGCCACATATCCAGATGAAAAAATGTATCGTATAGTGTTTATTATTGATGAAATGGCAGATATGATGATGTCATCTGCTGCAAATAGAAAAGAAGCTGAAACTAGTATTAATCGTATTGCAGCAAAAGCTCGTGCAGTTGGAATTCATTTGATTCTTGCTACTCAGAGGCCATCGGTAAATGTGATTACATGACTTATTAAAGCTAATATCCCAGCTAGAATTGCCTTTAGTGTAGTGTCTGAGGTCGATTCAAGAACAATACTTGGACATAAATGAGCGGAAGAATTGGTATGAAGATGAGATATGCTTTATATGGATACAAAGATTACAGATCTAAGAATTCAATGAGCGTTTGTTGATACTAAAGAAATAGATGCAGTTGTGGAACACTTAAAGCAGAAATATATGGTATGAATAACAGAAGATGATATTTATAATCAAGAGATTATTAACGCATTGGAATCAAAGGCTGAAGTTTGATGAGGATTTACATGATGATGAAGTGGAAATTGAGATGATGAAGACTTAATAAATCAGGCAATGCAAATAATAGCAGAAACAAGGAAGGCTTCTACAACTATGATTCAGAGAAAATTATGAATATGATTTGCAAGAGCTGCAAGAATTATGGATACTCTTGAGGAGAGGGGAATCGTATGACCACAGGATTGAGCAAGATGAAGAGATATATTTATTTAAAATAAAAAGAAGGCCACGCCTTCTTTTTTTACAACTAAAACTAATTTTCAGGTTTCCAACTTAAAATTTTAGCAATCTGTTCCTCACTCGCTCTCATCAACTTCAATATTTGAGCAGATTTTTCTAAAACTTCTTTAATTTTTTTATCATCCACATTATCATAGATTTTTAACATAACTTTTCAGTCTCCCCATCCCGGATCAAGATGGCTAACTTTTCAACTTTCAGTTATAAAATCGAACTCTCAATAATGCCAATGCTTTCATTCAGGAGACTGTAATATTATAGCTAATTCTTTTAAAACAATATCAATCAAAGCGTTTCATCAAGGTCATCGATATTGCCATTTGTATTCCTTATCTCGTCAATCGAACTCTATCTTTCACTTGATATTTTGCATTATAAATTTTATATAAATTATAAAAACCATAATATAAATAAATATATTGTGCAAAAAGTCAAGTTAATCCAAATTTACCACCTTCTCCAACTTGGACAAGGTTGATTTATATTGATATGAGCGAATCATTCATATTGAATAGCTTCTTTAATAGTTTCCTTCATTCAGTTCAAATCTTTTCAATCCACTCTTTTTACGAATCCACATCCTACACTTTCTAGTAATTTTAAGGGGTCAAAAGGTTTAGTCTGATTTCATTCTGGTGTAGAATTAGTTTTTGCTTTTAATGGAGTAGTAGGAGAGGCTTGACCAGTAGTTAAAGCATAGTTTTCATTATCACAGGTGATATGTAAGATATTTATATTATTTCTAGCTGCATGAAGTAAGTGTCATAATCCGATTCCGTAAGTATCACCATCTCCAGAAAGTGAAATCACAGTCAATTTAGGATTCGCGAGTTTTACTCATGTCGCAAAAGGAATTCCTCTTCCATGTAAAGTTTCAGCTCAGTAGCAATCCATATATTGATTCATTTTACTTCCACATCCGATTCATGTGACAAAAACTACGTTTTCTTTTTCAATTCATAAAGCTTCCAATGCTTGTTTGATGGCCAAATGGATTAAAAAATTTCAGCATCAAGGACATCGTTGTATGGATTGTAAGTTAGTTCTCATGGATAATTTTGAATAATAATTAAATTATTTTATCTTTTCTTCAATTTCTTCTACCATAAATGGATATAAGCTGAACTTTCTTAAGTGGTCAATTTTTTCGTTCCATTTATCAGTAGTTAATCCACATTCTGAGCGAATATATCTTTCACAGCTTCCATCGTGATTTAATTCTACAAACAATAACTTTTCAAGTTGATTTTCATTCTCTTTAAAGAATATTTTCAAGCCTTCATCAAATGGTTGGAATACTTTCATCACGATTAGTCACCAGTCATTATTTTCACTAATAACTTTTTCGATAGGGTAGCGGTTGATTCATCGAGTGATAAAGAATTTCTTTGCATCTGGATTGATAATTTCATAAGCAACTCAGTCGTTCAATTCTTCTTTCTTGAATGTTTCCATTTTCCTAGCACGTTTTTCCATTTGTTGAACTTTGATTTTTGGATTTTCATTTGTTGCTCAGCTTTCTGTATGTTCATAAGAAGATGCGATAAATAACGTATTTTTATTTCCAGGAATGGCTCTTGGAGAAATTCAATTTTCAGTATCTTTATATCTCAAATATTCATCAGAATCTGATTTTTCTACAATTTCTCAATGCCTAATTTCAGGTTCTTTTAATTTGTCTGTATCAATACTCATCAAACATTCTGACAATGTTTTATCAACCAAAAATATTACAGGATGTTGATATATCTCGCTCCAATTTAAAGCTTGTGAAATCATTTCATAGGCTTCTTCATAAGTGCTTGGAGCCAACACAATAGGTTTAGTCTCTCCAAATCATGCATTTAAAGCTATATCTAAATCTCATTGAGCTACAAAAGTCGGAGTCCCTGTGCTTGGTCAATCTCTCTGAGAAAGTACATAAACTCATCATATTTCAGCTTGATTTGCGAAAGCTAAACTTTCTACCATTAAGGCGAATCATCATCCACTCGTTCCACACATTGCTCTTTTTCAAGCGTAACTTGCTCCTAGCATCATCATACTTACTGCTATTTCATCCTCTCATTGTTGGAAAGTAATTTCTGGATGTTTCAATATTCAGTTGATTATCGTAGAAGACGGCGTCATTGGATAAGCTGAATAGAACTGTAGTCATGCTTTGGCTGCTCCATCTGCAATTAAATTATTTCCAAATTGTATAGATAGGGGAGTTCAAACATCGTTTGAAAAATCTGATTTTATTCATCAGTGATTTTTTCAAAATTCAATTCATTCTTCTAAAGCTTTTAGGTTTCATTCTTTATCTTTCGTTAAAAATCATTTTTCTTCTAGTATTCCCTCAGCCTCTTCATACTTCAAATTTAATTTTTCTACAGCCACTGCAAATGCAAAAGTATTCTTTCTAGTACTATTTACATTAGTTAAATCAATAATCTCCTCTAAATCAAATAACTCAGAATTCTTTTCTATTGCTAATTTATCTAATGCTATAAAGGTTTGAACTTTACGAGAAAAATAAGGTTTTCAGTCATTAGAAATATTTACAAACATTGTGTTGTTGCTTCATTTTATCACGCTTGCATATTCTTTATCTACTCGTACACAGTATCATTTTTTAGCTAATAGTTCAGATAATAATTCTCATGCAGTATTAATTCCAGATCCAGCAGGTCCAGAAAATGCTATATTTAGGTGCATAATCTATTAATAATTATAAAATAATTCATTCAAAACATAATGATAATAAAAGTCCCAACAAAAACAAGAAAAGAAAAAAACGGAGAATATTATCTCCGTTTCTTTATTCATTTATTAATTAATAAATAACTAATCATTAAAATTTTCAAGATATTCTTTTTGCCAATTTACATATAATTCAGCTAAAATGGCATCAAAATTTGAAAGTCTATCTTTGAAAAAGTCTAAATTCTTGCCTTCGAGTCCATGATATTCAGCTTTTTCTTTATCGTTTAAGAATTTGTACAAATTCAATTCGATATATTCATCCAGAATTGGACGCATATCTTCCTTTAGTATTTCAAAATCATCTTCATTAGGATTAAATCCAGCCATAACGAGAGTATCATTAAGGAATTGTTCTTGCTCAATATTCATTTTTATTTTGTTTATGAATTAAATTAATGTTATTTTATGAAATCTCTATAATATTGCAAACTAATCGGAATCTTTAATTTTTGATATTTTCTTTAGTGTCTTATTTATATTTTCATAACCGTTTTTTGGATCCTTGTGTGAAATAGGATTCTTTCATAAGTTAGCATTTTTTTCGAATTCAGTATTAGAAGATCCCCAATCAGAGACATTTATCGTTTTATCTTTTTCCCTATTATCGAGTTCTTTAGCAATCGCTGCTAGTAATGGAGATCAATAATAATTATCTATCTCAGATTCTGTTCACTTATTTAACCATCAATCTGATCAAATTCAGAATATTGGGTAAAATTTATTAGTTGGTACTCATGGTTTATTTCAAAGTCAAGTACTCATATAGAAAGGAATAGTTAACTCATCATCAATTTTAATTATTATCATAGGGCGTACTCAAACTCTAGCATATTTGTTCTCAGATAAAGCATAATCGACTAAAGTTTTTGCTTTATTTTTATATTTATTAACTTCAGATTCTTCTAAATAGTGCTTAAATTCTGAATCTAATTTAGATTTTAATTCTTTATTTATACGCGATAATATGTATTCATTTTCTTTAAACTCTTCTTTCAGAGAATCTACAATACTTTTATCGTAGAAATTAATTTTAGGGAATCTCTTCCAAAAATCTTTAGCTTCCGTTAATTGTTTTAAAGCCCATTTAGAATTTTTATATTTCTCTCTAAAATCGCTTTCTCCCATAGAATCACCATGGAAAAGCTCTTTTAAATCTGATTTAACACCATTTTTAAATTCCTCAGTAATATCTTCTTTCTTTTCAATGTCTTCTTTCTTTTCAATGTCTTCTTTCTTTTCAATGTCTTCTTTCTTTTCAATGTCTTCTTTCTTTTTAATGTCTTCTTTCTTTTTAGTATCTTCTTTCTTACTTGTATTTCCTTTTTCTTCTTCATTCTCAATAATTCCATCTTTCTTATCAGATTTTACAGGAGGAACTATAATAGGAGCTTTTTCTCATTCATTTATCTCATTTCAATTATTGTTTAATGATTTTCTGTTTCATCAGATGTGTTTTTTGTCTTCTGTAGGAGTATGATTGGAATGTCTATCTTTATGTTCATCATTATTCTTTCTTTTGAATGTGTTAGAGAACCATGGTAAGCCAACAACCAACCATTTAGCTCAACCTTCTACAGCCTCAGTTCAAGGCTTTCCCGGTATGAACTTTGAAATTTCTAGGAAGGCATTAGCCATTCTTGAAGTTGCATCATGTGCGATTGATCAGTCGATATCCATCATAGAATCGTAACTTATGTTTAAATTTCCAGCAAAATTTCATGCTCATTTCACAGTTTCTTCTATGGCTTCTAGACATCTCATTCCATGTAAATCAGCGTTAGTAAATCAACTAGTTGCAAATCCTTTATCTAATTGACTAATCAAATCCGCTTTATTGCTTAACGAAGAATTAGCAATAATATCTTTTACTTGTTCTAATTTTGAAATATAAGTAGAATGACTTAATAAACTACTTCCAGCACGTACAGCAGTTCAATCAGTCCCTGCTCATAAATGTAAAGTAACACTATCAGAAGAGTTTAGACTTGAAATGTTATCTTGGGCAGCTTGGAAGATTTTATTTCCTCCAGATAATTCATATTCACCCATTCCAAAATTATCTGTTACATTTCATGTGTTTGTTGTAGATGTAGAATCAGGTACTTCAGGAGTTCATGCAACGGCATCTTTCGCAAACATTCATGTGCCTGTAATTGCTTGAGTAGCTGCAGCTGTTCCAAATGTAATTGCTGCAGTTGAAAGTCACCATTTTGTAGCTAACCATGCTCTTTCACCCCTAAATTTTTTAGATGCCGAATCATAATCTTTCCTATATAAATTCAATAAGTCATTGTAATTTATAATTTTTCAAGATGCATCATGAGCATTAATTAATGAAATATCTTTTAAGCTAGTTCATGCTCATAATATACGAGTAGCGCTCAAATTAAGAGCATTTTCTAAATCGTAAAAATCTCTTTCAATTTGATTCTTATCTTTTGATTTTAAGAAGTTGTGTCATTTTGCCCAATATGTTTCTAATCTGGCTTTTGCATCTAAAAGCATGCAATTCAATGCATTTCTTTCGTTAGGATTAAGAGAATCGTAACGTTCTAATGCTGCATAAATAAAATCAGAAAGTTCTTTAGTATTTCATGTGTTTTCATTTTGTAGTTCAGATTGTGTGGTTTTACCATATAATTCTAGTTGTCTTTTTGCTTTATAACGTTTAAACCATCAGTGAGTATATTTTCATTCACTATCCTTTTCATCTCTAATTCTTTCCCATTCTTTCATTTGAGCAATCTCTTCATTATAATTTCTTGTTAGGTTCTTTTCATAGGTGTTCTGTTCTTTTGTATGATGAGTCCATTTCTTTATGAAATTCTTTGCTCAAACTAAACCTGAAACAGTTACAGTAGCTGCAAGTGCAGATCATCATAATAGTCATACAGCAATTCATGAGGCACTAATTCAAGCAACAGTTAAAGCTTGTCACCATCGAGGCATTTTATCGAGCTTATTTCCTAATCTGAATAATCGATTTTCGCGATCTTTGTTGTTGGTTTGATATGCTCATTTACCATTTGTTAGTAGATCTAATTTTATTTGTAGATTTTGAGTAGACATTTTAGCTAGAGCTTTTTGATGCCTAATGAACTTCCCAATTTTCTCATCAAGTTGTTCTTTTGATAGTCATGAAGTATTTCATAAAATATCCATAATTTCTTTTCTAAATCTTGGATCTCTTCTATATCTTTTGAAATCATCATCTATATTTTTACGAATTGTATCGAAATGAGAAGATTTATGATCATTTGGATTTAGATAATCTTCTAATTCTTTAGTAATCACTTTCAATAATTCATTATCATTTCTGATAGCATCTAATTTTTCCAAAACATTAGTAGCTACAAACTGTTGCTCCTTAGGTAGTCATAATCTAACCCTTACAAAATTATTAAATCTATTTTGGAATTCTATTTGAGAAATCGTTCATGCTACATAGTCCTGACACATCTGCCTAAATTCTTTTCATCTAGTTGTTTCATAAAGAGAGTTCCCAGAAACTTCACCAGCGGCTATCATATTTTTTCTATCAATTTTTCAGAAAGCATTACGTTTTACTCATTTTCATCACAATATTTCTTCCAAATCATGACGAGATGCTTGTCTACTCATTTCATCGTTAAAAACTCAATTACTTGTGAAAGGTGTTCTTTCATAGTTCTCTTTTTTATTTTTAATTTTATTTTTTCTAATCCTTCATCTTCTTAAGAAGAGACTTAATCTCTTAAATACATTAAATTTACTAGTGCTATGCCATTCCTCATTAATTTCATTTTCTACTTCACGAGAGATCATATCTTCATAAGATTCAGATACATCAGAAATTACTACATTTTCTTCAAATGATTTAGGTAAATCATATGTAGGTGTTGGAGTAGGAGTTATAGTCTCAGGAGGAGTTACAGTCTCAGGAGGAGTCACAGTCTCAGGAGGAGTTACAGTCTCAGGAGGAGTTGTTGTAGTTTCAGGAGGAGTTACAGTCTCAGGAGGAGTTGTAGTTTCAGGAGGAGTTACAGTCTCAGGAGGAGTTGTAGTCTCAGGAGGAGTTGCAGTCTCAGGAGGAGTTGCAGTCTCGGGAGGAGTTGTAGTCTCAGGAGGGGTTACTCAATTAAGTCTAACAACTAAATAATCTTTTCATTGATGCTTTATATGTTCTCATGTAACATCTATATTTATATTTTTTAAACCATCTCTACAAGTATTAAGCTGTCGCCAATATGAAGATACATAATTAGGATCAGACTTCTGAAGATAGTCGTTTATTTGAATATAATATCAGCAGTGTAGAATAATACGTTCTGCTAATTCAGTATCTATTTCTATTTTCCTTTTTTCATCAGCATCTTTATATTGTTCTCAATAAAATTTCAAAATTTCTTTAAAAGATGAATCATTTAAATCAAAAGTAGCACCATCTCTTAGAATAATTTCTCATTCTATATCTTTTAACTCACTAGATTTCCATTTACTTTTCCTAAAATCTGAAATCTGTTTTGCTACTCTGTTACGGATAATTAATTTGTCAAAGTCGAATTCAGGAACCTCTTCATATTTTCAATAAATCTCTCTATAGATTTTATTAGGATCTAGTTTTTTACTGTCGTCAGATTTTTCAGTAGTAACTTCAGTAGAATCATTAGGTTGTTTCTCCAATTCGGTTATAAACAAAAGAATTGCTCAGGCTAGAAGTTTTGTAGCTTTTTCAAGTAATTCTTCTTTTTTATCACCAGTTGACTCAAGAGCAGTTTTATACTGTTCTTTAATTATTCTTCATAAATCTCAGTGGGTTACCTTATCATTTCACCGTTCATAGCTTAATCAATTTAGTATATCATCAATATTTATCGTATATCAGCAGCATTCTATTGTTCATCCAGGCATTCAATATCATTTATTTATTCAATTGTTTCGTTTATTAACATTAATTCAATCTACAATTTCTTGTAATTTATCGTCATTGATTTCTAATACAGAACTAATATTACCAGCAACAACCTCTGTTAATTTTCTGAATTTAGTATAAATCTTTTCTTCTTTAAGAAGATTATTGATAGAATCTTTATTAAGATTTTTCTTAGCCATTTCTGATATAATAAAGGGTAAACATGTATATTATATCCAGAGTGTTTTTATTTTGCAAAAATATGAGGTATTTTTTTGATTATGTTTTGTATTTGTTTTTTTAAATAGATTGTATTATGGATATTTATATAGATAATACCTATCTTTTGAAGAGGATATGAATTATATATAAAAAACAATAAAAGTCAAATATTATCTGAAGGATATATTAAAAATCATAAACTTTGTCAAAATTTTTGAAAATAATACTAACCTGTAGTTATTTTTTGAAAATAATGTACCCATTTTGATGAGTTATTAAGCATAAAAACTGTAAAATAAAAAAAAGTATAAAAATCTCTTGAAAATGGTTTAAACTTTTATATATATATCTCACATAAGGTATTCCGAGGTAGCTCAGCGGCAGAGCAGTTGGCTGTTAACCAATTTGTCGTGGGTTCGATCCCCACCCTCGGAGAATCTTTGTATTTTAGTTAGTTGTCGGTTTTTTCAAGATGCCAATCACTAAGTCAGCAAAAAAGGCCATGAAT
>JAEEGL014624312.1_pt1 | contig 11860 bp, 9 predicted proteins | sample 9134231 | NCBI WGS metagenome assembly JAEEGL01 (sample SAMN16246548, study PRJNA631951) | gut metagenome | biome: gut microbiome; feature: rumen; material: fiber-attached | host: Bos | place: Iran: Karaj | collected 2018-10 | reverse complement strand
TATCACTGCCAATAGTAATGATCCCATAACTACCTCCCGTTTGCAAACACATCCAAAAGCCATACAGCAGCACCCATGAACGGCCAGATGCGGGTTGCAGCGCCGCCAAAGCTTTTCACCGTCTCCTTCAGGTAATATGCTTTCAACTCCGCTTCCGAAAAACCTTGCAGATAAACCGGCGAAGCTCCTTCCAGACCGCTGATCACTGCAGCTGCCAGAAACACGATTGCAAGCACAACAAATGTGCATATGATTTTCACATGCGCTTTTATGCTCATCTTTCCCTGCTGTGGCTTGTATGGTGTCAATGGGGACGGTTCTTTTTGACAACCTTGCAGTACGGGTTGTCAAAAAGAACCGTCCCCATTGACACTGTATGCAGAAAAGTATTTACCTATTTTTTATGTTATCATAGTTTACAGACTTTCGCTATCCCTGTTCCTGCTTTTTCCGCAGGTTGAATATCCGGATTTTTCATCCAAAAAATAAATGTCCTTGATCTCATATCAATATCTGTCTCTTGAAAAATCTGCTAAAAAAAAATTTTTTTTAAAAAAATGCAACCAAAAGCGGTTTGATACTGTATAATAGATAGAAAATGGGAAGTAGCGTAAAGTCAGGCATGAAAAAAAGCAGCAAAAAACTATGCCAAAAAGATTTTGCATAAAAAATCCCAAAAAAATCGCAAGAATATTTGCAAAAAAATTTATTGAAAGGACCGGATGAAATATGAAAGAAGTTGAAAACATCGATTATGTCGAATTATACGGCGAAACAGTCGGCGAAGCCATGGAGCAGATCGACTCAAAGGAATTTAATGAAGCAACGCGTGAAGAGAAGACGACGTTTTTCAGAGATTTTCTGGAAAGTATTTCACCTATAAGCAAGTACGACAGGGCTCTCGGAGAATTGCAAACGCAACGACTGAATAATTTCTTTGAAACAGAGCACTATAAGACTTTGGAAAATGCGGTGTTAGGTTCCGGAATGCAGGGAAAAGACATCGTCAATAAAGGTGTCACCGGGCCTTTGCAGGAACTCTGCACTTTTATTACTTCTGCGAATGTAAACGCTACGAGCAAAGATGGTCTGAGAATGACAGCCAATACCATCAAGAGTATTAATACATATTGTAAGAATACAGGGATCGCTACCGAAGCGGAAAACATACCGCCCGACGTACAATATGAAAGAGCTTTAAGCAGTTTCAATAAAAAAAGAGCATCCTTTTTCAATCCTGAAACTGCGGAGCATAAGACGCTCAGAGAGGCGGCCGAGAAGATACAGGGATTCAGAAAGAATCTGAATGGTGTAAATCCCGGCGAAGCTTTGCTGGGCAAACAATCAAGGGAGGAACAGATAAAAATTGCCAAAGAGTGGCTTAGAAATGCGCACGAACTGCGAGATGCGGCAAGAGACTATGTGGATGCCAAGGGAGCAGTGACGACGTCACCAGCCGGAAGAGAACGGTTGAAAGGGGCCAAGAGTCTTAAGGCTATCGGAAAGGCCGAAATTGATTCCTGCCGAAAAGCGATCATGGCTGCCGGTGGCGAGAGTTTATTGCAGGAAGTATATGCTTCGATCAATAGGGATATGGTGAAGGAAGCAAAAACCACCCTGAGTTCTATGAAGGATGTCGCTGCACCAAATGCCGAGCAGACGAAAAAGATATATGATGCGGTTCATACCATCGTTGCAGGACAGGTTTCCGATAATGCACGCTCCCAAAAGGTTCCGGCACAGGAAAGCAATATTTTCAGACTGATCAGACATGACAAGGCAAACAAAACTGTTAATGAGGCTATCGGCGAATTACTTTATCGATCCAGTCCCAAGCAAATCCATCAGGTAGTATCCAGGACCGGTGCGGCCGGGATTATGACTCAGATAAAAAAATACAGTCATAAAGCAGTACAATCGAAAGACCTCATCCAGGGGGCTGCCAAGCCGCAAAAAACCGAAAAACAGATTGCTGCGAAAAATGCGGCAAAAGCGAAAGGCTTTTAATCCGACACAATCTTTTTTCTACGGGGAGATCTCATAACGGGATCTCCCCGCTGAGTTGTTGCCTTACATGCTCTTCCTCTCAGCGATCTCGGCCATCTTCGCATCCGATAGCCTTGTGTCGCCGTGGACGCGGGAATATGCCAGGTATCCGTTCATGCGGTCGATCTTGGTTAAGTTGCGGCTGCCGCATTTCGGGCAGACATCCATCTCAAGCTCCTGATGGCCGCAGTCGTCGCAATAAGCCAGAGACATATTGACACCTTCATAGAAGCCCATCTCCATCGCCCTGCGGATCAGGGTTTTGATGGCATCAAGATTATAATCAATAGGATATTTTACATACTGGATCTTGCCGCCGTTGCAAAGCTCCCAGAAACGGTATTCCGTATCCTGCTTCTCAATGGGGGTGATATCCTCGGTTACGTGGCAATGGAACGAGTTCGATACGTACTCCCTGTCAGAAACGCCTTCCACGATACCGTATTTTGCGCGGAACTGTTTTACCTGCAGGCCGCAGAGGTTCTCTGCCGGCGTGCCGTAGATCGCATACAGGTGTCCATCCTCTTCCTTGAACTGTTTTACCTTTTCATTGATATGCTCGAGCACCTCAAGTGCAAACTGTCCGTCCTCTACCAGCGACTTGCCGTTATAAAGTTCCTGCAATTCATTAAACGCCGTGATCCCAAAGGAAGCCGTTGCGGACTTCAGGATCGGTTTGATCTTGTCATGCAGCTGCAGATGGCCACACAGGAAACCGCCCTCGCAATAGGCCAGCGGGTTGGTGGAAGCGCGCATCTCGCCCAAATATGCATAGGTACGGATATGGAGCTGTCTGATCAGATTCAGATAGTAATCGAGTACCTCATAAAAGTCTTTGCTCTCCTGTCTGGACTTGGCCAGGATCATGGGCAGATGCAAGGATACGGCGCCCACATTGAAACGGCCCACGAATACAGGCTTGTCATCCTCATCAGCCGGATTCATGCCGCCCCTCTCATACCAGGGTGACAAAAAGGCGCGGCAGCCCATGGGCGAGATCACTCTGCCGTACTGCTTGTACATGCTTGCGATATAGCCCTTGCCCGTCAGGGACAGCCAGTCCGGATACATGGTCTTGGCAGAGCACTCTGCTCCTGCCTCAAAAACATCCTCCAGTTCCTTGCCCGGCCCATGTAGGTTTTCATCATATAAGAATACGATCTTCGGGAACAATACCGGCTTCTTATGGTCTTTCTTACCCTGCCCTTTGCGGCGGACATTCAGCATGGAGATGGTCGCCTGCTTTGCAAAACGGCCGGTGCCGAGGCCTGCGGTCACTGTGATGAAAGGATAATCACCGCGGGAAGATGCCACGGTATTAAACTTATATTCCCAGCCCTGGAAGCCCTGCTCGAATTCCTTGACCACATCAGCCCAGGATTCCGCTTCCGCTGTTTCCCGGTCGATGCCGAGGCGCATGTATTTTTCAATGTTTCTGTTGTAGGATTTTTCCGCATAAGGCTCTAAGATCTTATCCACCTCAGGTACGGTAAAACCGCCGTACTGCTGCGATGCCGCAGAAAGCACGATATCACCGATGACATCAAAAGCCACATCTAAGGTCTTCGGCTCATTGTACCAGATATTACCCATCTCAAAACCGCCGGAAAGCACTTGCGCCACGTTGAAAAGGCAGCAGTTCATGGTATCCCTGCGGGCAGACATATCATGGACATAGATATAGCCGTCGCGGCAGGCCTGGATCTCTTCCGTTGTCATGAAGAATTTCTGATACAGCTCCTTATTGAACTGGTTAAAGATCAGGCTTCGCTTTGTCGACACAAGGGCGGAGTCCGTATTGGCATTCTCCTTGTCACCTACGTACATGATGGACTGACTCTTTTTATACACATCATCCATCATCTTGACGAAATCCTGTTTGTAATTGCGGTAATCACGATAGGACTTCGCCACGATGGGCTTGACATCCTCTAATGCAGACTCCACGATATTGTGCATGATGGGGATAGGTATCTTCTCATCCTCTAACTCATCCACTTTATCTACCACATACTGACAGATATGTTTCTTCTCATCCGTGGTAAATTTGGTCAGCGCCCTGTAAGCGGATTTGCCCACGGCATCAATGACCTTCTGTACATTGAATGCCTCAAGGCTGCCGTCCTTTTTGATCACCTTGACGTCTTTCTTCGGTTTGAATGCCGCGCCGTAATCAAAGTTATCCGGTTCCTGCGCAAACCTGTCTTTTTCTGCGATTGCCGCCATATATAAGCCTCCCTTGCATGAATTACTTATGTGTTGAGTATGTATTTGAGTTTTTATTTGAGTATGATTTAATACGGATTGCTCCGCACTTCGTGCTCTCGCAATCCTACCCCCATTCGCATATCGCGGGGCCCCTTCCCCGCTTTTATGCTCATGTGGGAGCACGCATTAAAGTCTCTCCGCCACATCCATGCAAGCATGATGTGGCGTCAGACTTTCTGCGTTTAAATCATACTACATTTAGTGGTGCACATAACAGTATATCGAACATATTGTGCACTGTCAACGATATCCGTTTATAAATTATGCACAAAAAAAGGCAATCCTTCTTGGCAGAATTGACCACCTTTTTTCACAGTATTTTCCTTCTGTCTCAGTCCTGCTGATAAAAACCCAGCAGCTTTTGCAGATATGCAAGATATGCAGTCACAACCTCATCCGGGCCGGTCACTCTGACCTTGCCGGACAGACCTGAGAGCCATCCGTAAAACTGCGGCGATACATCAATCGTAACGTGCGTTTTATACATCCCGTCCTCTTCCGTCGGCCGAACTGAAATGCCCTTTCCGAACCTGTCGATCACAACACCGATCATTTCCTTCGGAAACTCCAGATGCACGGTCTCCTCTTTCCCGGAAAACATGGAAAAGACTCTGCCCGCGATCATTGCCGGGTTTTCCTTTCCGGTGACTTCCTGGCCCTGCCGCATCTCCTCCACAAGGTCCAGGTCCTTCATCTTATCCACCCGGTAAAACTTGGTCATATTGCTTTCTGCATCATAGGCCACCAGATAGTAGAGCTCATCTTTCCAGATCAGATAATAGGGGCTGACCTGATAGCGCTTGCCGTCCCTGCGGGGATGCAGGGCTTTGTCCGTGCCCCATTCATAATAATGGAAAGCGATCTGCTTATTTTCCTGCAGGGCGCGATGGATCTCGTCCACAGAATAATAGATGCTTTCATTTTCATTTTTGATCCGGTCCACATAGACCTGGCGTTTCAGCTGTCCCGCCTCATGGGCGGAGGCCAGTTTGGTGAGTTTTCCGATCAGTTCCTTTGTTTTCTTTGCCGTGATAAAACGGGAAGCCTGTACAGCATCCACTAAGAGTTTCAGCTCTGCGAGTTCAAAATCCCGCTGCGCCAGATAGTATCCGCCGTCCCTGCCCCTTTCATGCAGGATATCAAAACCAAACTCCTGCAGGGACTGAATATCCGCATAAACAGTCTTTCGCTCCACGGAAATATCCTTCAACGCAAGATAAGCGATCAGATCATTCGTTGAGACCGGATGATCGGGATCGCTTTTTTCCTGCAGACACTGCAATAAATAGAGCAGTTTTAATTTTTGATTTTCAGACCTTGGCATACTGCTGTCCTTTACACGTCTGGCTCAAACTATGACTTCGCAGCACTTTCACTGATCGCACTTTCTGCGTCAGAAGAAACTGCCGCCTTAGCGTCCTTTGCCTTCCGCCACTTCACACCGATGATAAAACCGATGGCTCCGACAACAACAATGATCGCCATGACAACTATATAAGACAAAAACTGGTTCACAAACAGGATCAGATTATTCATTGGTCACACCTCGTTTTCAGACTTAAGAATTATACTACCACAAAAACCATGGACTGCGCAAGATATTGCACTTGTACTTATTTTGCTTTTGCTTTCTGCTTCTTGCTCTTTTTCACCTCAGTTTTCACTTTCTGCTGCTTACCCTTCATTCCTTTTGCTTTCAAAACCTTTTTGTACAGGGAAAGTTTCTTCTTCGGCACTTCTGCCACTGCTTTTTTGTGGATCTTCTTAAAAGCATTGGCCCCTACGGTTTTCTTGGTAAGCTTTGCGGACTTTATGATGATCGTCTTTAGATTCTTGCATCCGAAAAATGCATTTTTCCCGATCTTCTTAATATTCTTTCCGATCACGATCTTCTTCAGTTTCTTATTATTCTTGAATGCATTCGGCGCGATCTCAGTCACTTTGTATGATTTCCCACTGATGGTAACGGTGGGATTGATGGTGATCTCAGTGGCCTTAACACTTGTATTTGATACGTAAGTTACGGTTGCTCCTCCCTTTGCTCCCTGCTGCGCGGTTATTTTATAAGAGGCATTGCCTGCGTCATCCTTGACAGTCTCCCCTTTGGCGGGATCCTTGGCAGCTTCTTTTTCCTGCCCGCCGGCAGGATCAGCCGGCTTTGCAGCTACCTCTTTGATCACAAAGGTGGTCTGTGCCGAGCCTTCATACATTCCTTTGCCGGTAATGGTAATCTTTGCAGTGCCGGCATTTGTATTATCGCTGTAAGAAACTGAAAAATCCTTGTCCTTTTCCAAAACCGTCCCGTCGGTCCAGGTCACGGTAATCGCCGGAGTCAGGGCGCTGCCTGAACAGGTCATATCATCGATCTTTGCAATGACAGCTTTGCTGATGTCCCTTTTCTTCAGAACGATGATCATTTTGCTGAAAAAGTACTTCCCTTCCATCTTCAGATTAAACTGCGTCTCCTTGTCAAGTTCAAAGGTGCAATCGTCTGTCACGCTGCCCCCGCCTAAAAGCAGGACATTTGCCCTCTTAAACATTGTCCCGTCCATGGCTACGGAGATCATCAGATCGGCCGTTCCCGCCGCGTCTTTGTCCATATCATATTTATGCACCAGTTCATCACCGGTAGCGATATATTTTACTTTTCCCTCATTGATCAGCGCTACATTGGTATTCTCTATGGCGCTCATGACTGCTTCATCCGTAACAACCGCCGCTCCCTCCGTCAGATCCAGGGTATATGTACCCATGTCATAGGGCGGGAACAATACTTTTGTTGCCATGAATGCGAGGCTGCCAACCGGGAATCCGCTTAATGCAGAAGTGTCAGAATCGATGAACATCGACTGCACAAAATCCCATTCCACATTCTTCATTGTGATAGAGCTTTCACTGCCGAAAATATATCCATCCGCAGGAACAAGTACAAGGGCATATCCATATCCCTTCCCGAGTTCAAACACGGTGGCACTCTTCATTTCTTCTCCCTCTGCGACCTGTTCATACCAGGTTTCCGTTGCTACCTGATACCGGGCATCCCCCTTCAGTTTTTCGCCAAGAAGCTGCGGCTTTCCGCCGGCAACAGGCGCGATCGCAGCCCCGTCGAGTTCCAGCTTGACTACGGCGAGTTTCTTTTCCTGAAAACTGATCTGGCCGGAAGCATAACTTTCAGCCGCAGAGCCCTTACTGCCAGATAAAACAAATCCGGTTACTTTCGTATCACTATCCTTATATCCAAAAGCCTTATTTCCGATTGGCTGCAAAACCCGGTCGGGGACATAGACACTCAGCAGTTTGGTGCAGCCCTGAAATGCACCTTGTTTTATGGTCAGCCCTTCCCCTTCGGTGGCAATATCCACCCGCTCTAAATTCGGGCATCCCTCAAAAGCGTATTCACCGATCAGCCGGACGGTAGAGGGGATGGAAACCGTTGTAAAGCGGGCAGATCCGTCCCTCCCGCTGAAGGCAGCATCCCAGATCTCTGTCACCTTGTAGGTGATCCCGTTATGTACCACAGTCTCCGGAATCTCAAATGCGTCTTTCGGGATATAATCATCATGATAATCATAAACACGGACCTCGGCCGGATCAGTAGAGATCACCTCAAAAGCAAGGGGATGAAAGTCGCCGTGATCATCATGATCGGTATGCGTAAACTGCGTTCCCACCTGATCGTTTCCTACCACAAATTCCCGTTCAAAAGTGTAATCAAAATAGGTTGCGGCATAGTGATCCGGAGCGATCGCATAACTTACCTGATGCCATTCGCTGTATTCACTATCCGGAACCTGCCCATCAATACGGATCATGGTTTTGTCACTTAAAGAAACGGACGCTGTCGAACTTCCGCTCCGTCCCGTATAAGCAGATATCATCATCCGGATCTTATAGGTTCCCTTTTCATAAGGCGGCAGTCCGGTTATGAGTTCATAGGTGCCGTCTCCTTTTTTCTTATACCACTCACTTCTTCCGCAATAGACTCCCTCTTTGATCTGCTGATCGGCATTGTAATACTGAAAACCCGGATGAATATAAGCCTCCCCGACAATGGGATCCAACGGGCATGTCGTTTTGATCGACAATTCTCTCAGCGGATTTGTGATGGTATATTCCGGTGAAACAATATATACCTCCACATAGCTTGTACCGCGTCTGATCGTACTGTCATCTGTCGTCCACGGATATTGCCCGACTTTCACCACAAGGCCCGAGGGATTCGTTATATCATAATCATCAAAATCATCACCGCTGATTGAGATCAGCATCCTGTACTGATATTTCTTCCCGACGGTAAAGGATGTAACCTTCGTAGTCGTCCCTGCCTCTGCCCAGAAACCGCTGTTAAATTTGAAAGGGTTATTCTTATCCGGATTGACAAACGTATATCCGCCGGCAGGATACGTATATCCCTTATAGGGAACCACAAAATCCGTGGATGTAAACTGTGCTTCTGTGACCCACTGTTTCGCATGCGCTTTATCGCCGCCTGCAAAAAAAGCAAGCAGGAAAATGCCCAAAACGGCAAGCATCCTGCCAAAGATACTGAATACATTCACGGTTGCTCTTGCATTTGATTTCTTCATACCTGTCATCCCTTTTTATTCCTCATCTGTTTTTGACTTCGTATTACAAATCGTTTTTTTACACCTTACTCTACACTTCTCTGACTATCGACTGTATTTATGCCCGTCAAACTTCTCTCTGCGCCGTGGTCTGTCCCGCTGCCACACCCTCCGTGCTCTCCGGAACGAACAGGATCTTGACCGTATAGAACATGATCTGCAGATCCATCATCACGGAGCGCTGGGAAATATAGATCAGATCCAGTTTCAGCTTATCCAGGGGCGTTGTATTGTACTTGCCGTAAACCTGCGCATACCCCGTCAAACCTGCCTTAACTTTCAGGCGCATGGCAAATTCCGGCAGCTCCTTTTCATACTCGCTTGCGATCTCCGGGCGCTCGGGACGGGGACCTACGATAGACATATCCCCTTTTAAGATATTAAAAAGCTGCGGGATCTCATCGATCCTGAACCGCCTGATCACATGCCCCACCTTGGTGATCCTGTCGTCACCTTCGCTGGCCAGCCTTGCCACATCCTCGGAATTTTCCTTCATGCTGCGGAACTTGATGATGGAAAACGTTTTATGCTTTGCAGTCAGTCTCTTTTGGGTATAAAAAACATGGCCGCCGTCTTCGATCTTGATGGCAATGGCCGTGATCAGCATAAAGGGCGATGCGATCACAAGGGCTATCAGCGATAAGATGATATCAAAAAAACGCTTGATAATGGGATAATACCATTGCACATCCGCCTTGCGGTTCCGAAGGAACGGTGTATCAAAGAAATGGGACACGTCACATCCGCGCAGGGATATATCCGCAATGGATAGGGAAAAATGGATATCCTTGCGTTTTTTCTCACAGTAAAGCAGCAGTTCCTGCCGCAGCTCTTCGTTTACCTCGTACAGATAAACATCCTTACACTCCGCCAGGATGCGATATAATTCTTCCTTATCGGTGTTCTCCTCAAAGCAGCCGAGGATCTTGTAACGATAGGAAAAATCCTTCATCTTCTGATATAAAAGCTGATATCCCTGATCCCCGTAAATGATGGCAACCTTCCGCGGTCCGTCATAGCGGGCATGCAGCCGGTTCATGCAGAAGGTCAGCACGATCACCACAAACCCCTGCACCATAAAGGCCAGCACAAACAGATGCACCTGGATCCTCTCAAAATTGTGGAACCAGAAGAATGCCGATCCGTAGAGCGCCACGTCCGCAATGCCGAAGGACAGCATCTGGGAAAACGAAAGCTCCGTCAGGTGGTAGGCTCCGATCTTGTGTGCCTTATACATTTTGGAAAATGAAAAATAAACAATACAATATAAAACGCCGACCGTAGCAAGGGTTCTGGTACCGAAATACCCTTTATCCCAGCCCACGCCGACATTGTAATACCAAAGCCAGACAGCCGAAGAAAAGGCCATCAGCATGGTGATCAGCAAATATAGATCGCGTACGATCTGTTTCTTCGTTTCTTTTGACAAGATATATGCCCCTCTTTTCAAACAACACTATATCTAGTGTACCGCAAAGCCGCGCATTATTCAAGCATAAATCGGGAGACGTTTTGGCCGAAAGGCCTAATCTGCGCAGTAGGTTCCTTCGGTCTTTCCCCATACCTTCAGATTATGATAATCCGTATACAGGCCGTCATCGAGTCTTTCCATAACCTTATCCAGGTTTGCGCCGCTCTGATCCAACTGTGCGATGCCGCCCCGTGCCTCTCCTGCCAGTCCGAATACATAAATGGTATAGGTATGCGTGCCGGAAGGCGGATAAGGTCCGACGTACCCATCGGCTGCGGTTTCGAAAGCGCCTTCTTTGATGCGCACCTGCTCCGGTGTGATCTCGATCAGATCGGATTCGATCATTCGATTCAACCGAACGATCTTCGGATCATCTGCCGAAGCAAATTTATCAGCAACCGGCAGATACACATCCCAGTGCAGCCAGTCTCCGCCGTCATGGTCTATCATCACGATCTCATAGACAGGGACATCTCCTGCCCTTTCAAATGTCAGCTGCGGCGACTGGTTTCCGTGTTTTGCCCCCGTTTCTTTTTTCAGTGTCCCGTCTGCCGATATGCTTTCAGAGGATACTGCGATCACATCAAGTGAGTCCGCTTCCAGGGGTTTGCTGTACTGCTGCACCGCCGCCATAAAATGAACGCCCGTCGCTACCGTGCCGACGATAAAGCAAACGAGCAGCGCTGTGGCATGGTTTTTGCGCTTTTTCAGGTCACTGCTGCGGGATAAAAACATGACGATCCAGCGGATCAGGCAGTATGCGCCGATCAGATAGCAGATAATGCAGATGGCTCTCATGATGGACTTTATGATTTCGTAGATGTTCATCGATCAGGTTTCCTCCGGACGAAATCCTTCATCAACGATCAGGTCTTCTCCGTCTGCCGCAGACGTGGCCAGTCTGTCGCAGCGTTCGTTTCCCAGATGTCCGTCATGTCCCTTCACCCAGACAAAAGTCACCTGATGGGGCTCTTTGGCCTTCAAAAGCCGCTGCCAAAGATCCACATTTTTCACCGGCTTTTTCTGCGCATTTCTCCAGCCACGCTGCAGCCAGCCGTCGATCCAGTTATCGTTGAAGGCTTTTACCAGATACTGCGAATCCGAATACAGCGTCACCTCGCAGGGTCTGTTGAGTGCTTCGAGGCCGGCGATCGCCGCCATCAATTCCATGCGGTTATTGGTTGTCTGCACATAGCCCTGCGACAGTTCCATTTCATGAAGCTGTCCCTTCGGGTCCGTATACTGCAGTACTGTTCCGTATCCGCCCGGTCCGTCCGGGTTGCCCCTGGCCGATCCGTCTGTATAGATCGTTACTTGCATATGCTCTCCTTTTGTTACTGTGAATAGTAACCTACTATTTATATATAATTCATTTTCCGACTCCGTATCTTTACGCCCACTCCCCGGTTTCGATGAAATCTTCCGCCCGTTTTGTTGCGCGCCCGACAAT
>JAEEGL014285732.1_pt1 | contig 11860 bp, 11 predicted proteins | sample 9134231 | NCBI WGS metagenome assembly JAEEGL01 (sample SAMN16246548, study PRJNA631951) | gut metagenome | biome: gut microbiome; feature: rumen; material: fiber-attached | host: Bos | place: Iran: Karaj | collected 2018-10 | reverse complement strand
TACACTGCATCAAGATATGATCTGCCTCCGAGAACAAGCAGGATCTCAGGTGAAAAGATCATCATTCCAACTGCCAGGATGAAGAAAAAGGTGATATATTTCTTTGCAAATGCATTGATCTCACTGTACTGTTTGCTGTGAAGCTTGTCCCCCAGCCAGGGGGCAAAAGCTGTGTTCAACGAGACAATCAGTATCGATATTACCGATCCGCAGTTATATGCCAGACTGTATAGAGCGTTGTCCTCTGCTCCGCATATATTATTGATCATGATTCTGTCCACTGAATTGAGAACTGACATTGACAGAAGATGAGGAATATATGGAAGACAGATTTTTATCGCGTATTTCCAGTAGCTTATCCTGACTTTTTTCCCCTTGCGGATGATGATTGCATACAGAATGGCGCCGATCAGGATAGTGGGTACGATGTATCCGTATACCCTGCCGTCCAGTTTATTTACAAGCTGGGTAACGAGGATAACTGAGAGCAGAGCGCTTCCTATCGTTATGACAAGGCTCAAAGCCACGGAGGTCTTATACCGGTAGGAATACCGTTCCTTTGCCTGGAACAGGTTGACCGCAGGCAAAAAGAGCAGATATGCCAGCATCGCGTTCACATATACCCTGCTCATTCCCAGCGCTGATTGAAACGTCGTATAGAATGCGTTCAGAACGACCCCGGCGAAAAAACAGGAAATACTGCTCAGCAGCAATACGGATGATGCATATCCGTCAAAATCATCCTTGTAGTCATATTTCGCACTGATGAAGGTGCTCTCAAGATTCAGCGTTACCAGGATCGTCAGAATACTCACCCAGGATGTGAAATTGTTGAACAGGCCGAACTCTTCGTGCGTTAAGAGCCGCGTAAAGATCGGTGTCGTGATCAGACCGACGCTTCTGGTAAGAAAATTAGCTGCAGTATACCACGCTCCGGACTTGATCGCTTTCTGATTCTCACTCATATAAGCAATTCTCTCTCTGTTGTTGATATGCTTCTCTCAGGATCTGCTTCCGGACAAGCCCTGCATTACCGTCCTCTCTGCAATTTCCGCTGCAGATCCTTATCATCCGTAACGACAGCGATTTTGTCATCCTTCAGGATCTGATTAAGCTGGTTAATCAGTTTTTCAAACATATCACCGTTACGTCTGATCGTTGCGGTCTGTGCACCCAGCAAACGATGAAGGAAATAGATCTGGGGCATATCCGTCAGCACGGGTGCCATATTGATCACCGCACCTGACATAGCTGTTATGAACACGTTTGCGCTGAAATCATGCACCAGCTGCAGTATCTCAAAGGGGATATTGGAATTGGTGTCCACAGCGATTCCCAGATCGATGAACCGGGATGGTTGATTCTCCCGGGGGTGCATTTTGACCAGAAGATTTTCCTTGCCCACGATGTCTGCGATGCGTCGGACGAGCTCCAGTTCTCCGTTGGAACTCCCGTCAAGCTCACTGTCGATCATGCTTGCAAAATATACATACTTCTGCCGGTAAACGACCTTCTGCTGGTCAATATCAAATAACCGGATATATAGATCCCGCATCCCCGCATCTTCAGACTGAATCTTTGGGATCTGCACTGCAGTAAACTGTCCGTGGTAAAGCTCCGGAAAAAAACAGTAGAACCGGTCGATCCGGTCAAAGATGATCTGCTGCTTCAATAAACGCTTTATTCTCCAGATCTTTCCGAAATAAGGCATGTCAAACGCTCTCGGATCAACAGAGTAGCTGATCAGGCCTTCCTCGAACTGACAGACCCCGATATCGGAATTGTACCTGCACAGCGCAGTGAACAGCATGAAAGTGTACCAGTTCAGGTTGTATGTCAGTAGCAGGTCATAATGATCCTTGGGAAGAAAAGAAGTAAGTTTCCCCGGAAAAAAGTATTGGAAAAAACGGTACAATTTGTTCTTGGCGGCAGAAAACTCCTGAGTTTTTTCCCTGGTCCCTGCTGCAAAGAACACCCGGTCAAAAATGTTTTCCGCCTCGATTCTTCCGGCGATTACCTCCATATTGTTCGAACTGTCGGTTAAAACAAGTGTCACTTCGTCATCCTTCAGCACTGTCTTGCGCATCTGTACGCATACAATCAGCTGGTAATAGGTCTGGCAAAGGCACATGACCTTCCTTCTCTGGGTCATATCTTGTTCCCCTCCATGAACAGTATTCTCATTCCCATTTTCTCTGCGGATTTTTGTGGTCTGAAAGGAAAGAGTAACAGGAACCACGCCAGGATATCCCCCGGTTGTCCGCACAGGAGCGTATCAGTCAACCCCCGGATAGCAAAAGCAAACAGGATGATCGCCAGTTCATGCTGACGATTCCGGCACAATTTGCGCAGCGTCCAGAGAATACCGGTCAGATAAACCAGAAAACCCACGATGCCGAAGGAGGCATGGATCATGAAGAAAGAATTATGAGGATTGCTGTTCCAGGACTCCAAAAGTGAGATGTTATGGGTATTCGCGCCCATCAGGAATGCTTTAGGACTGCTGATCGCTTCAATATAGGCTGTAACGATATCCAGCCGTGCCTGGTCCGATGAGTTGTTGTCTGAAACAAACCGGGAAAAGTATCTTTCCAGTATGACTTCCTCATTCCGGAAGAAAAAGATCATGATCGCGAAGATCGCAAGAAAAGCTGCGGCAATGGAAAGCAGCTTCTTCCCGGGGCTCAGGCCTTCACGCAGAAACAGGCGGTAAGCAAGAACAGTAGCAAGGAGCATGCCCGAAATGATGATACCCATACGTCCAACGGCCGCTATACAACAAAGGAAATAAAGTATGTACACGAATATGGAAACTCTGCAGCCGTTCTTGTAATGGGTATAGGCAAAAACAAACAGCATCTCAATCAGATATACCGACACAAAATTCCGGCTTGTCCCATAGAACAGCATATAACCGTCCTCCGAGCGAAACCAGAACAGCATGATCAGGGCGGTCGTTCCCACTGTAAGCACATTCCAGAAGGGCAGCGTAAACCGCTCCTGCTTGATCAGTACCAGAGCAGCAGCAAAATACGCTCCGCTGATGAGCAGATAATTCTGCACCGCCTGCTGGTGAACGACTGCCAGATTGACCATCCCAAGGCCAAATGACCCTGCCAGCAATATAAGATCTGAGAGTCTGAACTTCTGTTTAAGAAAATAATACAGGAAAATGAACGCTGCAAGCAGCATATTCAGGCGGTTGATATACTTGGGTAATGACTCTGAAGAGTAGCTCATGATCCCCAGGAAGAGAATCAGCCCGCTTGCGATTTCAACGATGATCGCTTTACTCGCTTTAGTTCTCATTGCACCATCACATTATCTCCTCCCCATAACGTCAGGCGGATGCCCCTGCTTTTCAGGAGTCTTTTCCCCGGGACGCCGGGGATCCCGGCTGACATATCCCGATGATAGCATCAATCTCACCGGGTATGCGGATCTTACTTATCCACCTTGATGCTTTTATTCCCCTTGAGGGCATAGAGTTTCCTGAAGCACGGGAAACTGACTGCCAGGACCGCAGCGCTTATTTTCATGATGAACGGAATATTATTGTCCTTCAGGTAGGGCATCAGTGCTTTGCGTGTGTTCTGTTGTGCTTTCTTTATGATATCCCGGAAAAAAACGTTTCCTTTGCACATTGAAGTACACGTAGCGATCTCGCATCTGACGAAATATTTGCTGACATTCTCACGGATCTCAGGATACTTCTGCCTGACTGTATCGGCAATGCTCCTGTTCTCCCAGTAACCTTCTTCAAAATACTTGTCGACACCGACATGGCTCATGGAAGAAGCATACTGAATATAATGATAACCGTTGTTGTCAAGCAGAACGATCCGATCAGCTTCCTGAAGCAACTGCACGTTGATAATGTAGTCTTCCCCCACAACATTGTTCTTTGGAAATCCTATTTTGGCAAACAATTGCTTTTTATAGATCTTGTTCCAGGCATATTGAAACACGGCTGTACGGTCATGCAATTCCCTCAGTGCTGTTATTGAATCCAGAGGCTCGTTTCTGTTCGGCTGCCGTATGATCTGGGAATCCTCTTCCGTATCAATTGAAAATCCGGCGCATACGATGTCTGCATGCTCAGTTTCCATTTTCGCCAGCAGTTGTCCAAAATAATCCTTATCCACCCAGTCGTCAGCATCTACAAAGCCTATGTATTCACAACCTGCGTTTTCCACACCTGTTTTCCTGGCCTGCGGCAGTCCCCCGTTTTCTTTGTTAACGGTTTTCACCGCCAGTCCGGGGTTTGCATGGATAAACTCCTCAATGATCCTGCCTGTTTGATCGGTGCTGCCGTCATTGACAATGACAATTTCCATGTCTCCGGCACAGGTTTGCCCTGCCAGGCTGTCCAGACACTTTTTCAGCGTCTTTTCCCCATTGAAAACAGGTACAATAATACTTAACTTCATCATATTCAGATAAACTGCAGTAACTGCAGCATCCTTCCTTCAGTATACATTCGTAACAATTCGCCTGTCCTTTGCAGCTGACGGTATAACTTTGTCACAGCTGGTCATATAGGCGGTCAATCGTAGAAACTTCAAAACTCATTGAATTGCTTTCTTCCCAGAACCATGCATGATACGGTTCCCCGTGGATCGCCTTAACCATTTCATCTGCCTTAAAAATACTGCTTCCATAAATCCAGTTGGCCATCGTCAGCATCGAAGCCTTGTGTGCCCCTTCAGTTCCGCAGGTCACAGCATCTTTGATGATGGATATCGTATATCCGCGGGTAAAGGCGTCGTATGCGGATGTCAGGAAGCAGGAATCAGTAAACCCTCCAACCATGATCAGATGCTCAGCCTTTAACCCAGTCAGGATCAGATCCAGATTGGTCTGATAAAAAGCGGAAAAGCGCTGTTTTTCTACAACAAGCTCTCCTTCCCGCGGTTTCATAAGGTCACAGATTGCCCCGTTTCTGGAACCCTTCACAGAGTAAACAGGATGCCCCTCGCTGTCCCGGACATCAAAAGGATGGCACATGACCCCGTTATAATCACGGGCAACCATTACATGCACGATAGGATATTTCTTTTCCCTGCAGGCATCCAGAACTTTTCTTGCATTGGCAGCTGTCTCATTCCATTTCCAGGCTGCCCATCTGTCATATCCGCCCTCACCGTACTCATTCTGCATATCAATAATCAGCATGACAATCCGGTCCTTATTAAAATCCGGAACTTTTTTCATCTTTCTTCACCTCTGTATATCTGCAATCAGGTATATACTGATGCCTGAACCGCAAAGAAAGAGGCCCGGAAATTCCGGGACTCTTTGTTATTGCGGGTTACAGTATTCATTTTTATCAGATCAGGCCTTTGCTAACCAGGAACTCATGAGCTACATCTTCCGGTTTTCTCTGTTCAGCATCCACCAGGTAATTCAGATAGGACATTTCGGAATCCGTGATCTGTCCGGCAAGTTTGTTAAGTGCATCTTTCAACCCCGGGTACTTTTCCAGTGCCGCACCGCGAACCATCAGGAAAGATTCATAGGGGAACATGGACTTCCTGTCATCCTCGAGTACAACCATATTGAACTTTTGAAGCATACCATCAGTACTGAAGGCAATCACAATATCAACCTGATCGTTTTCTGAACTGATGTACTTCAGAGGACCTTCCACCGGCACTACATCAGCAAACTCAATGCCTTCGTAATCCGCAAGCAGTTTCTTCAGTCCGTCTTCCCTCTCAGCAAACTCAAAGGAAGGAGCAAGGATAAACTTCTTATCCATACCGATCAGATCAGAAATCTTGCTGATGCCGTACTGCTCGGCTTTTGTGCGCGGCATCGCGAGACAATATGTGTTGTTGAAGCCGATCTTCTCCAGTCCTTCAATGTTGTAATCCTCATGCATTTTGTCCAGAACCATCTGGTACATGTCCACACCAGCCTCGTTGGGCAGCTGGAGAATCGCACCATATGCCGTTCCTGTATATTCCATATAAAGGTCAATTTCATCTGACTTCAGCGCAGTGAAACAGATCATCGTTCCGCCCAGGCCTTCCTTCAGATCGACCTTGTAATCCGTGTTTCCTTCGATCAGATCTTTCAGAATGTGTCCGAAAATCAGCTGTTCAGTAAACTCTTTGGATCCGATAACGATAGGGGTAAGGTTTCCTTCCATCATTGCCGATGCAGGGCACAGTACCAGCAGTACGCATGCCAGTGACAATGCCAGAATCACTCTGATAGCCTTTTTCATTGTTTTTCTACCTCATTTCAAAAATCATCCTAAACAGGTATGAAGATCACACCCGCAACAACCGGTTATACCATGTTAGTGAACAATGCCTCGCTCCACGAGGAAATCATGCGCGACATCCTCCGGTTTCTTTTGTTCCACATCCACCAGATAGTTAAGTCCCGCCATATCTTCGTCTGTTATTGCACCTGCCAGTTTATTCAAAGCTTCTCTAAGCCCGGGATTATTCTCCAATGCTTCTTTTCGTACCAGCGGAAAAGCCTCATAGGGAAACATGGAATGCCGGTCGTCTTCGAGAATAATCATATCGTACTTCTTCAGCATGCCATCTGTACTGAAAGCAAGAACGATATCAACCTGATTGGACTCTGCGCTTACATATTTCAGCGTTCCTTCCAACGGTATAACGTCAGCAAATTCAATACCATCATAATCGTTCTGCAGTTTCTTCATGCCGTCTTCACGCTCCACGAATTCGAACGACGGAGCAAAACGGAATTTCGTATCCAATGCGATCAGGTCTGAGATTTTACTGATCCCGTATTTTTCTGCATCTGCCCGCTTCATGGCAAGACAGTATGTATTGTTAAAACCGATCATATCCAGGCTTTCAAGGCTGTAATCGGTACTCAGTTTTTCCTTCACGACTTCAAACATATTGACAGATTCATCATTCGGCAGCGCCAGTATTGCTCCGTATGCTGTTCCGGTATACTCAAGATATACATCTATTTCCCCTGAATGAAGAGCGGTAAAGCAAATCATTGTCCCGCCCAGGCCTTCCTTCAGATCAACTTTGTAATCCGTGTATTCTTCAATCAGTTCCTTGAAAAGATAACCAAAAATGTACTCCTCTGTATAATCCTCTGTAGCAACCACTACCGTCCCATCAGCTATAGCATTTGTTCCGAAAACCAAAAGTGTGCAAATTACCATCAGGACAGATAACAACCTCTTCATTTCTGCTTTTTCCCCCCATCCCTTTTCCGAATCTTATTTTTTTACCTGAATTCCTCCAGGCGTAACTGCTTTTTCAAGGAGTCCGATCAGCCAGTCTACAGTCATTGCCAGTATACATGCCAGCATCGCTCCGGCCAGAATCATATTAGTATTCATCATACTGATTCCTGAATAGATCATGGATCCAAGTCCGCCGCCGCCTGCATATGCTGCTACGGTTACAGTACCAACCGCCCAGACAGCAGCAATCCGGATACCGGCCATAATTACAGGAAGAGCAAGCGGAATCTGAATCTTCATTAGAATCTGCATTTTTGTAAGCCCAATTCCCTTTGCTGTTTCGATCATTTCTGGATTAATATTATGTATCGCGGTATAAGTGTTTTTTGTTATAGGCAAAATGGAATAAATAATAACGAGAATTATCGTCGTTTTCAGCCCGATGCCCGTCAAAGGGATCAGCAGGCCCAAAAACGCTAAGCTGGGGACTGCCTGACAGGCATTGATAACAGCCATAACACAAACTGTAAGCTTTTCTTTTCCCAGCAGAAATATACCGAGCGGAATACCAATCAGGCAGGCAATGGCAATAGCCATCAGTGTAATCTGAACATGCTGAAGCGTCAGTTGAATCAGCTTGTCAGAACGATCTTGCAAAAACTCAAAAAAACCCATGATTTCACCATCCTCTGTATCCGCTGTGCAATCGCATTGTTTTACCTTTGTTCGCTGAGAATATTCTCATCGAACGCCATCATAAGATCTGTCATGCTGAGCATCCCCATCAGCTGCATCTCCTGATTCACAACCGGCAGATACAGGACATCTTTCGTATTCATCAGTTTTACCGCTTCATGCAAGGGTGTATTCATAAAGGTATAATCAAATTGCTTTTTCATCATTTCAGGTATTGTTTTACTGTCAAGCCTGCGCATCATGATTTTTTCAGTCAGTTTGCCAACAGCCTTGTTATTTTCATCCGTAACAATTATCGCCTGAACGTCATCCTGTTTAATCAGTTCCCATGCTTTTTCCACATTTTCATCTGCACGGATACACGTCATTTTTTCAGACATGATATCCTTGCAGAGCAGAATCCATGGCGTTTTCCACACTCTTTTATCTCCAAGGAATCGGGATACATACTCTGTTTTCGGATGCACAAGCAGCTCCCGCGGTGTCCCGACCTGTTCTATGACACCGTTGTTGAGCAGGACGATCCTGTCTGCAAGTTTAATCGCCTCGGCGATATCATGCGTAACAAAAACAATTGTCTTTGGCTTTTTTTTCTGCAGTTCAAGAAGCTCCTTCTGAAGTTCAGACCTGGTGATAGGATCCAGCGCAGAAAAAGGTTCGTCCATCAGAATTATTTCCGGATCTGTTGCATATGCCCGCGCAACACCAACGCGCTGAGCCTGGCCGCCGGAAAGCTCACGCGGATACCTTTTCAGGTATTCTTCCGGTGCGAGCCCGACCATCCGCATTACCTCAGCAGTCTTTTCCCTGATACTTTCAGGCTTCTCTTTTTTAAGCTTGCTGACCATTTCTATATTATCCTGAACAGTCATGTGGGGGAACAGCCCGGTCTGCTGAACCACATAACCCATTCCCCGGCGCAGCTGAACCGCGTCAAAATCATTAATGCTTTTCCCGTTGATCAGAATATCGCCCTTCGACATGCCGATCAGGCGGTTAATCATCTTCAGAAGCGTCGTTTTCCCTGAACCGGATTCACCCAGAAGTACGACAAGTTCCCGGTCCCTGATCTCAAGATTAATATCTCTCAGCACTTCTGTTCCGGTCTGATAGGACTTGCTGACATTCTGAATTGAAATCATCTTTTTATCTCCTTGACTCACTGTCTGAACTCATACAGTCCCGGCCTCAGATCATCCAGTACCGTATTTGATGCTCTCTCGAGTCCGATCCTTTGCAAATCAATCTGAGCATAAAGGATCTCTTCGCCGCTGTCCCCGCACTGGCTGATTACCGTACCGACCGGATCACAGACTTTTGATCTGCCGGCAAACGGCGCTCCATTTCCTTCCGGCCTGTTTACTGCCGCAATATACACCAGATTATCCAACGCACGGCAGGCAATGTTCAGGTCCCACCACGCTCTGTAATACCGAGCTGATCCCCAGGCCGCCGGTACCAAAATCAACTCAGTGCCCAGAAGTGCAAGATGCCTTGCAGTCTCCGGAAAACAAATATCATAGCAGATCAGGCAGCTGATTCTGCCCAGCGGAGTATCCCACACGGTCAGTCTGTCTCCCGCAAGCAGACAGTCCTTTTCGCCTTCGATCAGATGCGTCTTCGAGTAGGTTCCGATCTCCTCTCCCATATCATCCACCAGAACCGCGCTGTTGAAAACACCTTCAGACCGCTTCTCAAGAAACGGAATGAGCAGGTAAACACCATACTCCTTAGCCAGTTTCCGCAGACCGGATATATTCTGCCGGTCTCTCGTCTCCGCAAAGCCGCATGCCTCACGCATTCTGTCTGCACAGTAACCCGTCAGCAGTGCCTCAGGAAAACAGATCAGTCTTGCTCCGTTTTGCGCCGCCTCCTGTACAGCCGCTTCGGCCTTTTGCCGGTTCAACTGGACATTCAGGAATTCTCCGTTCATTTGCACCAGCGCGATGCGGTATTTTTCCTGTCTTTCCAATGCCATTCTCCCTATATATCCTGTTCTGTTGCTGCCAGGGCTTTTATTTCCGCCAGCACCGGTGCAAATGAATCACCGTATCTGCAGGACAGTATTGTATCAATGGCCTTTCGGACGCGTTCCGGTGTGTGATACAGGCTGTTAATCCGGATACCCTTTTCAATAATATCTTCCATGGAAATACCGGATCCGGGTTCACCGAGAGGCTCGACGGCACCTGATTTGATTATTTCGCCGGATTTCAGCGTAATTTCTACTCTGGTGTACCTCTTTGCAGGGAACAGTTTCTCGTATTCAGGGTCGCTCCTGAAAGTTATCTTCCTCATCAGTTCGGTCACGGCTTCTGATGTATCAATCCGGATACTGCTCTGTACCGGCCCGAAGTCCCCGCAAAGCAGATAAACTGCAACAGGATACAGCAGATTGTACTGGGCTTCTGTCTCATTTGCCGGCACTCCGGCATACAACTCTCCGGACGCACCGTACGAAAAGACGTCAATCCTTCCAATATCAGCAGGTACGATTTGGATGGATTCCTTCAGCTGCTTCAACGCGGTCAGCGCCCCCTGGGCCCACCTGCAGCAGGAAAAGAACTTGAAATACAAGTCAAATATGTAATACCTGCTGCCCAGCGAAGAGATATATTCTCCGTATTTTTCATCCGACAGGATATGAGCTTTACCGTCAAATCCCGTCTGTGCAAGGAGCACCGCTTCCATTCCAAGCTTTGAGCCAAGATAGATACCGTCCTTATTCAGAGAGGGAGTCCTTACCGTACGCATGCAGGGAGTCAGCGGTCCGTAATAATCCGCTATGCCAAGTGCGTTGGAAAGCTGGGTCAAATTCAGTCGCATCAGTTTTCCTGCGGCAGCGGCTGTTCCGACTCCTGCATAGGAACCGGTACTGTGGTAAAAGCCGTAATAATCCTGTAATGCAAGTCCCTGCCGCATTGCAGTTTCATAACCGGCAAGAAGCGCTGAAAGAACGTCACCGAATGTGCTGCCGGCAAATTCTGCCGCTGCCAGTATTCCTGATATAATTCCAGCTCCTGGATGTCCTTTTGTCATACTGTACCCGTCATCAATATCAAGGGCATTTGCCGCAACAGCATTCGCCAATGCAGCCCCGGCAAGGCTTGTCTTTTCACCAGTACGGAAAACAGTTGCTTCGTTTCCGGATAAAAACGCATGTGCATACTCAGCCCCTAACCGGCTCGATTCATTATGAGCACCGCAGCAGATTGTCATCGCAAGATCCAGAAAGCACATCCTGACATGCTGTTGGAGATCTGTTCCGGTTTCCTCAATCCTGATATCCCTGATAAAGTTCAGTAAAGCATCAATACCCGTATTGCTCATCATATCGCTCCTGACTGTCTGGCTGCCGGTTAACAAGCAACGCAGAATTATTATATTTCCACTGTTTCCGGTGTACAATCGACTCTTAGTTTATATCATTTTTGCTTCTTTATTACGGAATAAATGATCTGTTGCGTGCAATTTCCTTCAGATCATAAATCCTTCTGTTCATTCGTTTTTCCATAAACGCAATAAAAGCAGCGGTATCCAGTAATGTTTCCCGATCTCTGATCAGGTATTCGATCATTCCGTTGTCCAATGGTTCCGCATATATGTTTTCAGATTCTGAAAGCAAATTTTCATCGTTGATCCGCTGAAAAAACTGTCTGGGGAAAAAGCTTATCGGAACACGTGTAAACCTTTGGTTTTCAGCTTCGGGCGACTTAATCTGCCGATCCGTATTGAAGGCAGCGGGATATTCATCTTTCCCGACAGGCTTTTTAACTGTCATTACCGATATCCCGTTCAGGCGGGACATCGCCCGTTGAAAGCACCTTGTCAGAAACGGCCCATAAATAAACGGACTGCCGTCAACTACCATCGTGTTCCCTTCGTTTGGCGGAGCTGTCTCGTTCTCAGGCAGATAAATGAGCGTTATTCCAAGATTTTCTCCGTTACCCCATCTTTTTTCAACAAACTGCC
>JAEEGL014147474.1_pt1 | contig 11860 bp, 7 predicted proteins | sample 9134231 | NCBI WGS metagenome assembly JAEEGL01 (sample SAMN16246548, study PRJNA631951) | gut metagenome | biome: gut microbiome; feature: rumen; material: fiber-attached | host: Bos | place: Iran: Karaj | collected 2018-10 | reverse complement strand
TCCATGTTGACGCGCTTGCGGAGTTGGCAAACGAAGTTCTCAAAAGCCGAAAAGATGCCGTGGCGAAGCTTGTGCCGGACATGAAGCGGTATTCCTCCATCCTGAAGGTCGGTTCGTCTGCGGGAGGTGCGCGGGCGAAGGCACTCATCGGCTGGAACGAGGCGACGGGCGAGGTGCGGTCTGGACAGGTCGCGCTGCCGGAGGGCTTTGGCTACTGGCTCATAAAGTTCGATGGTCTCACCGGCAACGGCGACAAGGAAGGGGACGACAAATGGGGATATGGGCGCGTCGAATATGCCTATCACCTGATGGCGCGCGCCGCCGGAATCGAGATGACGGAATGTCGCCTGTGGAACAAGCGCCATTTCATGACGCGTCGCTTCGACCGGCTTGCGGATGGCGGCAAACTACACATGCAGACGCTTGGCGCAATCGCACACCTCGACTTCAACGATCCGACGGCGTATTCGTATGAACAGGCGTTTCGTGTCACGCGCCGCGTGGTGAACGACGCCCGCGCGAACGAGCAGCTGTTCCGGCGTATGGCGTTCAACGTGCTGGCGTGGAACTGCGACGATCACGTGAAGAACATATCGTATCTTATGGATCGCGGCGGCGAGTGGTCTCTTGCGCCGGCCTACGACGAATGCTACGCGCACAATCCCGAAGGCGACTGGACTTCGCGGCATCAGATGTCCGTAAACGGCAAGCGCATCGGCATAACCGATGAAGACATTCTTTCCTGCGCGACGTTCGCCAACATGCGCGAGCGCAAGGCGCGTGCCGTTCTGGACGAAGTGCGCGCCGCCGTGCGGGATTGGCCGCGTTTCGCCGCCGAGGCCGAAGTGCGCGACGATTATATCGCCAAGATCAACGCCAGGCTGAAAGGTGGATATTGGACATGAATATCGGACTGAATTTCCTGCGTATCATACTCACGCTCGGGGTAGTGATGGATCATTTCTGGTGGATGCCGAACCCGCAAGACCTGCGCGGTGTGGATGTCGCGCTCTGGCATCTTCGCACGTTGGCCGTGCCGGCGTTCATGACGATGACTTTCTTTTTCACGGCCAAGCGGTTTATCGGCGGTGACGTCACTTGGCTCAAGAAGCGGTTTCTCCGGCTCTACGAGCCGTTTGTCTTCTGGGCGGTCGTCTGCTTTGTCGGCACATTGCTTGTCGCACGTTTTGACCAGTCCTATTCCGTCACGTTCTCCGATTTGCTGTGGCAGCTTGCGCTTGGCCATAGCCAGAAACTGTCGCTCACCCAGTTCTGGTTCCATACGGATCTTCTGCTGTTGACAGCTCTCCTTTTCGTCGCGTTCCGTCTTGTCCGGATGAAAAGAGCCTACATCTATCTGTCTCTGGCGGCCATAGCCATCGGCTTTAGCATGCAGTATTCGACAGCGACCATGAAGGCGCTTTTCGCCTGGATGCCGTTTGAGGCCAAATATCCGCTTGGCCGCATGTTTTCCATGCTCCCCTACATGGGGGCGGGTGTTTTGCTCGCTGCGGCGAAAGACCGTCTCGACGCGGCTCCGGCGGGGGTGCGATGGGCGATCGCGATGATGGGGATATGGCTGGCGGCGTGGGTCGTCTATCTCCCTGTCACGCCGCGGCCGAGATCCGTTGTCGGCTACGAGGGGCTCAACCTGGCGCTCATAGCCTGGGGCGTCATGGCGATGTTCTACTATATTCCCTTCGACCGCATGCCCAAGATCTGTTCTCAGGTCGTGCTGTTCCTTTCCCGCTACTGCATGGGTGTCTATTGCGTCCATCATTTGCTGGGCAAGATACTTTTCGACCACGTATTCCATCTGGAACGCACCGAGACGTCGTTCGGCGCGATTACGGTCGCCCCCGGCTGGTTCTGGCTGCTTCTATGGGGACTGTCGTATTTCGTCTGCTGGTTGATCTCCATGATACCTGTAAAATTCTTCAAGAGGGTGGTGGAATGATGAAAGCATATAAAAAAGGTGTCGCGTTTCTCACCGCATGCACGGTTGCCGCGGCCATGGCCGCAGAGCCGCCTAAGACGGTCGAGATAGCATCGTTCAAGGAAGTGATCTCGCCCGAAGTAGGTGCGAAGATCTGCGGCTATGACGCGGATCAGGCGAGCGTGACCAAGCACGACGACTTGTGGGCGATCGGGCTTATGGTCGACGACGGCAAGGAGCGTCTGCTGATTGTCGCGTTCGACCTGCTGGGGCTTGACGGCGAGACCGTTCGCGACTTGCGCGCGAAATGCGCCGCCAAGGCGGGGATGAAGGAGAGCGCGGTGTTCTTTTCGTGCACGCACAACCATTCTGGACCCGAATCCGTGCGGCGTTTCAACATGCCGCAGTACATCAACCGTCAGTATCTGGACTATCTTGAGGCGCAAGTCCTGAAGGGGATCGCATCGCTGAAGGCCGCAAAGAGAACCCGATGCATAGTCCGGTTCAATTCCTCTTTCCCGGACGAAAACTACAATCGCCGTTACGTCACGAGCGACAACTGCGCGTCGTTCGTGCCGCTCCGCCGGGAGTACAAGTCGCTATGCAAGGGCCATACGGACCAGGAGCTTGGGCTTCTCATGTTCTACGACGTTTCACGCGTGGCGGGCAGGGACGGCCCCGTGTATGTGATCGGCAACTACGCGGCACATGCGCTTTCAAGCCATTCGCCCGGAATCGGCGGAATCAGGATATCGGCCGACTTCCCGGGATTCTTCCGCGACTACATCAAGGCCGAGACCGGCGCGGACGCGATGTTCATCCAGGGCGCGAGCGGCGACATCTGCCCGTACGGCGACGAGGAGGGCATGGATGCCGCAAGGCGTACGGGCGTCAACCTGGCCCGCGCGGCGATCGACGCCATCATCGACACCGGGCGCAACCTCGGCAGGTTTACCGTTCCCGATCCGCGCATAGGGCATTCCATACGCACCGTGTCCCTGCCGCTCAGGAGCGACCTGCGCGGACGCATCCAGCCGGAATACGACGATTCGGACGACATGAAGCTTGAGGTCCACTGCGTATCCATCGGCGATTGCGCATTTGCCGGCATGCCCGGCGAACTGCTGGCGGAACCCGGCCTGGAGATCAAATGGAACAGTCCGTTCCGCCGCACATGGATCGCGAACCTTTCGACGGCGTTCTGCGGCTACATGTCGCCGGCGAACTTCATGGTGGCCGGCGGCTACGAGCCGCTGAAGCAAAGCTTCGCGAGCCGCGGCACGTTCCGTCTCGTGGGCGAGACGGTCGACCAGCTCTTCGAGCTTCGCGCGCGGATGTTCCCCGAGGACGGCAAGGACGCGGATCCGTATCCCGACAATCTCACGCAGCCCATCGTCAACATTCCGGACGGAGTGAAGTACCGAAAGGTAAAAGCCGCAAAGCGCAATTGCAAATGAGTGTTAAGCGAAGAACCAACTTTTGGAATGATTGATATGATTAGTGTTTCATGGTCTCGTCATGTTTGGTATAATGCCTGTGCCTTTGAGGTTAAGAGTTGATATAAACCATGGTTGGCGAGTTTATAGCTCATCTTGTACAAAAGACAATCGTGGCGGTAATGCCGTGGCTTTCCTGTTGCGCTGTTGTCTTCGCGGTTCTATGGTTCCTTTCGCTTCGCTTCTGGAAGAGCCTCTTCGCTCGGCCTATTGCACGGTTCAAAGGACTTTCCCTGCGGAAGGAGATCGCCCTTGTGGGGGTAATCCTGGGAGTTGCGCTGACCGTTGTGCCGAAGAGCGATAGGGGCATGGGCGGAAATGGAGAATCTAGAATTGAGAATGGCGAATCGGGCGGAGGACCGCGCAGCCTGCCTCCGGCGCTCGCCTCTGCGTCCAACCTGATCGCCATACTGAGCTTCGTGCCCGACCCTCCGAACAGGTCGGCAGCGTTCGAGGTCGCGTGCTCGAACATCCTCTTCGACTACACGGCGTCCCGCGATCTCTACCTCTTCGCCTCCACGAACCTTCTCGAGCCGCGCTGGATGCCCATCTGTGCGTTCGCGATGCCCGCGGACACGAACATCTGCGCGTTCGCGGTGACGACGAACGACGTGGACGCGGCCGCGCTTCCGTTGTTCCTCGATTCCATGGACGGCATCGGGTTCTACCGCTTCGCCGCCGATATCGATACCGACGGCGACGGCCTCATCGACTCCTACGAGACGCTGTGCTCCTTCACCGACCCGGAGCTGGCGGACACCGACGACGACGGACTGGACGACGGGTACGAGATTTCCGCCGGCACCGACCCGCTCGTTTTCGATACGGACGACGACGGTCTCTCCGACGGGGACGAAGACTCCCTCGGCACCGATCCGCTAGTTTCCGACACGGACGGCGACGGTCTCCCCGACGGCGACGAGACGCTGACGCACGGCACCGATCCGTTCCTCTTCGACACGGATGGAGACGGACTTTCCGATTACGCCGAGATTTCGGCCGTCCACACGGATCCAGTCCTTGCGGACACGGACGGGGACGGTCTACTCGACGGTGACGAGATTCTGCTGTACACCGACCCGCTTCTCGCCGACACCGACGGAGACGGCATGCCGGACGGCTGGGAGGTCTGGAACTCGCTGAACCCCGCGGTGGACGACGCGGCGGGCGACGCGGACGGCGACGGCGTGGCTAACATCGACGAATGGCGCGCGGGCTCGGACCCCAATTCCGCGGACACGGACGACGACGGACTCCCCGACGCCGTGGAGTGCGCCGTCGCGGCGGTTTCGGCGGACGCGGTCCCCTGGTTCGACATGGCGGGCGCCACCGTCATGTCGCCCGCGACGGACGCCGATTCCGGCCTCTTCGCCTGCGATCTGCCGTTCACCAACACCGTCGCCGCGGTTCCGCTCGCCGTGGCCGTCGCGGACGTCAACGGCATGGTGTACTTCGGAGGCGCCTCGTCCACCAACGGCCTCTGCAGCCGGGACGAATGCCAGAGCATGTCCGAAGGCCTCGGCTTCCCGGGCGTCGCCGTCGCGCCGTACTGGAGCGACCTCAGGCTGCGCGCGTCGCTCGGCTCTTCGATCTCGCACAAGCTGGCCAGCCATTCGGGGACGAACTACTTCGTGATCCAGTACGGCCGCGTCGGCACGCAGGGATGGAGCGATAACAGCGAATTCTCCTTCCAGGTGTCCGTGCCCGAGACGTTCCCGTCCAATACGGTCTATGTCAGGTACGGCACGCTCGTGGACGGGAGGGACTACGCCTGCATGGTCTCGATCGGCGCGCAGTCGCCCGGCGGCTTCGCGAAGGTCCCGCTTTCGTTCGCCGCGCCCGTCCATGCGCCGGTCGGGTACGGCGCGACTGTCGCCTACCGTTTCGGATGCGGCACGGATCCGCTGAACGCGGACACCGATGGAGACGGGTTGCCCGACGGGGCCGAGACGCTGTCGCACGGCACGGATCCGCTTCTCGCCGACACCGACGGAGACGGACTCCCCGACGGCTGGGAGATCCTGCATGGCCTCGATCCTCTTTCCGCCTCCGGCGGCGACGGCTCGTCCGGCGATCCCGACGACGACGGCCTGTCCAATGCGGCCGAACTTGCGGCCGGCACGGATCCCGCCGTTCCGGACACCGACCTTGACGGCCTTTCCGACGGTGCGGAAGCGCTGACGCACGGGAGCGATCCCCTCTCGCCCGACACGGACGGAGACGGCCTGGACGACGGGGAGGAGGCGTACCTGGGCACGTCGCCTTTGCTGTCCGACACCGATGGAGACGGACTCCCCGACGGCTGGGAGATACAGTATGGCCTCGATCCGCTTTCGGCCTCCGGCGGCGACGGCGCCGACGGCGACCCCGACGGCGACGGAGTGGAGAACGCAAGGGAGCTCGCCCTGGGGACGGATCCGCTCGACGGCGACACGGACCTTGACGGGCTTTCCGACGGCGAAGAGGCGGGCAGGCGCAGCGCCAGTGTGGCCGCGCCTTGGTTGGACATGCAGGCCTTGGGTCCATCCTGCCCCGGCTGGCGCGTGTTCGACGCGGACAACCCGCCGGACGGCGTGCGCATGGCCATCCCGAACCCCATCTCCGCCTCCGGCGTGACATACACGCACTTTTCCGTGGACACGTGCGGAGTGGTGCATCTCTACACCAACGGTCTCGACATGGCCGCCGCGACATTGCCGTGCCGCGATCTGGAACAGGAGGCCGGTTGCCCATCCTCCTTCACCGCCGCCGCTCTCTGGGCGCCGCTGGAGTTCGGCACGCAGTCCGTCGTCAGTGTGTGCCAGTACGGTCGGCACCTTCTTGTCGTGGAGTATTCGCGCATGTGCCTCGAAGGAACGTCGGGTTCCCCCGGCGACGAGGCGACCGTGCAGGTGGTGGCCGGGCCGGACATCGACGGTTCGCTGCTGCTTGAGTTCGTGTACGGCGATGTCGGCTCGAACGTGTGCAACGCGGCGTCGGTCGGCTTCAGCGGAATCGGCGGGCGCATGCGGCAGACATATTCGTTCCTTGGAACTCAGCCCTTGGCGCATCGCACCGTGGACTTCTGGACGGAGACGGGTCTGGGGACCGATCCGGCCCTTGCCGACACGGATGACGACGGACTCTTCGACGGCGCCGAGGTGTTGACGCACGGTACAGATCCGTTCCTTGCCGACACGGACGGGGACGGACTTTCCGATTACGCCGAGATTTCGGCCGTCCATACGGACCCTGTCCTTGCGGACACTGACGGCGACGGGCTTCTCGACGGATGGGAGGTCGCGAACCAGCTGAATCCGCTCTCCTCTTCCGGCGACGATGGCGCCGGCGGCGACATCGACAACGACGGCCTGACGAACATCCAGGAGCAGGCTCTTGGCGGCAATCCCCGCAGCGCCGACACGGACGGCGACGACCTTTCTGATGCGCTGGAGGTGCAGAATGGAACTGATCTTTCGCTTGCGGACACCGACCGTGACGGGTTGACGGACGGGCAGGAAGTCACGCTCGGCCTGAACCCACTCCAGCCGGATTCCGACGGCGACGGAATGAACGACGGATGGGAATACCAGCACCGGAATGCGGGTTTCGATCCGGCCGTGGACAACGCGGCAGACTTGAACCAGGACAACGACGCCGACGCCGATCCGGATGGCGACGGCGCGTCGAACCAACAGGAATCGGATGCTGGCACTGATCCGGATAACCCCGACTCGGACGGAGATGGCATCGGCGACGGAACCGAAATCGGGCAGGGTACGAACCCCAACGACCGTGCCGACACCATTCCGGTAAGATGGGTTTCCGTGACAGGCGATCTTGGCGAAGGGAAAACGAAGCTGGTACGGGAAAGCGTGACGATCCCTGCCGGGACTTCGGCTTTCGTAGGCGTGTTCATACATAGCGAAGAATATCCGTACTATACCGGACAGGCGTCGCGGTTCGACGATCAGGTCTTCTGGTGGGTTGAAGCGGGCGGCAGGGCGCATCTCCACGGAGTGGCTAACGTCAACAACGAGGATGGCGCGTGGGACGCGGCCGACGCGAATGGCCAGTCTGCGCATGGATTCGGCCCTGTCGTTCTGAAGGATGCGACATTCTGCACGGCTCCCGGCGACGCCGATCTTTCCGTGCATGTGGACATTTCGGCCAAGAACGTCAGCGACGGAAGCTTTCCGAGCACCGTTCTCGTCGGGTTCTTCCCGGTGAAGGTCGTGCAGGCGAACATGCCCGCGGGTGTAGGCGTCGCCGGCACGACAGACGGCGGCACATCCTACGTGCGGGCGTTCATCCCCACGAACGGGATCGCCTACATAACCGCCCAGCCCGCCGCGCCGCAGCTGACGGCACAGGTCAAGGACCTGCCGGAATGGCTGCGCGTGAAATGGAACATGACGCTCGTTTCGGAACGGCCCGAGCGGTTTGACGGCATAGACGACCGTACGCTTCCTCAGGTTGAGCTTAGCGGCTCTGCGCCGTACTACATCACGGTGGAACTAAACAACGAGATTGTCGGCGGACGATGCAACCTCGGCATACAAGTCGCCGGCGGACCGTCGATAACCTATCCGTTCTTCATTCGCGGGAAGAATCCGCTTGACGCCACGGCGCGGGCATACATAACGGCGCAAGTTCCTGCAAATACTGCCGCATATGCGTGGAAAATCTCAAAACACGAAAGCAAGACAGGTAACGCAACGCGATTTTACAACCAGTTCAATCCTTCTCAGGATACGTACAAGGAATTACCATTCAAGGGTAATGGCGCGAGCAACTGGGGATGGGGATTGGCGCAAATCGATAGAGGACGCAACAATCCTAACACGGGGGAAATCTACGATTGGCATCAGAATGTCGATGCGATGAGGGTAAAACTCCAAGAAGCAAGTGACAATACAACACGATTTATTGGTTACTATTCCAGCTCGTATTCATCGTTCCCAAATTGGACAGAACCGCCTGCCACGAATATAAACGGACAAGTGGTGTCTGCGGAAATGTGGTCGATACTTACATTGTACAATGGAAGCGGCGGGATTCCTGAACAAAGAACACCGACTAGCCCAAGAGCTTTTCATAGTCCTGTTCAGTTTATCCCTGCAACAGGCGAGTGGAAATTTCACACCAATTCTTCTAACCCCGATTATGTCAGAGATGTTCTGACTGATTCCGAACTACAGGAGATCGAATGATGAGAACACTTGAAATGCCAGTGATCGCTGCGGCTGTGGTCGCTTCCATGACCATGAGTGCAGAGAGTACTCCGTATGAACCACTATCGCAAGCCAGAGGCCAAGCTTTGGTTAAAGATGCGTTTCACAATGTTCCTTTCTGGACAGGAGCATGGGGAAACGACGTTTCATTCCTTCTCCCGTTTCAGTGGAGTACTCCAGACAAAAGGATCTTTACATATTTTTCTGCGGCTGAACACAAATTTTCTGATGGGAGAGCATGGGAATTGGACGAGATTGACACTGGAAGACTTCGTTACTGTAAACACGATCGGTCTCCAGATGTCGACATTTGGTTTGAGCCTGAACAGTTATTTGAGGTCGAATTTTCCAGTAAAAGAAGAATCATCTGCTACCACAATGAAAAGATGCGAGGTAGCGATGCTGAGACCGATGGCGTAGGATTTATTGAAGATTTTATATGGAATGAATTGAGTGTGAACACGAACGGATGGCCAAATAAGACTTTACTGAAAGGATGGCCTTCGGCATTGTTTGCAGATAGGGGATTTAAGTCTATTTATAGTATTGTACCGCTGAAGTTCCGGGGGGCAAAGGCTGAAACTGTACAGGAGAAGGACGAAATTCGCAAACGGCTTGATGGATATTCTGGCACGCAGTCGAGCTGGGGCATAGCTCCGCTAAAGAAGAGAGAACTGGCCTCCATTCACCGTAAATATGTAAGAGATGTACTTTTGTCAAATGATGTTTCAACAGTATATCTAATAGCCTGTGATGCTAATCATGACGGAATATGCGATGCCTATGCATCGTCTGATGCGGAAAGAGTAGGCGTGGGCAAATACAGGTGGTCGCTGTACCTTGGCGGCAGTTCTGGATTTACTCGTCAGAAAGAAGCTGAAAAGTTTTCTGTAAACCGTGCGGAGGACTTGTATTTTGAAACAGATGTAGTTGCGGCGAAAGGCGATTTCTTTAGGGTGGACAGAATAAAGATGCCAGCATACGTAATTGTACTTACGGAACTTGACGGACACCCCGAATCCTGGAGTTACGCCCACCACGATAGTCCTGTAAAAAATTTTAGGAGCAGGGAAGGGTTCTCCAACGCAGAATTCTTCAGTTGTCTCAAATGCGGTAAGCCAGGTGTGGCAAGCATACGAGATATGTTTCTGTCTTATTATGCGCTTGTCCGTGCAGAAAGACTTGATTGCGAATCATTTCATGATTAGTAAGTCAGTCGAAACGATCCTATGGAATCACACGCGCAAAGTCATGTGGCTATGGGAAGTTCTAGTTGTATGAACCAACTTTTTCTTCTACCACGATCAAACCACGGTATGCTATAATACCCGCCGATGAATGCCAAAGGCAAGAAGAAAAGGACGGTTCTGCTGGGCGTTACGGGGTCGATCGCGGCGTACAAGGCCTGCGAACTCGTGCGCCTGTTCGTGAAGAACGGCGATGACGTGCACGTCGTGATGACGCGCAACGCCTGCGAGTTCGTCACGCCGCTCACGTTCCAGACGCTTTCCCGCAATCCCGTGGCGTGCCGCCAGTTCGACGAACCTGCCGATTGGCGGCCCGGCCACATCTCGCTCGCCGAAGCGGCGGATGTCGTCGTCGTCGCGCCAGCGACCGCCAACATCATCGCGAAGATGGCGCATGGGATCGCCGATGACATGCTCTCATCCATACTGCTTGCGACAAGAGCCCCCATTGTGGTCGCGCCCGCGATGAACGCCGGAATGTATGAAAACGCCGCCACGCAGGCCAACCTCGAGACGCTCCGCTCGCGTGGCGTAAATGTGGTGGAACCGGCCTCGGGCGAATTGGCGTGCGGCACTTCCGGCATGGGACGGCTGGCGGAACTTTCCGACATACTCGCGTTTGCCGCCGCGCTCTAGTCTTGACATGCGCGGCTGGCTCGTATATTCGCCCGAAGGGTATGGGATCAACCGCTGGTTCGCGGATCGTCTTGTCGCATCCGCGAAGACGGAAGGGCTCGACCTTTCCCTGAAGATCGTCCCCGGCGGTTCTGGCCTGCCGCAGGAACCTCTGCCGCGTTTCGCGATTGTTCGTGCGATACGTCCGGATATTTCCGTCATGCTCGAGTCGAAGGGCGTGCGCGTGTTCAACAGCGCCACGGTTTCGCGAATCGCAAACGACAAATGGCGGACGTACCTTCTTGCGAAGGAGCTGGGGCTGGATGTCCTTCCCACCGTCTCGTTCTCGTACCCCGGAAAACCGCAGATGACTTTTCCTTTCGTGGTCAAGTCGCTTGACGGACATGGCGGTGCCGAGGTGTTCATCGCGCGCTGCGACACCGATCTCGCGGCAATCGCCGCCCGCACGGACAAGCGCACATTCATAGCGCAGGAAGTCTGCGACGAGCCTGGCGTGGATATGCGCGTATACGTCCTTGGCGGCAGGGCGGTCGCCGCCGTCCGGCGTGAATCGCGAACAGATTTCCGCAGCAACTTCAAGCTGGGCGGCGAAGTGGCGCAGGCGACCCCGTCGGCTGGGCAGATCGCCGCCGTAGAGCGGTTGCACCGCCGTCTCGCATTGGATTTCGCAGGTGTGGATTTCGTACGCCATGGCGGGAACTGGGTGTTCAACGAGATCGAAGATGTCGTGGGAACGCGCATGCTTTACGCCACAACCGGTCTTGATCCCGCCGCGATGTTCATTCATCATGTCCATATGGCCCTGTACCGGCCGGAAGACACGTCAAATATGATATCAAATACTTGAATCCAAAGGCTGATCGATGGAAGGCACATCTATATTTTCACGTTCTTCGGGCGTAATCCTGACAGTGGCGATGCTAGTCATGAGCAATCTCTTCATGACGGTGGCATGGTACTGGCATCTCAAGCTTCAGAAGCCAGGCGCCTCGCACTGGCCGCTTGTCGCGATCATAGTGGTCAGCTGGCTCATAGCGCTTGTGGAGTACATGATCGCGGTGCCGGCAAACAGGATCGGCTCGGCCGCCGGACTGAACGTCGCCCAGCTCAAGATCATCCAGGAAGTCATCACGGTGTGCGTCTTCGTGCCGTTCATGACGTTCTTCATGGGCGAGAAATGGCGCTGGGACTACCTTTGGGCTCTCCTTTGCATGGTAGGCGCCGTGTATTTCGTCAACCGTGCTAAACTGTAGGCATGAAGAACGGTTTCGCAGGATTCTTGAGGGGACAGGGTTTCGGCATTGCGATTCTCGCGTGTGCCGCGGTGTCGTT
>JAEEGL013347613.1_pt1 | contig 11860 bp, 12 predicted proteins | sample 9134231 | NCBI WGS metagenome assembly JAEEGL01 (sample SAMN16246548, study PRJNA631951) | gut metagenome | biome: gut microbiome; feature: rumen; material: fiber-attached | host: Bos | place: Iran: Karaj | collected 2018-10 | reverse complement strand
CCTGGTGAAGGCGGACAGCGAGCACAGGCCGGGCCCCTTCACCTACGGCCGCAGCCACGCGGACGGGGCCAACATGCTGGCCCGGGCGGTGGCGCCCCACGGGGGCAGGGTGGTCTGGCGGGCCTTCGTCTACAACTGCATGCAGGACTGGCGGGACAAGACCACGGACCGCCCCAAGGCCGCCTGCGACACCTACCTCCCCCTGGACGGCGACTTCGATGAGAACGTGATCCTCCAGGTGAAGAACGGCCCCTACGACTTCCAGGTCCGGGAGCCGGTTTCTCCCACCCTGCTGGCCATGCGGCACACCTCCCTGGGGGTGGAGTTCCAGCTGGCCCAGGAGTACACCGGGCAGCAGATCGACCTCTACGCCCTGGCCCCGGTGTTCCGGGAGTTCTTTGACGACGTGCCGGCGGAGCGCCTCCGGGCCATTGCCGCCGTGACCAACCTGGGCCGGGACGACAGCCTCTTCGGCCATCCCTTCGCGGCGGCCAACCTCTACTGCTATGGGCGCTTTGCCTGGGATCCCGCCGCCGGGGCGGAGGACTGCCTGCTGGACTGGGCCCGGCTGAGCTACCCGGAGGCGGCGGAGACCCTGGCCCGGCGGCTCATGATCCCCAGCCGGGGGGTCTATGAGCGCTATGCCGCTACCCTGGGCCTGAACTGGATGGTGACCCCCCACGACCACTACGGCCCCAACCCCTCCGGCTATGAGTACGACCGCTGGGGCACCTACCACCGGGCCAGCCGGGACGCCGTGGGCATTGACCGCACGGAGGCGGGCACGGGCTACCTGGCCCAGTACCCCGCGGAGCTTCAGGCCCGCTATGCCGACCCGGCCGCCTGCCCGGAGGAGCTGCTGCTCTTCTTCCACCGCCTGCCCTACAGCTGGCGCCTGCGGGACGGCCGGACCCTGATCCAGCGGATCTATGACGATCACTTCGAGGGCGCGGCCCTGGCGGAGGAGATGCTGGAGACCCTCCGCACCCTGCCCCTCCCCGAGCCGGACCGCACCGAGGCCCTGGCGCGCATGGAGCGGCAGGTCCTCAACGCCCGGGAGTGGCGGGACGTGGTGAACACCTTCTTCCACCGCCTCTCCGGCGCCGCGGATGAGCAGGGACGCACCATCTACGACTGATGACTTTCCACCCCCGGTGTGGTATAATGGACCCCGGACGCGCCATGGGGCGCAAAGGAACTGAGCGGATGTGATCGACCTTGAGAATCCTTGCCCTGGAGACTTCCTGTGATGAGACTGCCGCCGCGGTGGTGGAGGATGGCCGCACCATCCTCGGCAATGTGGTGTTCAGCCAGATCGACCTGCACGCCCTCTACGGCGGGGTGGTGCCGGAGATTGCCAGCCGGGCCCATGTGGAGGCCTGCGACCGGGTGATCGACCAGGCCCTGCGGGAGGCAGGCCTGACCTTTGACGGGGTGGACGCCCTGGCGGTGACCTGCGGGCCCGGCCTGGTGGGGGCCCTCCTCACCGGGGTCAGCTGCATGAAGGGGCTGGCCTATGCCCTGGGGAAACCCCTGGTCCCGGTGAACCACATCGAGGGCCATATCGCCGCCAACTACCTCACCTCCCCGGAGCTGACCCCGCCCTTCCTGTGCCTGGTGGTCTCCGGGGGCCACAGCCACCTGGTGTGGGTGCCGGACTATGCCACCTACACCCTCCTGGGACAGACCCGGGACGACGCGGCGGGGGAGGCCTTTGACAAGGCGGCGCGGGTATTGGGCCTGCCCTATCCCGGGGGCCCCCGGGTGGACGCCCTGGCGGAGGAGGGGGACCCGCTGGCCTTCAGCCTGCCGGAACCCCGGGTGGAGGGCCGCTATGACTTCTCCTTCTCCGGCATGAAGACCGCCTTCCTCAACCTGGTGAACCAGCTGGAGATGCGGGGAGAACCGCTGCCCAAGGCGGACCTGGCGGCCTCCTTCCGCCACGCGGTGGTGGAGTCCCTGGTGCGCAAAACCATGCTGGCGGCCCGGGAGAAGCAGGTGCCGGCCCTGGCCCTGGCGGGGGGCGTCTCCGCCAACCGGGCACTGCGCCGGCGCATGACGGAGGCCTGCCGGGAGGCGGGGATCCCCCTGTACCTGCCCCGGCTGGACCTGTGCGGGGACAACGGCGCCATGATCGCCTCCGCGGCGTACTGGCGCTTCCTGCGGGGGGAGACGGCCCCCCTGACCCTCAACGCGGTGCCGGGACTCCGGCTGATCCGGGAGGTGTGACCATGGCCAGCAAGGAAATCCTCCGCACGGTGAAGTTCACCCTTTTCTCCATCTCCGCCGGGGTCATCCAGATCGGCACCTACACCCTCTTCTACGAGGTCTTCCACTGGGCGCCCTGGCTGGCCTACCTGGTGTCGCTGATCCTCAGCGTGCTGTGGAACTTCACCTTCAACCGGAAGTACACCTTCCGCAGCGACGCGGACATCCGCCGGAGCATGCTGCTGGTGGCGCTGTTCTACGTGGTCTTCACCCCCCTGAGCACCTGGTGGACGGCGGCCCTCACCGGGGAGAACCCCTTTACCGGCGCCCAGGCCAGCGCGGAGCCCCTGGTGAACAACTATGTGGTGCAGGCGGGCACCATGGTGGCGAACTTTGTGCTGGAGTTCCTCTGGCAGCGCTTTGTGGTCTACCGGGACACGGTGGACACCGCCGGGAAGAAGAACTGACCCATTCCCGATGGGGAAGCAAAGGAGACGCGACATGGCGGAGACGCGGGAGACGGAGGGCAGAAAGCTGCCGGCCCTGGTGATCACCCTGCTGGGGATCCTGTGGCTGGCTGTGTTTCCCCTGGCCTGCGATTTCACCTATGCCCACATCACCGAGGCGAAGTGGACCGCCATGTGGGTCGGCACGGGCCTCAGCATACCCGCCGCCTGCTTTGTCCTGGGCTGGATGGAGGCCGGGCGCATGCGCCGTCCGGCCCTGCTGCCCCTCTTCCTGGTCCTGGGCCTGCTGTCCTGGACGGCGGTGGCCGCCCACGAGGGCAGCTGGGCCGACGCGGTGAACGACCGGGGGCAGCTGGTGACCATCTGGGGGGACGCCCGCTTCGAGGGCCTCCTGGCCCAGGCGGGCTACACCCTCATCTTCCTGGGCATGAGCCTGTACCCGGTGAAACTGTGCCGGGTGAGCGCGGCGGCCGCGGCGGCCCTGGGGCTCTTCACCCTGCTGACGGCAGTCCAGTACACGGGGACCAACCCCCTGGGCTTCTTCCCGGAGGGCTTCAACATCCGGGCCAACTATGAGTTCCAGGGCACCATCGGCAACATCGACATGGTGGTGGGCTACCTGGCCCTGGTGACCCCCCTGACCCTGCTGCCCTGGCTGCTCCGGGGCGGCGCCGGGCGGGGATGGGCGGCGGCGGGCGGCCTGTGCGGGGTGGCGCTGTTCCTCTTCACGGAGGTGCAGGCGGGGTACTTCGCCCTGGCGGTCCTCTGCGCGGCGCTGGTGTATTTCATGCTGACCCGGCCTGCGTGCAGGGGGCGGGGCTTCCTGCTGCTGGCGGGGATGGCGGGGACACTGCTGCTGCGGCGCAGCGTGCTGCTCCCCTGGCTGGACGGCTCGGAGGAGGTCTGCCTGAACCTGTCCCCGGACGCGTGGAAGCCGGTCCTTCTGGGCCTGGGCGCGGCGGGACTCCTCGCCGGCCTCCTGCTCCGGAAGCGGGAAGGAGGGAAAGGCCTGTCCCGGCGGACGGCGCTGCTGATCCTGGGGGGCCTGGCCCTGTGCAGCCTGCTCGCGGTGGCCCTGCTGCCCCTGCCACAGAGCGCCGGGGGCCTGTGGGAACTCCATGAGATCCTCCAGGGCCGGCCCCAGGACAGCTTCGGCTCGGAGCGCTGGGGGGTGTGGCGGATCGCCGTGGACATGGCCCTGGACCACCCGGTCGCCGGCATCGGGCCGGACACCTTCTCCCAGGCGGAGGAGGGCTATCTGGCGGACGCCTTCATGCTGCTGGAGCAGCACTTCGACAACCCCCACAATCTCTTTCTGGGCTATCTCTACGCCAGCGGCTTTCCCGGGCTGCTGCTGTATCTGGCGCTGCTGGGGGTACTCCTGCGGCAATGCCTGCGGGGAGGGGACGCCGGGGCGGTGCTGGGGGTGGCCCTGCTGTGCTACCTGGCCCAGGGCTGCTTCACCTTCTCCATCTGCCTGATCTCCCCCATGGCCTGGGCTGTCATGGGCATGGCGGCCGCCCTGGGCCGCGGGGGGAGGAGACAGGACGGGGAACACAACGAGGGGAGGACGGACCATGATCATACCGGCGGAGCTGAGACGGAGAGCCCGTCAGGCGCTGAAGCGCGACTTTGCCACCATCCTGCTGATCGCCCTGATGGCGGTGCTGCCCCTGCTGCTGAACAGGGCCCTGATGAACATGGCGGTGGCCCGCTGCACGGACCTGATCGACTGGGTCAGTGCCAGCACCATGCGGAATGTGACGCGGCAGCAGCTGCTGGAGATGCTGAGCCCGGGCCGGGACTTCTTCCTGGCGGCGGGGGTCATGGCGGTGCTGGCCTTCCTGCTGTCCTTCCTGAACCTGGGGCAGATCAACAGTGAGCTGAAGCTCCTGCGGGGGGAGAGCATCACCCCGAAGGACGCCCTGTCCCGGGCGGGACTGTGGCTGAAGGCCATGGGGCAGCTGCTGTGGGAGGCGCTGTGGATCTTCCTGTGGAGCCTCCCGGGCATGGCCGTGACCTTTGCGGGCTACCTGCTGGTTTTCCGGAACCCGGGCATCAGCAACTTTCTGGTGAGCCTGGGCTCCCTGTGCACCTCGGTGCTGGCGGTGCGGGCCGCGCTGCGCTACAGCATGGGGCCCGTGATCCTGGCGGACAGGCCGGACACCGGCGTCCTGAGGGCCCAGCGGGAGAGCATCTCCATGATGAAAAGCCGCACCCTGCTGCTGCTGATCGTCATCATGTCCTTCCTTCTGCTGGAGTTCCTGGTTACCCTGGTCACCGCCTATCTCCCCGGCATGCTGGGGGCCACCCTGGGCATGGCGGCGGACCTGGCCCTGTCGGTGTATATCAGCACCACCGTCTGCGCCTTCTATGAGGCCTGCCGGGAGAAGCCCGCCGTGCAGTTTGCCCGGGAGGGCTCCGGCCCGCTGTGGATGCCGGCGGAAAGCGTGATCCCGGAGGAGATCGGTCCGGAATCCGGGGACGGGGAGGAGCCGGAGGAGACCGGCGGAAACGATTGGACGGAAACGGAAGAGCCGGACGGGTCCGAGCCGGAGGAACAGGACCGGCCGGAGCCCGAGGGGGAGGACCGGCCGGAGTGAGGTGAAGCCCCCAAGCCGAAGACGCACCGGGTCCGGCCCGCCGCGAGGGACAGCGGCAGCCGGGCGGCGGTGCGCTTTTCCTTTGCCCGGGAGGGCCCGGAAAGAAAAAACTCCGGTCCCGGGCGGGCGGCCGGAGAAGAACGAGGAGAAAAATTGATTTACAAATATTTTATCCAAAAATCGAAAAATCCCTATTGACACGCCGGGGGAGCTGTGGTATTCTTTCGCCACACCGGAAGCACCCCATACGACCGACCGTTCAAGTCCCTCCAACACCCCCTGTTTTCCGACGAGAAAGGAGGCATCCGCATGAACGGAACCCTGTACGTATCCATCGACATGACGGCCACCGGCAAGAAGATCGAGACGCTGCGCAAGGTGCGCGACATCACCATCAGCGAGATGGTGAACACCCTGGGGCTGACCTCGCCCCGGGCCTACTACAAGTGGCGCGCCGGGATCTGCCTGCCCTCCATCGACAACCTGTGCGTCCTCAGCAGCATGTTCGACACCACCATCGACGAGCTCATCGTGCGCAGCGCATGAGCTTTTTCTTCTCTCCTCCTGTTTTCTCCGGCGGACAGAGGGCTTAGGCCCTTTTTTCTTTACTTCGCCCGGGGGAGGAGGGTCAGGAGGATCAGCTCGCAGGGGTTGTTGAAGCGGGGGACGAGGGCGTGGTTGCTCAGGCCCCGGCTGACCAGGAGGCGGTCCTCATCGTAAAAGCCGCTGGTGAGCCGGGGAAAGAGCCCCTGTCCGGGGGCGTAGAGGCCCTGGCCGAAAATGCGGACCTGCCCGCCGTGGGCGTGCCCCGCCAGGGTGAGGTCGATGCCCCTGCCAGCCACCCAGGGGAAATAGTCCTCCGGATGGTGGCACATCAGCAGGCGGAACGCCTCCCGCTCCGCCAGGGCTGCCACGACGCGGCTGTCCCTCCGGGAGGACTTCTTCTGGGAGGTGAGGCCGCCCAGGACCACGTCCTCCCGCAGGAGGACGGCCTCGTCGTCCAGCACGGTGACACGGCTCTCCGCCAGCACGGCGCGCCATTCCTCCGCATGCTTCATCCGCTGCTCGTGGTTCCCCAGGGAGTGGTACACCGGGGCGATCTCCGGGGCCCGGGCCAGGAAGGCCCTGGCCTGGGTCTGATCCCCGTGGTAGTGGCGGTTGATGAGGTCCCCCACCACCAGGATGGCGTCCACCCCGGCCATGGCCGGGAGGAGCTCCTCAAAGGGCGCGTTGTGCAGATCCGCCGCCACCGCCAGGGACAGGGGGCGCTGCAGGGCCCCCCGGCGGTCTGTCCAGGTGAGCCGGTTGATGACGCGTTTCATGCGCCCGGTCACCTCCAATCCTCATACCGCCGGTAGGGGAGGAACAGCAGGATCCCGGCCAGAACGACCAGAAAGCAGGCCCCCAGGAAGGTGAGGAGCTGCCCCTGCAGGAACACCCGCATCTGGACGCCGAGCACGGGGGAGAGGGAGGCCGCCTTGCCCTGCAGATCCATTAGTCCCACGGGCAGCAGCCAGAGCAGGGCCCCCAGGGCGCCGCTGAACAGGGCGGCCCCCGCCCACCGCCGCTTCCGGAGCAGGAGCAGCACCAGGAGCAGCAGCGCCGTGAGGCCCGCCGGGATCGCCAGCGCCACGGGCAGCAGCCGGTGGAGCCGTGCCAGGGGCAGGCGCCGCGCCACGGCGGTCAGCAGGCTCAGCCGCAGGGGGAGCACCGCCCGGGCCACTGCCCGCTCCACCCCGTAGGCGCCCTCGTCCCGGGCGATTTGCCGCCGCTGCACCGCGGGGCCTTCCGCCTCATAGAGGGGGTCCTCCAGGATGGCCTCGGCCAGGCCCTCCGCCGCGAAGTCCGGCACGGCGGCGCTTTCCTGTCCCAGGAGCAGGGCCCGCAGCCAGTCCGCGCTCTCCCGGGCGAGGGCCTGCAGACGCCGGGGGGAATAGAAGGCCAGGGCGGTCTCCGGCCGGAAGGGCAGCTTCTCCGCCACCGCCCGGATGCCCGCCGTGGCGGCTTCCTGACGGACAGCCTCCACCCCGGGGGCGTCCACGGCATCCTCCCAGAGGCCCCGGTCCAGCATGGCGGCGGCCAGGGGGGTCAGCAGCAGGCAGAGGGTGACGGAGAACGTCAGCAAAAAAGCAAGGACCCAGGCCAGTCCCCGGTGCCTCATGGGATCACCACCGCCTTCAGCCCTGCCATGAGCCAGTCTTCCGCCATGGGCACGCCCCAGATCACGGCCGCCGCCACGGCCAGCAGCGCCGGCAGCAGCAGGATCAGCGGGGCCCAGCGGACGGATCTCTCCGGGGCTTTCCAGGTGTTGGTCATGTTGGTTCCCTTCCTTCCATGTCCTCTCCCCGGCATTATAGCGGAAAGCTCCGCCGCCTGCAAGAGCGGAATCCGGCGCGGAGAGCGGGAAATGCCCGCAAAAAAGCTCCCCGGGGCGGGGAGCGGAAGGGCTCAGGGGGAGGGGGGCGCCTCCTCCCGGGCGCTGGTCAGGGCCTCCAGCTGGTCGTGGATGCGCTGCATCCGCTGGTCCAGGGCGGAGATGTCGTTGGCGGTGAGGTGGAGTTCGTCGGAGATCTCCTCCGGGACCCTCTCGGGGACCTTGTAGCGCAGGGTGTGCTCCAGGGTGGCCCAGAAGTCCATGGCGATGGTGCGGATCTGGATCTCCACCGGGACGGCCATCCGCTTCATGTTCAGGTAGACGGGGACCTCCACCACCAGGTGCAGGCTGCGGTAGCCGTTGGGCTTGGGGTCCTTGATGTAGTCCCGGACCCGGATGACCCGGATGTCGTCCTGGCCCATGAGGGCGTCGGCCACGGTGTAAATGTCGCGGATGTAGGAGCAGATCACCCGCACCCCGGCGATGTCGTAGAGGTTCTCCACGGCGGAGGCGATGCTCACCTCCAGGCCGCGGCGCCTCAGCTTCTCCATCATGCTGGGGACCGTCTTGAGACGGTGCTGCATGGAGTGGATGGGGTTGCGCTTCCGGCGGAGGGAGAACTCGTCGTCCAGCCCCTCCAGCCGGGCGCGGACCAGGCGGATGGCAGCCTGATAGCGCAGACGCACCTCCATGTATTCCGCCACCATGGGCTGGAACTCCGGCACCAGCTGCAACACCTGCATGGAATTCAGGGTGTCCACCGATCATGCCTCCTCTCTCCCGCGGGGGCAGGAGAAACTCACTTCATCCGGTAGGTGATCATGGCCTCCACGATCTCGGGGTACACCCACTCGCCGCTGCTGCGGCGGATGATGCCGAAGCGCTCGCCGTTTCCCTTGAAATTGCCGTTGTCCCACCAGCACACGGGAATGTTGTAGGAGGCGCCGTAGGCCACATAGGTGGCGGCGTGGTCCACCCGGGCGGCCACATTCTCGTTGCGGTTCATGGAGCCGAACTCGTCCATGACCACCGGGATGCCCTTGCTGATGTAGTTGTCGTACAGGCCGCGGAAGGCGCCGCTGATGCTCCCGGCGTCCATGATGATGTTGTGGTTGAACTGGGGGGTGCCGTTGGCCTCCAGGGCGAAGGAGTAGGGCACATAGCCGTGGGCCTCCACCATGATGCGGTTGTCCGCCGTGTCTGTGGGCAGGGTGAAGTACTTCGGGTTGGTGTTGGCCGGGGCGGCGGCGTAGCCGGGAACCAGGAGGTAGCGGTCCGCGTTGCAGCCGCCGGCGGCCCGCACGGTGTCCACAAAGGTCTGGTTCAGGATGTTGAGGCACTCCGCGGCCTCCAGGCAGACGGGATTGCCGGACTGGAAGCTCCACTCATAGGCGGTGCCCACCAGCCGGGGCTCGTTCAGGGACTCGAAGATCAGCCGGTCGTCGTAGTCCGCGAACCGCCCCGCCACCTGCTCCCAGATCCGGGAGACGTAGCGCACGGAGTTCTCCAGGTGCGCCCGGTCCGGATAGAAGAAGTCCGGGTAGTTGTCGTGGTGGATGTTGACGATGACCATGAGCCCGGCGTCCAGGGCCCAGTCCACCACCTCCTGCACCCGGTTCAGCCAGTCCCCGTTGATGGTGAAGTCCGCGTCCACGTGGTTGTGCCAGCTCACGGGGATGCGGATGAAGCCGAAGCCCGCGTCCGCCACCGCCTGGATGACTTCCCGCTTGGTGTAGCTGCCGGTCCAGCTCTTTTCGGTGGTCATGTGGTCGCTCTTCACCGGGCGCAGGCTCTCGCCGCTGTAGGCGTCGAAGGTGTTGCCCAGGTTCCAGCCCACGCCCATGCGGCGCAGGAAGGCCATGGCCTCGTTGTCGGGGATCTCCTGCTGCTTGATGTGCAGCTCCGGGATGAGGCTCTCCGCCGCGGGGGCCGCCTCGGCCAGGCAGGACGCCGCCAGACTCAGGCACAGGGCCAGCACCAGCGCCAGGGACAAAAACCGTCTCATCATCACAGACTCATCTCCTCATGCTGTTTCCCCCGGCCGGGGGATTTTCTCTGCCCACAGTATAGCACAAATGTCGGCACTTGCAAAGCCCGGGAGAAACTGGTACAATAGGAGCCGGCCCAATGGGCGCAAAGGAGGATTTTACCATGGCAAAGAGACCGACGTTTGTGATCACCATGGAGGACGGCCGGCAGATGAAGGGGGAGCTTTACCCCGAGACCGCGCCCCAGTCCGTGGGCAATTTCACAGCCCTGGCCAACAGCGGCTTTTACGACGGGCTGATTTTTCACCGGGTGATCCCGGGCTTCATGATCCAGGGCGGCGACCCCAACGGCACCGGCACCGGCGGCCCGGGCTACGCCATCCTGGGCGAGTTCGCCGCCAACGGCGTGGACAACCCGGTGCATCACACCTACGGCGTCCTCTCCATGGCCCGGAGCATGCGGCCCAACTCGGCCGGGAGCCAGTTCTTCATCATGACCAGCGACTCCCCCCACCTGGACGGCCAGTATGCCGCCTTCGGCAAAGTGCTGGAGGGCATGGAGGTGGCGGAAAGCATCGTGAACACGGACCGCGACCGCTATGACAAGCCCCTGAAGGACCAGCGGATGGCCTCTGTCCGGGTGGACACCGACGGGGTCTGCTATCCCTTCGACCAGCTGTGACGGCGAGCCCCGGACGGGGCCGTGCAATCAGATCAGCAGGAGGCAGCGGATGGAAAAGCAAAGGACCACGGTGATGGTGGGAGGCCGGGAGTATACCCTGGTCTCCTCCGACAGTCCGGACTATGTGCGCCGGGTGGCGGCCTACACCGACCGGCGCCTCCGGGAGACCGCCCTGGCCTCCCGGCTCCCCGGCGCCCAAGCGGCGGCGCTCACCGCCCTGAACCTGGCCGACGAGCTCATCAAGGCCCAGGAGGAGAACCGGCGGCTGCGGCAGCGGCTCCGGAACCTGGAGGCAGCGGCGGCCGCGGGGACCATGGAGACGGCGGCGGAAGAACCGCCGCAGACGCCGTGAGTGCCCCGGGCCGGGTGGAACTGCTCGCGCCCGCGGGAAACCGGGAGGCGCTGGAGCGGGCCGTGGCCGCAGGAGCGGACGCGGTCTATTTGGGCTGCTCCGCCTTTTCCGCCCGGGCCGGCGCCGGGAATTTCAACGAGGAGGAACTCAGGGACGCCGTCCGTTTTTGCCACCTCCACCGGGTGAAGGTGCATGTGGCGGTGAATACCCTGGTGAAGGACCGGGAGATCCCGGCCCTTTTCCCGTTGCTCTCCCTGATCCGGGACGCCGGGGCGGACGCGGTGCTGGTGCAGGACCTGGGCGTGCTGTCCCTGATCCGGCAGTGCTTCCCCGAGCTCACGGTCCACGCCTCCACCCAGATGAGCCTCCACAACGCCACAGGGGTGCGCTGGGCGGCGGCGCAGGGGATGGCCCGGGTGGTGCTGGCCCGGGAGTGCTCCCTGGCGGAGGTGCGGAAGGCCGCGGCGGAGGGCGCCGAGGTGGAGGTTTTCGGCCATGGGGCCCAGTGCGTGTGCGTCAGCGGCCAGTGCCTGTTTTCCTCCCTGGTGGGCGGACGCAGCGGCAACCGGGGCAGGTGCGCCCAGCCATGCCGCCTGAACTATGGATTCGACGGGGAGGAGGGCGCGTGGCTCTCCCCCCGGGACGTCTGCCTGCGGGACGACCTGCCCGCCCTGCGGGAGGCCGGGGTGGCCTCGGTGAAGCTGGAGGGCCGGCTGAAGCGCCCGGAGTATGTGGCCACGGTGACCGCGAGTTACCGCCGGGGCCTGGACACCGGTGCGCCCGCCTCCGGGGAGGAGAGGGACCGGCTGCTGCAGGCCTTCCAGCGGGGCGGGTTTATGCGCGGGTTCATCCTGGGCTGCCAGGACGCGGGGGTCATCGCCCGGGACCGGGTGAACCACGGCGGCCTGCCCCTGGGGAGGGTCCTGCGGGCGGACGGACGCTTTGCCGGGATCGCCCTGGAGCGCCCGCTCCACGACGGGGACCAGCTGCGGATCCTGACCCGGAAGGGGGACTACGAGACCACCTACGCCGGGCCGGAGACCGCCGCCGGACAGACGGCGAACCTGCGCCTGCGCCCGGAGGACGGCGGAACCGTCCGGGCCGGGGACCGGGTCGTGAAGCTCTCCGACAGCGCGCTGAACCGGTGGGCGCTCTCCCTGCCCGTGCCGGGGATCCCGCTGAGCCT
>JAEEGL012454428.1_pt1 | contig 11860 bp, 8 predicted proteins | sample 9134231 | NCBI WGS metagenome assembly JAEEGL01 (sample SAMN16246548, study PRJNA631951) | gut metagenome | biome: gut microbiome; feature: rumen; material: fiber-attached | host: Bos | place: Iran: Karaj | collected 2018-10 | reverse complement strand
TACAAAAAATATATTAATAATATTTTAGTTAAAAAACCATAAAAATAAATAAATCAAGAAGTAGTTATTAAGATGAAAATATAATGTTAAGAAAAAGTATTAATACTGATTCAAATAAAAATATTTTAAATATGAATTTAGATTTAAATAATAATCAAGATAATGATATTGATTATAATATATATAAATCAAAAAAAAAAATTGATATTGATGAAGATGAAATTGAAATTAATCAAGTTAATAAATATTCTTTTGTAATTGATAAAAAAGATAATGAATATAAAACTCCGATTAAAAAAAATATTTTTTCTATTGAAAATAAAAATAATAATAATTATTTGAAACTAAAGTCTATTGAAGGAGATGATGATGAATTTGATTTGGATTTATCTGATATTGATGAAAATGATGATAAAACTAATAGTGGTATTAAAAATATTGCTTTACATCAAACACCTAATCGAATGTCTAAAAATATTATTTCTTATTATAAATTTCAAAATGATAATGATATTGTATTTAAAAAATGATTATTTTTTTTTTTAATTATTGTATAGGTTTTTATTTTATTTATAAATTTTATATTTTGAAATTATTAAATAACATAATTATTATAATTCTTATTATTGATATTTAAATTTTTTGTTTTGTTTTAAATTCCTTATAACTTAAAAATATATAATATTTTAAAGAATTCATCTTAAAAATTTGTCAATGAAAAATAAAATAAGATTTAATTAAAATTCATTTTTCATTTTATACATTGGAATATAATAATTTCTTTTTTTTAAACTTATTATTTCCTTTTTTTTTTGAATTTTAGGCTTTTACAAAGTATCATTATATTATTAATCAGATTAAATTATAATAATTCATTTTTTATTTGTAAATTTAAATTGTTTAATATAAATTATTTGATTATTCAATGATCAATGATTTTAGAATATGTCTTTTTTTTGAATTTTGAATATTAATTTAAAAATTCAAATAAATTTTATATTTATTTAAATTAAATTGTATTTTTTATTTATTATTTTATACATATTAAAATAAAAATTAAAAGTTTTACAAATAATCATATTCTTTTATATAAAGATTGAAAATTATTTTATATATTTTTAACTTATATAAAAATAAATAAGTAAAACAAATTCTTTTTAATTATTTTAAAATCATTTTTTTAAATTAAAAAATATATATATTCCCAAAAAAAAAATATGATGATAAACCCTCAAAACTCATCATTCCCAGAAAGCATAACTAACAAATATCAAATATTAGAAGAAATGGGTAGAGGATCCTTTAGTACAGTATATAAAATCAAATCAAAAATAGACAACAAAATTTATTGTTTAAAAAAATTAAACTTAAAAAAAACAACAAACAAAACAAACGAAATAACCATATTATCAAAATTATCTCATCCAAACTTAGTAAAATACATAACAAATATCCAAGACAAAGAAGGAATATACATAATAATGAAATTTTGTGAATATGGAGATTTATATTCACTTCTTCATTCAATAAGAAAAAAAAAAGTATACATAAACGAAGATATAATTTGGGATATTGCATTTCAAAGTCTTTTAGGCTTAGAATATTTACATAATCAAAATATAATTCATAGAGATATTAAATTATTAAATATTTTCATGTCAAAAGATAAAATAATTAAAATTGGTGATATGGGAATGAGTAAATTATTATCAAAAAAAGAAAAGAAAATGAGTCGTGTTGGTACACCATTATATTTAGCACCTGAATTAGTAAAAAAAGAAAAATATGATTATAAAGTTGATATTTGGTCACTTGGTTGTTCTTTGTATCATTTATCTAAAACAGTTCCTCCTTTTAATGATGAAAATTTAATTAGATTAGGTCAAGCAATTGTAAATGAAGAACCATCATCACTTCCTGATTGTTATACTGATAAATTATTTTATTTTATTATGAAATTAATGACTAAAGATAAATATAAAAGACCTTCTGCAAGTGAAGCAATTGATTTAATTCCAGATAGAATTAAAATTAAATATAAGAATAAACATCATAATTATTTTAATAATTTAAGGAGTAATACTGCTAATATTGAAAAAGATAAACATCATAGGAAAAAAAATACTAATGAAGATAATAATTTGGAAAGTACTGGAAATTCTTCTTTAAATTATAATAAGAATAATAGTAATTTACAAAAGAAGGATAATGTTATTTCTGCTGGGAAAACTATTTATAAGTTTTTTAAACATTTTCCTGAAAAAAAAAGGAATTTACAAAGTAGAAGAGGGAATAAAATTATTTTTATTAATAATGCTGATGATAAATTTACTAATATGAATAATGGTAGTGATAATGGTTTAAATGATAATAATAATAAAACTCAATTTAATTTTTTTGATTCTAAATTATTTTCTTCTAATTTTATTTCTAAATCAATGAATAATACTCAGGAAGGTTTTTTTAAAAGAAATGAATTAACAAAAAATAATCAAAATTTAATTTTTAATAATCTTTTTTCAACAAAAGAAAAATTTACTGATTCAAAAAATTTTAATGTTTTTTTAAATACTGAAAATGATGAAATGAAAGAAGATATTAATAGTAATGTTTTAAAAATTAATCAAGAAAATCTAAGAAGTAAAAGATTAAATTCTTCTCATATAAAAAAAGAAGAAACTAAAAATGAATTAACTATAAATAAAATGAATTATAAAACTGAAAAGATTAATAATAAACCTATTGTTAAAAGTGAACATGATAATATAAATAATTTAGGAATTTTTGATAATAAAAATAATACGAATTTAATTTTTCCTATGATTAACAATAATAATATATCAAGAGAGAAAAATATTCGATCTAAAATTGCAAAGATGAATAGAAATAAAATAATTCAACAAAATGAAAATTCAGGATTTAATTTTTTTAGACAAAATTTTAAACTTATACCAAATAAAATTTTAACAATACATGATTTAAAATAAATAATTTATAAACATTTATTATATATATATATATTTATCTTCGAAAAAAAGATTATTATGTTTTAATAATTAATAATTAAAATAGAAATATAAATATTTAATTTCATTTCAAATATTTATTAATTTTAATTTTTTTTGAATTATTATTTCCACTTAATTGATATGGACTTACAGAAAACAAATTTGAATTAGTTTTTGTATCAGTGGAAATATGATATCTCTGATTAGAAGTATTTCTATTAAAATATTTTTTATTTCGTGATTTAAAATCAAAACCTGAATCAATAGATTTTAACTTTTTAATTTTAATATTAGGCAAAAATCTTTCATTATTATCATTATTTTTAATAATATTATTATCATTATTTTTAATAACATTATTATCATTATTTTTAATAATATTATCTATAGATTTAATATTTTTTTTCCTTTTAAATTTAAATACATTATTACTTGATTCATTATTAAAGTTATTATTATTGTTATTATTTATAATAATATTACTTAAATTTAAATTATTATTATTTCTAACTGATTTAGGTAAATATTGTAAACTTTCTTTATATAATTGAATTAATTCATATTTATCATTAAATTCTTTTTCAATTTTCTTACTATTATAAAATTTTTCTGTTGCAGTTCTCGGTCTAACTTTTTTAACTGGAAGATAAAAAAAAGGCATTTGATTATATAACATCATTTCATCTTCATTTAAAAAAATTTGAGAAATTAAATTTCTATAATCATAATTTTTTTCAACTTCAGTGACAAAAATAGAAGGTTTTGTGATTAATTTTTTTTTTGAATTTATCTTTTTTAAATCAACAGGTCTTAAAAAGGGAATAATATCTAATTCTAAACGATTTCTATAAATCGGATCTCTCTCTGAATTAACAGTTATTAAACTTTTTATATGTTCAAAATGATGATTTCCATTTTTTATTTCTTTATTTACTTTTGATAATGCTTGAACTCTCCAAAAACCTCTTTGAGATGAACTTGCAATTCTTTTTATATTTTCATAATTTGTTTTTAACATTTTTTTATAAAAAAAAGAAAAATAAATTTCAAATATTTAATAATTTATATTTAAAATTTTAATAAAAAAAAATAGAATAAAACAAAGAAAAAAAAATATTAAAAATTAAAAAAAAAAAATTAAAAAAATTTAACTAATACAAGTTATCATTAAAAAATTAATATAAAAGTCTAATGTCATTTTAAATTAAAATAATTCAATAGAAAAACCATAAAAAAGATTTTATTACTCAACTTTTTGTTTCTCAATAACACTTTCAGTATGTCCATCACCAAAAATATAAATAGTCTTAACAACAATCATTTCTCTTCCATTTTCAATAACAAACTTTTCACTTCTATTCATTTTAATAGCACCTTCAGGCCAATCTTTATAATTTTCATCATAATCATCATCATCTCTTTCAATTTCAACAACTTTTTCATCTCCATCATTTTCAATATAATTATTATCATTATCATTATAATTATCATTTTCAATTTCAACTTCATTTTCATTCATATTAATCAATTTCAAACCATCCATATCAATACCATTTTTATTAAAATTATCATTATTATGTCCCATAAATTGATTTCTTTTCATAGAAAATAAATTATTAATATTTTTATCAATATTACTATTTTTCTTATTAGTAGAAATAATAGAAGTATCTTTATTAAAATTTTTCCCTGAATCTCTAGTATAAGTTCTAGTATCATAAATCATTTCTCTTTGTCGATTTTTATACTTTAATTGAATATCAAGTGATATAGTTTCATCAGGTTCAAAATAATCTTCAGCAAAATCAATAACAGTACAAACTTTATCAGATGGCAAAATTCCAGAAGCAATACCAACAGTTTTTAATTTAGGATTAAAAATAATATTTCTATCAATTTTATTATCATCATCATCTCCTAAAATAAAATTAATAACAATAAATTCTGGATCAAACATACCATAATCAATTAATTCATATATTTCTCCAAATGGTGTTCCATTTGAATACATTCTATTAAGAAGTGAATATCTTGGATTATTTAATTCATTTTCATTAAATCCATCATGCATCATTAATACATTTAATAAGTCATTACAACCATTCGATATACTTTCATTATATGTTAATCCTTCTAATGGTTTTTGTTCTTTTAAAAATTCTATTGAGTTTTGTAAATTTATATTTAAATCATTGTATGTAAATGGTACTGATTTTATTAATATTGTGTTTTGGTCTTCTGAATCACTTTCGTTTATTAATTTTTGAATATTTTCTAATTTTTGAAGAAATTCTTGAGGATGCATTCTTGCGAAATCTATTTCGTTTATTATTGTTAATGCAAATGCTGAGAAATCTTTTATTTGTAATGCTGGGTTGTTTTGAAGTGGTTTTGATTTGTTCATTTTTATTATATTCAGATTTAATTTTATTTTAATTTTTAAATTTTTATTTTTTTAAATTGAAAATTATATATTTTTTATTTTATTTTTTTTGGTTATAATTTTTAATTTTTTTAATTTTTATTCAATTTGATAAAAATTAATTGTTCCATCATTTGAAAATGAAAATAATTGATAATTTTCATAATTTAATTTAAATATACCATTAATATCACCATCATGTGCATTCTCAATTGTTTGAACTAATTCATATTTATCTTTTCTATATATTCTAATATTTTTACAATTACCTCCTGTTAAAAATAAGTCATCTAATACACAAATACACCAACAATCAAAAACATTATAAATTTCAATAATAATTTTTAAATCAATTAAATTTATTATACTTAAATTTCTATCACCAATAATTACTCTATTATAATCTAATAATTTAATACATTCAGCATTATAACTTTTTATTTCATTAAAAGTTGAAATAATATTATAAGTAATATAATCATAAAAAATTGTACCAGCAATTCCAGAAGTAACTAAATAATTAAATTCATTTATTATTAAAAAATTACATACTCCATTTTGTTGTGGTAAAGTTGTAATATTTTGATATTTGTTTTTTGGTTTATTCCAAATTTTCAATGTTTCATCTAATGAGCATGAAAATATATTATTTGTTAATGGTTCAATATATATTTTTATTATTACTGATAAATGTGCTTTTGATATTGTTTCTGAACATATAAATTTATTATTTTGATTTTTTGACCAACATTTTATTGTCAAATCTAATGATGATGTTATAAAAAAATTATTATCTTTTATTGAAAGAGATGTTATATTTTTTTTGTGTTCATTTGCTATTTCTTGAATTATTTTTTCCTGTTTTAATGAATAGATATGAATTAAAGTATTTGAGATTAAAACACAATTTCCATTTGGGAAAAATTGTACTTTGAATATTAATTCATTTTTTTTTGTTTGTAAATTTAATTTTTTTAAAATATTAATTTTTATTTGTTTAATAGGGTCATTTTTTAATTCTAATTTTTTAATTGTTTCCATCAATGACTTTATTACATTTTGTAATCTTAAATTTTCATTTGTTAAATTTTGGCAAATATTATTTAAATTATTATTATTATTATTATCATCTTTTTTTATTATTTTAGTATTATTCTTCTTTGACATATTCAATATTAATAAAAATTAAAAAATTAATTTAAATAACTTATATTTTAGGAAGAATTTATTAATATTATCTAATTATTTAACATATTTAATAAATCATTTATAATATTTTGGGAATTAACCCAATTTTTTAATTTAATTTTCAAATAATATCCATTATTAAAATAAGGTAATTTTACTATATTAAGTTCTATATGTGTATTAGCTTGAATACATTTTATTTGATTACCTTTTATATTCAGAAAAAAATCATTTTGTTTAAAAAAATTTTTAATTATTTTAATTATTTCATTAGGAGATTTAATAAATAAACATCTTAAATCAATAGGTCCTACACTATTATTTTGATTGTGATTATTTATATTATCTTTAAAATCTTTATCATAATATGTATAATATTTTTCCATATTTTTATTCATTTTATTCCTTTTTTTAATATCTTTAGTATTATTATAAGAAGTATAATTATTTTGTTGAATAAAAGAACGATCATTATTATTATTTATAATAGACATATTTAATTTTTGTTTTTCAGTTTTTAATTTTTTTGGAGAAATTGCAACTGATTTTGTTTTTAAATGAGTTTTCTTTATTATATTTTTAATATTAGAATCATTAGTATTAATATTTAAATCACTTAAATTCATTTTATTGTGATTTGAAATTTTCCTTCCTTTATAAGGTCCTCTCGCAGTCGGAAGTGGTTCATAAATATCTGAATAATTATCCCAATCTGTTTCATTAATTTGATTTCTTAGAGAACTTTTTATTGATTTTATTCTTTCTAATGAATTTTGTTCAGAAACATATTTTGAAATAGATAAAAATTTATTCTTTTTTTTTTTGGGGGTGACTGAAAAATATTCTTGAAGATAATTTCTTGGAATAATAATTCTATTTTTTGTTAAAGAATGATGAAATGTTTTATCATTTTTATTTATTCCTTTTTTAATTTTTTTCATAAAATTTCTGAATAAAGATTTTTTTATAAAAGAATATGGGAAAATAATATCATTGTCATCATTAATTAATTGATTAATATTATTATAATTATAAAATAAATTATCTGGAAAAATTCCAATATTTTTAATTTTTACTTTTTCTATTAAATTTTTATATTTTTTATTTCTTATATTTTCATTTTGAATCTTATTATTTATAGAATTGTTATTTAAATATTTACTAAATATTGTATTTTTAATTAATTTATTAGCCATTAATTGAATAATATTTGTTCCATTTTCAGAAGGAGAATCATAAAAGATATTATCAATTATATTACATTCATTAGAAAAATCTTCTTTTGATTTTTTTATTTTTTTTATAATTTCTTCTTTTTTTTCAGTAGTAAATTCTTCATTAAAAGATATAAAATTATTATTATCTTTTTTATTCAATTTATTCCCATTAGAATACTGTGAATTATTTGAATCAGATAAAACAGTAGAATTCCTTTCTAAAATTGTTGATTTTGATGATAAATAATTATCTGTTTGTATATTATCTTTAAATGATGTTTCAATCGTTTCAAAATTTTTTGAATTTTTATATGTTTTTCCTGGTAATTTATCTAAAGTAATATTTAAAGAATAATTTAAATTTACTGATATATTGTTTTGGGACTTTTTTTTATTCTTTGAAGGATATATTGTTTTTTTTGCTAATGGTGATTTTGTTATCCTTAAATATGATGGTTTTAATGATTCTTTAATCATATTTTTCTTTATTATAAAGTCATTTTCTTTGTCAATAGATTTAAAATATTTACTTTTCATATTAAAATCATCATTCATATATTTTTTATTTCCTTTTATATATTTAAATAATTTAAAAAAAATATAATTATTTTTTAAATGATTAAAAAGAAAAAATTAAAATAAATAAATTAGTTTCATAATAAAAATTCTAAAAGTAAAAAAATAATTCAAAAACAATAATTATAAAATCAATTTTAAAAGGGTGAAGAAGTATTTAGAAATTTATCTTTTTCCTTTATTCTATCATATTAAAGTTTATATTTTTTTAATTATGCATTAATTAATAATCCAATTTTTAATTTTCTTTTTTGGAAAATGTTTTTAAATTTTTAATTTTTTCCATAACAACTATATTAAAATTTTAATAAATACCAAATTATAATCTCTTAATTTATTTAATTTGAATCAAAAATCTACTAAATAAAAATATTGTATTCATTATTATTAAAAAACAATGAAAAAAATCAATATTTGAATTTTCAATATTTAATTATTTTAATCAAATAGTCTATTATTCCTGATTATATTTTTTTTGATATTTTTTATTTTTATAAAATAGTAAGAAAAAATGTCAATTGAGTCATATACTTATCAAAATATTAATTCTTACTCTAATAATGCAAGTTCAATATGTATTGAAGATGTATTGGAGAATAATAAAAGTGAAAGTTTATTTTTGGAAAAAAAAAGTATATCCAATAATCAAGAGAATTTTTCTCTAGATTCTATATTAAATTTATTATTTTTAAATCAAAATGAGATTTTTTTATGTCAACATGGAAAATGTAATAAAAAAATTTTTGTTTTTTTATCATTAAAAAATAAAAAAAATTATATTGAATTCTTATGTGAAGATAATCATAGAAGTAAAGTTGAAATTTCTTCTTTTATTCCTATAATATCTTCAATATTAATTAATAATTATGATGAAGATCCAAAAATAATACAATTAAAAAGGGAATTTAGTATGATTGAAGAAAGGAAAAATAAATTTGAAGAAGAATTGCTTAATCAAATAAATACAATGAATAAATACTTTATTGAATTTAAAACTTATTTTGACTATCATTTGTTTTTAATAAGATTAAAAGATGTTTTTGAAGAAGGAAAATATGAAGATCTTTTTAGTAATATAATTGAATTCCAAAATTCCATAAGATTAAACGAAAACTTTTCACCAAATTTAAATTATCATCTTTCCTCATATAATAATTTTATGACTTTTATTGATAATTTTGATAATTTACCAGTCAAACCTTCAAAAATTTATCCAAAAGATGATGAAAAATTTGAAACAATAAAAGAAAAAATATATGAAAAAAAAGATACAACTTTAAAAATAAATCCTATTAGATGTGATCCTCATGAAAAAAATATCTTTAATTATAATATTATATCTCTTTGTACAATCAATAATAGCAGATTTGGAATTGGTTTTGATAATGGAAAAATAATTATACGATATTTTAATTCTTTTAATAATGAAATTGAAATTAATCAATATGAAAATATTCAAAAAAGTGTTAATCATTTATTTTATAGTAAAAAAAATAAGTATTTAATTTCTTCATGGACAGATAATTGTATAAGGATATTTTATATTTTTTTTAACCATTATAAATTAATACAAGAATTAAATAATGAATATCAAAAAATTCAAATAAATCAAACTATTGAATTAATTAAATTTAATTCATTAGTTTCATGTGATAGTAATAAAACAATTATTTTTTGGAAATATGATAATCAATATTATAGAAAAGAAAAAGAAATAAAAACAGAATCTTCTATTAATTCAATTCTTTACATAAATAAAAACAATGAAATTGTTATCTCATTAAGCAAATTAGAAAAAATACAATTCTTAAATATTGAATCAAATAATATTGATTATCCAATTAATATTCGGGTAAATAATTCTGTTAATTATAGTGATAATTTTATTTTATTAAAGGAGAATATTTTAGCAGTAAAAGGAAGAATGAATGAAGGAATTTATTTAATTAATTTAAATACTCATTCTATCATAAATCAATTATTAATTGGAAGAACAATTAATTCTTTTTGCAAAATAAGTAATAATTTTATTCTATATAGTGAATATGATGAAGAAAATAATTCAAGTTTATTTTTATATGAATATGAATTAAAAGAATTAAATCTAATAGATTGTATAGATAATATTGATAACAATTATATAAATTCTATTATTTCAAATGAGGAGTTTATTATTACTTCTGTTTATGGAAAAAACATTTATTATTGGAATTTAATTGAAAAGAAAGTTGATGATTATAATGATGATTAAAAATTTTTAAGAATTTTTTGAGAATAATTGGAAAGGAAAAATTTTATTTATCATGTTTTATAAAATTTTTCCAAGTCTAAGATTTTTATAATTTAATGAAATTTTATACAAGAATATGTAAAAAAAGTTCAAAATATTATTTAATATAATAATAAAAGTGAAATAATATTTTATAATAAATATATATATACAAAAATAATATAAAAAATTCATGTTGTTTAAAATAAAAAATAAAAATATAATAAAACACGTTTTTTAATACTATTATAATAAATAGAAAAAATGTCATCAGAAGAAATAAAATTAACAAACAAAGAATTAAAAAAAGGGAAAACTCTTTTATTATTTGACATTGATGGGACATTAACACAACCAAGAGAAGAAATATCAAAAGATATGATAGATTTTTTAAAAGAAGTAATAAAGAATAATCCAAATATAGACCTTGCATCAGTGGGAGGTGCAGAATATCTTCAAGTCAAATATCAAATAGGAAAATTGGCACCTTTATTAAAATTAATATGTACTGAAAATGGAGTATCAACTTATGATTCAAATTTTAATATTTATGATAGTAAAAATATAAAAGATTATTTAACTGAAGAACAAATTCAAGAAATGATAAATTTTGGTTTAAATTATATTGCTGATTTAAAAATTCCTATTAAAAGAGGATCTTTTATTCAATTTAGAGCAAGTACAATTAATTTTTCTCCTATTGGAAGAGATTGTTCACATGATGATAGAGAAAAATTTGTTGTTTTTAATAAACAAAATCATATTTTAGAAAAATTTAAAGAAGAATTTGATAAAAGATTTGAAAAAAAATATAATGTTTCTGTTGTTATTGGAGGACAAATTTCTTTCGATATTTTTCCTACTGGTTGGGATAAAAGATATTGTTTAAGATTCTTTAAAGATTATGATAATATTATTTTCTTTGGTGATAAAACTATTCCTGGAGGAAATGATTATCAAATTGCTACTTGTGATGGAATTACTAAAGGTATTCATGTTAATAGTCCTGATGATACTAAAGAGAAGATTAGTCAAATTTTAAAAGATTTAAAGGAAATTGAAGGAAAATAAAATTAGGTTTAATTTTATTGTTTTAAAAAAATATATTTTTTATTAAGGGTAAAAAATTTTTTTTTTTATTATTTTAATTTTCTTTTTTTTTTTTTTTAAATTTATATTT
>JAEEGL011284040.1_pt1 | contig 11860 bp, 8 predicted proteins | sample 9134231 | NCBI WGS metagenome assembly JAEEGL01 (sample SAMN16246548, study PRJNA631951) | gut metagenome | biome: gut microbiome; feature: rumen; material: fiber-attached | host: Bos | place: Iran: Karaj | collected 2018-10 | reverse complement strand
TATCCCTTAATCACATTTTCAGATCATACGAAAAGCCGGACGATAAATCCGGCTTTCATACACTTGTTAGTATCCTGCTCCACTGATTGGCTAATTCTGATGCACTTTTTTAGTTATCAGCGCGATTGTAATTGTTCTTCATCTGCTTGCTGGCTTCCAGAAGAACATTATTCAGGCACTTGATGGTTTCCTGCTTGCCCATTTCGGCAAGTTTTTCATTGGCTTCATTTATCAGAGAGAAATCCTTGGCTTCAATCATCTTCTTATCATATTCATTGATGATCTGATGTGATCTGGCAGCTACGGCACCCTGATATCTTTCAACCAGCTGTATGCACTGTCCGAAATGCGGATCGGCTAAAGCTCCGATCAGTCTTGAACCCCAGTAGAAGGTTTCAGTTGAAACGTCATCAGTAGTTTCAGACAGATACTTAGGAACTTTGTCAGTGCTGGTATAGATCGGTAATACGGTATTGAAGGCGTTTGAACCGAAGCAGATCCATTCAATGCCCTGAAGCTTTTCAGGCATGTATCCTCTGATCTGCAGGATAGCCATCATGCCAGTCCTGGCAATGCCGATTGATCTGTACATTCCTCTTTCCGGATATTCTACACTGGAATAAGGATTGTACTTGGTACCCTGATAATAGGATGAAAGAATGTATTTAACTTCTTCAGCCGTAATCTTGTGTTCAGGAACAAATGACCAGGGAATATTGTCGCTCTCAGGCGTGAAATCAGCGTTCTCGCCATCCCACTTGTAAGTGGTAGGGTTGAAGTAACGGCCCATGAACCAGGCTCTAGGAGTGTTATAAACATGGTCAGAGTCAGAATGGGAACCGAATACGTTGCGAGGATTGAAGATCTTATCCTGATTGCGGTCCAGATGATTATCTTTAACGAACTGCTTCAGGTCCTTTGAACACATGAATTCCTTCTGTTCGCCATAGGCATCCTTGAAATCGAAATAGTCGATACCTAACTGGTTAGGCATGATGACATATTCTTCATCCTTGACTCTTCTGGCCATCCAGTGATGTCCGCCGATGGTCTCCAGCCACCAGATCTCATTTTCATCATTGAACGCAATACCGTTCATTTCATAGGTACCGTATTTTTCCAGCAGTTCACCCAGACGGATGACACCTTCTCTGGCTGTACGGATATATGGAAGAACCAGTACGACCAGGTCTTCTTCACCGATACCGCCCGGGATATCCTTTTCGCCTCTCTTGGTAGCCTTAACAGGTCTTACCATCGGATCAGCGCCTAATACCAGGGCATTGGAAGTAATCGTTTCGGTAGCTGACATGCCGACGTTGGCTTCATTGATGCCGGCTGCGGCCCAGATGCCGCGCTTGCCGCCTACTGTCGGGCAGGCTGTATAGCTTAACGGATTGTCAGGGAGTTCGATCTCCAGCTGACCGATCTTGCTTTTGTATTTCTTTGGCTGTTTATTTGGCGGTACAACGATGAGCTTTTTGACATCATAGAATCCGTCATCGTTTCTGGCTATCATTGTTGAGCCGTCATAACTGGCTTTCTTACCTACCAGTATCGTTGTGCAAGGCATAAGTAAAATCCTCCTTATTTAACCAGATGGAATTCAGTCTGTCTTCCAGCCAGGAAGTAAACCTTTCCACCCTTATATAAAATGTCTGTTTCCATCGGCATGCGGACTTCAGCCTTATATGTATCTACATATACTCTGGCATTCAGTTCCAGTGAATATGCCGTATTGTCATGCAGCGGATAGTCACCGTCACCCGGTACACCACCCTGCTGGTCCCATAAACCGATCGTCGGACCAGCGGCATGGCCATGGAATCCTAACGGATGAGTATAAATGGTGGCCTTAATGCCTTCTTCCTTAGCCCGAGCCAAGGATTCCAGCAGTATTTCATTTCCGGTCTTGCCGGTAATGAAGTGTTCAGCAACGATATCCTGCAGACGGTTGGTAACCTTCATGGCTGCCTTCAGATCTTCAGGAGCATCAAGTTCATCATCCTTTAAGATGTAACATAACTCCTGGGTATCAGTACACAGATTAAGATATCTGAAACCGACATCGCAGTGCAGCATGTCGCCAGGGATGATTACTTCATCACCCTCATAGTGTTCAGTACCGTTTCTGGTAATGGATACTGAATAGTCAAACCAAGGCTCAAGTCCCAGTTCTATAGTCTTTTCCATCATCCAGTATTTGACATCGTCAGCTGTCGTGACACCCGGATGAATTACCTTATTGGAATAAGCCTCAGCAATCATGGCATGTGCTATGCCGACAATGTCATTGTAAGCAGCCATTTCTTCTTCGCATCTGGTTTCCAGCCAGCCGACTACGATGTTTTCGGCAGAAACGATCTTGGCTTTCTGCTCTTCATCAAAGGCTGCAGTCATCTGCCGGTATAGGTTATGTGACAGGCCGTCCGCAAACGCAAATGTATTTGAAATGTCCAAACCGATCTTTTCCGGATTCAGTTCCTTAAGGAACGCTGCCAGGGTATCCATCTGAGATATGCTGGTATCAGTCCATTTCTGAACATAGTTATCTACCGGATAACGGGTAACACTGTATCTTTCAATCTTTCCTTCACTGTTGAGATAGAAGACAAGAATGGTCAGTCTTCTGGCGGTAATGCAGGAAAACGGAGAAATTGTCCAGTAAACAGGGTCTTCATTGTACTCGTTATTGGCAATGATCCAGCAGTCAATGCCAGCATTCTTCATTACCTGCGGAAGGATGTTTTCAATTCTTTTTTCCAGCCACTTATCAAGCAGAATGCCCTGCTGACGGTAGCTTAATATCTTGGATTTCAGGGAATCAACAGACGGTACGCCTGTTACCAGGAATTCCTGATTGGAGACAGCCATACAGCCACCTCCTATATTACGAAATCACCATGCTCCATGACTGTGATCTGACGGCCATCATGAGTTGTTCCCACAACCTTGATGTCATCACTGCCGATCATGAAGTCATTGTGGCTTACTGAGAAGTTAACGCCTCTGGCGATGAGTTCTTCCTTAGTCATTTCCGTACCGTTTTTAACACAGTCAGGGAAGCTGGCACCGAAAGCCAGGTGGCAGGCAGCATTCTCATCGATCAGACCGTTGTAGAAAACCTTTCCCATCTGTCTGATCGGTGACTGCTTGGATACCAGAGCTACTTCGCCCAGCTGTCTGGTCGTTTCATCTCTGAACAGAGCTTCTCTCAGGAATTCAACATTGCTGGAAGCACCGCAGTCAACAGCCTTGCCGTTTTCAAATCTGATCCAGAAATCCGTAACCAGCTTGCCGGAGATAAACAGCGGGAATGAAGCATAGGCAATGCCGTTAACGCTTCTGAAGTCAGGGTCGCTGAATACTTCTTCCGTAGGCATGTTGGCAACGTATGGAGCGTTGACATTCTGAGCACCCATTTCCCCGGCTGAACACCAGATGTGATCTTCAACCAGATCCATGGTCAGATCAGTTCCCAGTTCAGAAGTGATGTGCAGTGACTTGAAGTTGAAGTCATTGAGCTTCTTGCTTCTGACGGAGAGGTTTTGACAGTGCTTCTTCCAGTTTTCAACCGGATCACTGTCTTCATCAACACGCATCATCTTGCAGATGGCATTTTCCAGATTCCGGTATGCTGTTTCATCATCACATTCCGGCCAGACCTTCTTAGCCCATTCCATTGAAGGATAGACTGTTCCGGTCCATTTCAGACATCCCTGATGAATGTAGTTACGGACAACATTGCGCAGCTCGTTGCCGGCAAATGCCTGTGCCTTCAGATGATCATCCGGAACATCTGCATTGATGGAAGGACGGGAAGCACGGACGCCCATCTGAACACCCTTGCCGGTGCGTAAGATGGAATCGATGGCCTCCTTTTTCCATTCAGGAAGATTTCTCAGTGTTTCAACAGAACAGTTCAGAGCTTTCTGATGATTGATCTCAGCATCTTCAATGAAGGCTTCAACATCAGCTGCTCCGGCCGCAAAAGCTTCCTTTACGATTTCTCTGGCTAAGTCAATAGCCACTGTATCTGTCTGTAAGACCATGGTCTCGCCAGGCTGGATGTTTACACCGGTCCTGACGAGTACTCTGGCCAGTTTTTCCAATTGCCATTTCTTCATTTATTTTCTCTTCTCCAGTTCTGCCATGACGACTTTCTTAATGTCGTTGAAGGCCTTTTCGGTATCATCGTTATACACAATGTTTCTGAATAAAGGAGCTATTTCCATGTCCATCTTGGCCTTGTTAAGACGGCGGGTAATGGAAGCCTCATCATCCTTGTAGATCTCATTGATCTGCTTTTCCAGTTCTTCAAAGCTCTTCGGCATGACGAAGAATGCCAGAGCATCAGGAATGTTCAGCTTGATTGGACCAACGCCCTGAGCTTCAACTTCGATCAGAACGTTCTTGCCCTTATCAGTAAGGAACTTGACCTGAGCCTTAGGCGTGCCATAGTAATATCCGTTAAATTCGGTATACTCCAGCAGTTCTCTGTTCTTTACTGAATTGGCGAAATCCTTGTGGCTGACAAAATAATAATCCTTTCCGTCAACTTCTCCTTCCTTCTGCGGACGCGTGGTCTCGGAAATGGAGAAGAACAGATTCATGTCCTTGTCTTCCAGCAGCCTGTCTCTTATCCGGCCCTTACCTACAGAGCTGGCACCGCTTAAAATAACTACTAATCCCTTTGACATATGCATAACCTCCTATTTACAGGCGCTTATCATATCTTTCAGCATCTGATATGAGCGCTCAAAACTGTCTAAGTTTAATTTTTCATTTGGAGTATGGACATCCGTACCCTTCGGACCGAAGGTGATGATATCCAGTTTTGGATTAAGAGCCTTGAACACACCGCATTCGTTTCCGCCATGTCCGGCATGTTCACTCAGCTCGTTGCCGTATTTTCTTACCGTTTCCCTCAGCAGTTCACGCATTGGAGAAACCGGTTCATAATTCCAGCCGGAGAATATTCCCGCCAGTTCAAATCTCAAGCCCAGCCTGTCAGCCAGTATGTGCAGTCTGTCCTTAAGATCATGGGCAGCGCTGTCAATGGCACTTCTGATAAGGGTATCCAGAACTACTTCACTTTCACTGGTTGTTACCACACCCAGGTTCAGAGAAGTGACCGTCAGCCCTTCAATGACCATGGAACGGTGCTGGAATCCATTAGGCATCAGATAGGCACAGTCGACGATCTTAATGCCGTCTTTGATGCACTTATCTGATTTTTCCGTTTCCTCTACCTTAACAGTAACACCGCCATCAGAGAATTCAAGTTCTGTTTTGATATGATCTTCACTTTCCTTTATTAACCGGGCGATCTTTTCAAATGAGGTATCGGACGCGAAGGTTATGGCTGCCACTCTTGGAATGGCATTGTTCTTTTCCCCGCCGGTAAAGCTTACCAGTTCGAAGTCCATTCCCTTAGCCACTGCTTCTTCTATGGCACGGGCTGCAAGGACGATTGAGTTTCCCTTTTCCAGATGAATCATTCCTCCGGAATGTCCCCCGGTAAGTCCGTCAACACAGAGCTTATAGGTTGGCTTGTCATTCTTAACCCATTCAACATCCTGATGAATGTGGACCGTACAGCCACCGGCGGCACTGACACCGGTTGAGGTTTCCCCGCCACCATCCAGGTTGATCATGCGGTCGGCCTTGACATCTTCTGCCTTTACATAAGTTGAGCCGATCAGTCCTACTTCCTCCATGGTAGTGAAGAAGCACTGTAATGACGGATGCGGAAGCTGATCGTCATCAAGTACTGATAACATGTAGGCTACACCGTGACCGTCATCTCCGCCCAGTGTTGTTCCTCTGGCATGCAGCCATCCTTCATCATCAACGTACAGATCCAGCGGATCAGTTTCGAAGTTGTGAGTACTGCCGTCTACCTTGGCCGGAACCATGTCAATGTGAGCCTGCAGAATCAGCGGTGCGGCATTTTCATATCCCGGTGATGCCGGTTTTTCCACTATGACGTTCCATACTTCATCCTGTTTCCAGGCCAGATTTCTGTCCTTGGCAAACTGCACGATGAAGTCGCTTATTTTCTTTTCCTTAAACGAAGGATGAGGAATCTTGGCTATTTCGTTAAACCAGAAATTCTGCGGTCTGCTTAAATCAAATTCTTTCATGTCTTATACCTCCGGATTTAAATGCTTATCCATCCAGCCGGTAATCTCCTGCAGTCTTCTGACACGGTGAGCCGGCTTACCGCCACGGGATAGTTCATGGTTTTCACCCTTGAACAGTACCATCCTGGTTTCGACCCCACGGCAGGTCAGAGCGGTATACAGCTGTAAGGCTTCAGGTACCGGACAGCGGTAGTCTTCCGTAGAATGGATGAACAATGTCGGAGTTACCGCATTATTGACATACTTCAGCGGTGACATGCCCCAGAGTTCCTCAGCACAGTGATACAGATCACCAAACTGCTGTTCAATCGGGAAGTCAATGCCGTAGTCACTGACGCCAACTTCCGTGATCCAGTTGGAGATCGATCTCTGGGTAGCTGCAGCCTTGAAGCGGTCGGTCTGACCGATGATCCAGTTGGTCATGTAGCCGCCATAGCTGCCGCCGGTAACTCCCAGTCTCTCACTGTCGATTGCCGGATAGGTTTCCAGAACCTTATCGACAAACATCATGATATCCTGATAGTCAATGCCACCAAACTGATGGCGCAGGTCAGCAAACAGGTTGCCCTTGCCGTCTGATCCTCTCGGATTGCAGAACATGACGAAGTATCCCTTGGAAGCCCAGTGCTGCATTTCGTGATAATAGATCTCACCGTATGCTGTCTTAGGACCGCCATGAATATCCAGAATTGCCGGATATTTCTTTTTCTTATCATAATTGATCGGCTTTAAGACCCAGCCGTCAATGTCAATGGCCTTTTTAACCGTAACCTTTTCAGGTTTGGCTACATAGTAACCCCTGAATATTGCCTTGTTGAATTCGGTCAGGACTGTGACTTTGTTATTCTTAACCTCACAGATCTCCTGCAGATTCTGACCCATCATGCCGATGATGAAGAACTTATTGCCGACCTTGACAAAGTCATCTACGCATCCGTCGATGTCGATGACTCTCTTGAGCTGGTCATTTTCGATCTTCAGCAGCACTGACTTATCCCTGTCACAGGTGATGAAGTAGTTTACACCGTCAACCCTGTCATAGTTCTTGTTGCGGCCGTAACGGCTGTCGGAACCGACGGAATTGTACATTGAATACTCGGTATCGATTCTCAATTCCATCTTGCCCTTCTTCAGCTCATAGAACTTGCCGGCTTCCATTTCGCCCCAGTCCTTACCGAAGGTTCCCTTGACATAGAGCTTGCCGTTTTCCTCAAATACCCTGTGAGTCTGCATGGTCTCACCATACAGCAGAGTGACCTTATCCTTTTTCTTATCATACTGATAGATCTTGTCCCACTTGGTCTTGAAGGTCGTGAAGTCGTTGGCACAGAATACCAGTTTTCCGTTGATTATCTCAAAGCTGGAAACATCAAAGGTATCAGGCACGATCTTTTTAATGGCCAGGGTCTTCTTATCAACCAGAAACAGTGAATTACGGTTGCCGTTGATGACACCGGCGCCATTGAAGACAAACGGATATTCGTCAAAGACGATGTAGTCTTCATTATCCTTGACCTTCTGATCCTGAGCTTTCTTGCCTTCCTCATCGAGAGCGAAGTAGTTCGGACAGCTCATGTTGGTGGTTGAGGATACGATGAAGCTTTCCTCATCCAGGTCGATGATCCTGCCTACCGGCAGAGCGATCTCAAAGGCTTTCTTCGGTTTCTTTCCCTCGATTTTCTTAAAGATCGATACATCCTTGCGGTCTTTATCCGGTTCAATCAGGAAATCACCGTCCTTCAGGACTACACAGCTGATTCTCTTTTCCCATCCTGTAACTTCTCTGACCTTACGGCTGCGGACGTTGATGGCATTTAACTGCTGGAGATAACCGTTGTTTTCCCTATCAACCTTGGTAACCACAAAAAAGATTTCATTTCCCTTTCCTGACAGTTTCAGAGCTGAAAGGAATTTAAAATCCTCAAACTTGTTCAATTCAATCGGTTTCATAGCGATATTCATCCCCCTCTTATTATTCTTATCTCAAAGCTGAATCCTTTCAGCTTTCAGATAAGCTAATAAGAATAACAGGAGAGAACCTGTTAAGCCCTCTCCTGTTAAATGATCAATCCTTTTCGATTTATTCAGGGCACTTTACAAACCAGAAGATATGGTTAGCCTGTGGGTTATTGATAACACCGATTGTTCCGGTCTTTTCCAATGATGCATCGCCGTATCCGAATAACGGGCAGTTGAAGCACATTGTTTCAATAGCATATACTTCTGCTTCATGTAATTTATCGAAACGTTCCTTGCCTTCCAGTTCCATGGATTCGAACAGGATCTTATCATATGTCTCATCACCGAAGAAAGTTCTTCCTTCTGGGTCATTGTAGATAGCCATCAGTTCCATGTAGTTCCATGGGTCCATGTAGTCGGCTGAGAATGCGTTTCTGGCCATGTCGTAACGTCCATAGCTTCTGTCATCGAAGAATGTACGTAATTCAGCAGTCTTTAAGGTTACATCAATGTAGATATCCTTCAGCTGGTCTCTGATAACGGCTGCAACTGTATCATGCATAGCATTCTGGTTGTAGTAGTAAGTCAGAGCAAGTCTGTTGTTTTCATTGAATCCTGCGCTTTCCATTAATCTCTTAGCTTCTTCCTTGTCGGTGTAGACCAGCTTGTGATCATTATCAGCATTTGTACGGAAGTCTGAGCCATCCCAGTCAGGTAATCCTACTGGAACGAAGCCGTATAATTCATAGAACATGTCACCGGCATCCAGAGCTGTAACGAATGCGCTTCTGTCGATACCTAACTGAATAGCACGACGAACGTCTCTGTTCTGTAATGCTTCAGGACCGGTATAGCAGTTCAGGTTCATGTAGTAGTTGATGTTACCATTCAGTCTGACGTTTTCCTTTAATGTTGGGTTATTGACAACATCGCTTCCTGCAGATGTATCATAGTCAATTTCACCAGTCTGGAATTCCATCTGGCTTTCTTCCATTGAAGTCATGATCTTGGCAATCATCTTTTCAACGATAACTTCATCAGCGCGTGCGAAGTTAGGGTTCTTTTCGAGGATGTATTCACTTGCAGAGTCAATCTTGGTTGGAACAAATGCACCAGTTGTTGGATAACCAGGAGTGCTGGACCATTCTGAATCCTTTTCAGGAGCAATTTCAGGACGTAATGCTGCGAATACCTGTGTAGGCAGTAATGAAACGAAGAATGGGCACTTGGCATTTAAGGTGATTTCCAATGTGTAATCATCAACAGCCTTGACACCTACATCGTCCATGTCAGCAACTGCTTCACCTACGTGCTTTTCAGCGTTGAGGATGTAGTTGGTGATCATTGTCAGATAACCGACTTCATCAAAACCGTAACCGATACAACGCTTGATGCCGTATACATACTGATCAGCTGTAACAGGAACACCGTCGCTCCATTTTTCCTTTGGATCAAGTTTGAAGGTATAAACCGTACCACTGTCATCTACAGACCAGTCAATGCAGTCACCATTGGCAACAGCTCCTGTCTCAGTTAAGTAGAACAGCGGATACCAGATCTCATTGTGGATTTCAGCAGTAACGGAGTCACCGCACTTGGCAGGGTCCATGTAAGTCGGTTCGCCACCTACAGCATAAGTAAAGGTTGTCTTATACTTGGTTTCACCTGATGGTTCCGGTGTTTCACCGCCACCGCCGCCACTACATGCGGTCATTGAGATTACCATCAATAAGGACAGTAATAATGTAATGAATTTCTTGAAAGACATGATTATTTTCCCCTTTCTTTCTTATCTTTCGTATAAATGGCAAGCCACTATACGAGTGCCGACCTGTATTGGTTCAGGTCTTTCGTTATTGCAACGCTCTGTAGCCTTGGTGCATCTGGTACAGAACGGGCACCCCTTTGGAGGGTTGATCGGGCTTGGAACTTCACCGCCAAGCACGATTCTCTGCTTGTTCTTGGCAACGTCAGGATCCGGAATAGGAATGGCTGACAGCAGTGCTGTGGTGTATGGGTGCAGCGGACGGTGATATACGTCGTTTGCCGGTCCCATTTCAACCATGTGTCCCAGATACATGACGCCGATACGGTCTGAAATGTGCTTGACCATTGACAGATCGTGGGCTATGAACAGGTATGACAGGCCCATTTCCTTCTGAATGTCCTTCAGCAGGTTTACGACCTGAGCCTGAATGGATACGTCCAGAGCTGAGATAGGTTCGTCACAGACAATGAACTTAGGATTGACGGCCAGGGCTCTGGCTATGCCAATACGCTGTCTCTGACCTCCGGAGAACTCAGCCGGATATCTGCGGATGTGGTCCGGTTTCAGACCGACTATCTTCAGCAGTTCCACGACACGCTGTTCTCTTTCAGCATCAGTGTTATAGATGTTGTGGATGATCATAGGTTCCTTGATGATTTCACCTACGGTCATGCGCGGGTTCAGGGAAGCATATGGGTCCTGGAAGATCATCTGCATGTCCTTGCGGAAGGAGATCAGCTGGTTTCCCTTAAGCTTGGCAATGTCCTTACCCTCGAATTCGATGGAGCCGCTTTCAGGTTCATACAGCTTGACGATGGTTCTGCCCAATGTGGTCTTGCCGCATCCTGATTCGCCTACCAGACCGAATGTTTCATTTTCGTAAACATCGAAGGATACGTCATCAACAGCCTTGACGATCTGTTTCTTGGTGAAGATACCCTTGGTGACATCGAAATATGTCTTAAGATTCTTTACGCTGAGAATTACTTTCTGTTGTTCACTCATTTTCTCACCGCCCTCTTATCCAGCAGCCAGCAGGCACACTGATGGCCTTTGTTGACTTCAGTTACCTCTGGAGGGAATTCCTTGCAGACACGCATTGCCTTTTCGCATCTGTCGACAAACGGACATCCCTTTGGAGGATTTAACAGATCCGGTGGTGAACCGGCAATCGGCGTCAGGCTTTCCTCATTGTCATCTTCCGGGTTGGAGATGCAGGCTAACAGCCCCTCAGTGTACGGATGCTTTGGATTGTAGAAGATATCCTTATCCGTGCCGATCTCTACTATCTTTCCGCCATACATGATCGCAATGCGGTCACACAGCTTGGCAACAACGCCTAAGTCGTGAGTGATCATGATTACTGCGGAATTGCTTTCCTTTTTCAGATCATCGATCAGTTCGAGAACCTGAGCCTGAATCGTAACGTCCAGAGCTGTGGTTGGTTCATCGGCGATGATCAGCTTCGGATTGTTGGCCAGGGCAATGGCGATGACAATTCTCTGACGCATGCCGCCGGAGAATTCAAACGGATACTGCTTCAGTCTGCTTTCCGGTGAAGGAATGCCGACTTTTCTCATCAGTTCCAGAGCCTTTTCCTTAGCCTGTTCTCTGGTCATGTCTGTATGATTCAGCATTGGTTCAATCAGCTGAGTCTCAATCTTGAGGACCGGATTGAGGAATGTCATTGGGTCCTGGAAGATCATGGCCATGGAATTGCCGCGGAAATCACGCATGAAGTTATCATAGTCCTTCTTGTTAGTGAACTGGCTTGGAGAAATGTCCTTGCCGTCAAAGGTGATTTCGCCGCTTTTGACGATTCCGTTTTCAGCCAGCAGACCGATGATTGAATACATAGTCTGGCTTTTGCCTGAACCGGACTCGCCTACGATGCCGAGGGCTTCGCCTTCAGCAACTTCGAAGGAGACATTACGTACGGCCTGTACTTCGCCGCCGTCAGTCTTGAAGACTGTTTCAAGATTTTTTA
>JAEEGL010624660.1_pt1 | contig 11860 bp, 11 predicted proteins | sample 9134231 | NCBI WGS metagenome assembly JAEEGL01 (sample SAMN16246548, study PRJNA631951) | gut metagenome | biome: gut microbiome; feature: rumen; material: fiber-attached | host: Bos | place: Iran: Karaj | collected 2018-10 | reverse complement strand
TGGCTCCCGGGCGTGATTCATAGGGCAAAAGCGCGCAATATTGCGCTTGACGCTGTTTATGGTAAAGGAACTATTAAATGCCGCTCGCGCGGCATCCATAAACAGAGTCATTTTGCCCTATGAATCCCTTCCTCGCGCCCATTTTTTGGTGAAAGGGGTATAATGCGGGAGCACTGAAAAAAGGGTGGGGAGAAATGGGAAAATGTTGAAAAAACGGTAATTTTAGGCGGAAAAAATAGTGAAAAAACGGTAATATTGGGTGAGAAAAAAGGTGAAAAAACGGTAATGGGAAAGGATATTTATGAAATCGATTAGTGTTGTGGCGGCGGTTTTACATAGGCATTCAGAGGAAAAAGGGGAACAGATTTTTGCTACTCAGCGGGGGTATGGAGATTTTAAGGATGGATGGGAGTTTCCCGGCGGGAAAATTGAACCGGGCGAATCTGCGGAGAATGCAATCGTAAGGGAAATAAAAGAAGAGCTTGATACAGAAATCATCGTTGAAAAAGAAATAGGTACAATTGAGTATGATTATCCGACATTCCATATTTCGATGAAATGCTTCTGGTGTTCAATTAAAAACGGTGAACTGAAACTGCTTGAACACGAAGATGCAAAATGGATTACCCGTTCAGAGATAGATTCGGTTGACTGGCTGCCGGCGGACAGGGGGATTGTGGGGAAGGTTAGAGAGATGATGAAGGCGGACCTCTGAGTTCGAGAAACGGGCTTGCTGATTCTTCAAGCCACAGAATAATTTCGTTTGTTGTTAATTCAACTTTTGCCCTTGAATCTTTACCGCGAATAGCACATTCCCAGACAACACAGACACGCCAGCACTGTTCCCGATAGTATTCAAGAGTTTCTTCATCACGCCGCCTGTTGGTGTCAAACTTATTCAACCAGAACCCCTGATTAGTTTTAGGAATAACAAAATACCTGCACATTTCATGAGCATGCCAAAAGCAGCCGTTTATGAAAATTACTGCATGGTACTTGGAAAAAATGAGGTCTGGTTTACCCGGATAACGTTTATCACAGATTCGGTAACGGAAGCCGGCTTTGAAAAGGGCTGAACGGATTAATTTTTCGGGCTTGGTGTTTTTGGAGCGGATGTGAGACATGTTTTTGTGACGGGCTGAGGGGGATAGGGTGTCCATGAGGATATTATACATTGGAGAAGGGAGATTTTAAATGGAAATGTAAATTAATATATAGATAAAAAAAGTTAGATTTACAATAGCAATAATTTAGTATAAAATAGTTTGATTGGGTTTAAAAATGTATTTCTTTTTTTTTGATGATAATAAAGATATAGATTCCTCTGAAACTCTTTATCTGAATGGTGAAGAACCTAAAATCACAAAACCTTATGACCCATTGAAGGTTGATATTATTCCGCTACCACTCTCAATGCAGGCGATTATTGATAGGCTGGAAAATAAAGAAATTGATTTAGAACCAGATTTTCAACGTAGAAAAGATTTATGGTCTGAAAAAGATCAAAGTCGTCTTATAGAATCTATCCTTATTCGTATTCCCTTGCCGGCATTCTATTTTGATGGTAGAAATGATGATTGTTGGACTGTTGTAGACGGATTACAGCGTATTTCAACAATCAATAATTTTGTTGTTCGTAATCTGGAAGATGAGTCTAAATTGAGACTTACAGATTTAGAGTATCTTGTAGAATTCAATGGGAAAACATTTGAAGAACTTCCACGACCAATGCAGAGAAGAATTCGTGAATGTCAGATTTATTGTTATTGTATTCGCGGAGGAACTCCAGATGATGTAACATCAAGTATTTTTAAAAGGCTTAATACAGGCGGGCTTCCTTTAAGTCTTGCAGAAATACGTAATGCCGTATACAGAGGGATTGCTTCAAACCTTGTAAGACAGATGGCAGAATCAAAATTCTTTACAAATGCTACAAGAAATAAAATTCATACTGATAGAATGGAAGATCGTGATTTTACAGCACGTTTTCTTGCATTTTATGTGCTTGGATATGAAAAATATACAGGCGATATGAATGCTTTTCTTGAAGAAGGTATGTCTTATGTAAAGAATAATATTAATGAACAGCAGTGTAATCAGATTCTAAAGAAATTTGAAGAAACAATGTTTGTCTGTTATTCTTTATTTGAGAAAAACTCATTCAGAAAAATGTCGAAAAATGGAAAATTCGGACCATTGAATAAGTCATTATTCGAAAGTCTTTCTGTATCTGTTGCTAAATTGAATGGTAATGAACAGAATATCCTTATGAATAATCAAAAAACTGTAATGGAAGAGTACAAGAAACTTTTTAACACAAAGTTTTATGATAGTATTACGAGCGCGACAGGAACTATAGAACATGTAAAGGATAGGTATGAAATCCTTTCAGATTTTTTTGCTAAATTAATTGAGAGGTTTTCATGATAAAGAAACTTCAAATAAAAAATTTTAAATCGCTTCGTGATGTAATTATAAATACATCGAATTTGAATTTACTTATGGGTTTGAATAGCATGGGAAAGTCTTCTGTTTTGCAAAGTCTTCTTATGTTACGACAAAGCTATTATAAGAATCCTGCTCTTATGACTTTATTTATAAATGATGGTTTAATTTCTCTTGGAAATAGGAATGATATTTTTTTTCAAAATGCAGGTGAAGATGAAGATATTGCTATTTCAGTTTATGATGAAAATGAGTTTATTGAAGCTCTTTATTGTTATAAATCACAATCGGATGATGTTTTAAGAGCTAAAAAAATAGGTTCTTCAAGTATGGAATTATCTGGAATTGCTTTATTTGGAGAAGGGTTTCATTATCTTGGGGCAAATCATATTTCGCCTGCCAAAACCTATAATTCAGGCAGCAATTTCTTGAATGTGCTTGGAAATAATGGAGAAAATGCACCTTTGTATTTAGCGCGACATGGAAATGACAAAATAACTAATGAAGCCTTGCACCATAAAAATGCCCGTTCTGAATCATTAGCTCATGAACTTGATGCATGGATGGGCGAAATATCTCCAGGAACAAGAATCCTTGCGCAGGAAATGGCAGATATTAATCTTGTACGTATGGGAATTCAGTTTGAAACATCTGTAAAAACTGAAAATGGAGTTTCAAAAGAAATGTCAAATGAATTTGCTCCTATAAATGTTGGTTTTGGAATACCATATGCTATGCCTCTTGTATTAAGCATTCTTATCTCTAATCCAGGTGATTTGGTTTTTATAGAAAATCCAGAATCTCATCTGCATCCTAGGGGACAAGCAGAGTTGGGCAGGCTTATTTCTTTGGCTTCAGAAAGCGGTGTTCAGATTTTCTGTGAAACTCACAGTGACCATATTATAAATGGTTGCCGCGTTGCAGTAAAAAATAAAATAATCAACTCTGATAATATTAAACTTTTTTATTTCCAAAAGAAAGAAGAATCAAATCTTGAAACAGAAATAATCCCTATTTCCGTCGATAGTCATGGTGAACTTGAACAATATCCTAACGGGCTTCTCGATGAATGGGGGAATCTAATGTCTCAATTGTTTTAGGAGATTTTATGGTTCAGGAGTCTTATTTTAATGAATTATGTTTGGAATCCCCAAATGCTGATATTTCTGTTTTATTGAACTTAAAAGAAGTATATTCAGAACTCAAAGAAAAAGAGTTTTCTGTTTGTAGAGTTGGTTCATCACATACAGAAGAAATACTTAGTTTTCTGCAAAATATTCCAGGTGTATCGAAAAATGCAATTTCTGGTTTTGTTTACTCTTTTTTCCGTCCGCCTTATGAGCGAAAGAATATGACTGAAGACGAGGAAAACAATTTTTCAAAGATTTCATATAGATATAATAATAAAAGTCCTATAGGGCTTTCTTGGGCTGCATATTTTGATACTTTGGCATTAAGTCTTGTAACATCAGAAGAATGGAATAAAGTTAATGTCGAAATCTTAAGAGACGGAAAACCGATTCGTGTAAAGCATGTAAGCAAAAAAGAACATATCAATGCGCATAAAGATTGGATTCTTGGATTAAAGGAATTTGAAAAATGTACAATTCCGTATGACCAAAAACATTGCCATTTACGAGATGACCATGGAAAGAAAGAATTAACTGATTTCTGGAATCGAATCGCAAAAAATGAATATGTTGTTACCTGTTTGAATTCCTTACCATTTAATCGAACTCAAAAACAATTCATAAAAGAAATCTATCCAGATGGAAGAATTGAAATAGTTCTTGTTTGGGAAGATAACGGTTATGGTATGGTTATTCAGACAACAGGGAAGGGAATTGCGCAGACTCAAAAGATTGCTGAGATTTTGGAAAAGGAATTTGGAAGAGGGTAAAAAGAAGCTATATATTTTTAGTTAGAAATATTACTTGATCTTTTTAATACGTTTAGAAAATGCATTAGGAAATTATGATGAATATAAAAATTTTTTCTTTTTTTTCAGGACTAGGATTTTTAGATTTAGGTTTTGAAAATGCTGGTTTTAATATAGATTTTGTTAATGAATTTAATGAGAATTTTTTAAAAGCATACAAATATGCTAGAAGAAAATCTGCAAAAATACCCAAATATGGATATAGTCATAAATCTGTAGCAGACTATTTGCAAGATACTGTTTGGAATGAAACATTTATAGATTTAAAATCAAATACTAATGAGTTGATAGGTTTTATAGGCGGTCCTCCATGCCCAGATTTCTCTATTGCAGGAAAAAATGAAGGAGAAAAAGGAAAAAATGGTCAGTTAACAGGTGTCTATTTTGATTTAATAAAGAAACGCCAGCCTGATTTCTTTGTATTTGAAAATGTAAAAGGGTTGTATCGGACAAAAAAACATAGAGAGTTTTATGACAGAATGAAAGAGTCTTTAATGAAAGACTATACTTTGTTTGATGCTTTAGAAAATGCTCTTGAATATGGAGTTCCTCAATATCGAGAGCGCTTAATATTAGTTGGGTTTAAAAAAACAGTTTTTGGCTATAAAAAAGATTTTACCTTCGGAATGAACAAGAAATATTTGCTTTCAGATATAAGAAATAAGTCTTGGCCTGACATGAATTGTTTTGTTCTTGATGGAACATTACAGAAACCAGACGATATAATCGAAGAATTAACTGTAGAATATTGGTTTAGAAAAAATGATGTTTTGAATCATCCAAATGCATCTGATATTTTTAGAGTGCAGAATCTAAATCGATTCGAACTTATTCCAGAAGGGGATGTAGCTAGAAAATCATTTAAAAGATTGCATAGATGGAGATATTCACCTACTGCAGCATATGGAAATAATGAGGTTCATTTGCATCCATATAAAGTTAGAAGAATAAGTGTTGCGGAAGCATTGGCAATTCAATCATTACCAAAGGAATTTGAAATTATTTCTGAATTAACACTGTCTGAAAAGTTTAAAATGGTCGGAAATGGAGTCCCTTATTTACTTGCATTTTCAGTTGCGAAAACAATAAAAGAGTATATAATGAAAAATGGAATGAAATGAGTGAAATAAAACTTATTACAGATGATTTGATTCAACTTGAACCAAAAAAGTTTTACTTAAAACATATTTTAAAATCTCATAATTGGTATTTTTCGAATTATTTACATATTTCAAATGATATAATTATAGATAGCATTGATAGTTTTAAGGAAATTGTTTCAGAAAATTTCGATATAAGTTTTCATAGTGTTCAATTGGTAGGAAGTGCAAAACTTGGATACAGTTTATCTCCTTATAAGCTCTTTAAACCTTTTAATCCTGATAGTTCAGATATAGATATTGCTGTTATTTCTGACAAGATGTATTTATATTTTTGGGATAGATTTAGAAAGTTAAAAGGACGTTATGCTGTTTATAATACTAATTTTTATGAAAAAATTGCAAAATCTATATATCGTGGGTTTATAAATGAAGATGATATTACTCAGTTCTCTGAGTTAAACACTGAATGGAAGAAAAAGTCTAATCCTGTAAATATTTTATTACAAGATAAAATGAATTTTGAACAGGAAATAACTTATCGTATTTATAGAAGTTGGGAAGATTTAGAAGATTATCAATTATCTAGTATTACAAATGCGCGAAAAAAGTATTTAGAAGGAGTCTGATATGTTAAGATTTTTATCGAATACAAAGACAATAAAAGAAATTTACGATATGTTTGATGCGGGGGCTCTTTATATAGATCAATCGTATCAAAGACGTGCAGTTTGGAGTGAAAAGGATAATGTTCGATTAATTGAAACAATTTTACTTCAATATGTAATACCTGAATTATTTTTTTGGAAAGCTAGCATAGATCCTGATACCGGCAATTCCATTACTCATGTTGTTGATGGTCAGCAACGTGTAAAGGCTATTTATTCGTTTATTAATAATGATTTTTGCTTGAAACCTCAATATTTAATAAATGAAGAGATTAAGAAACTGTATGGAAATAAATATTTTAAGGATTTACCAGCTAATCCAGTGCGAACTGATTTCTGGAGTTATGAATTATTAATTGTAGACATAGATTCTAGAGCTAATCGTGAAAATATTATTGAAATGTTTAATAGGTTAAATTTGACCGATTATAATTTGAACAATCAAGAAAAAAGAAATAGTCGTTCTGGTGAATTTTCTATTCTTGCAACTGAAATTTCGAATAATTCATTTTGGACTGAGAATAAACTGTTTTCAATTTCTGATATAAAACGTATGAAAGATATTGAGTTTTGTGCAACAATTATATTGTTATATAAAAATGGAATAATAGATCAATCAGATCAGTCTGCATTGAATGAAGCATATGAAGAATATTATGTAAATTATCAAGACGCAGAGAATGATAAGAATGCATTATTAGCAGCTATGTCTTTAATTCAGGAAAACTTTATAAATAAAGAAACTATAAAATTTATTAAGAAGAAATCCCAATTATATACTATATTTTCAATTGTTTTCTATATGAAAAGAGAAAAACTAGGGATATCTGAAGAAATAATAAATAATTTTGTCTTATTTGTCCAATTATATTTGTTGTTTAATAATGCTTTAGATTTTTCTGACTTGTTAGATGACGATGAAAAAATACTATATGATTGGCTGAAACGTTATAAATTAGCATCTTCTGAAGGTCTTAATAAGCATACTAACAGAATGATTCGATTTAATGTTATGAAAGATTTTTTATTTAATATTACAAATAATCAAAAAAAAGCTAGAAGTACATTATATGAAAAAATAAAGAATAATTATTCTGAAGAAAATCAAGCGTTTAACTCGGATGATGAATGATTCTTTATAGATGACTTAGAATACTCTGAATAGAGTAGACATAAATGTTGATTTGATCGTGTTATTATTATTCCTGGATGATTTTTTTCTTAATAAGTGTATAATAATATATAGAATAAAAACTAGAGTGACGTTCTATGACACTGTGAATATGATAAGATGTGGGTATTAAGGGGAAATAAATGTCAGATTCATTAAAAAAAATTAGACTGGCTACAGTTTTTAGCGGGATTGGTGCTATAGAGCATGCATTAGATAGAATGAATATCCCTCATAAAATTGTATTTGCTTGTGATAATGGGGATGTTGATATCCTTTCAAAAAAAATTCGCGAAGACATCTCAGAAATTGAAAATGAAATCTGCAAACTAACAGAAGATATAAAAAAAATAGAAGTTCAATCCGATGAAGATAAACTTTATAAAGATGAATTAAATTTGATTCTCTCGAAAACAAAAGAAGAAGTAAAAGTTTATAAAGATATGAATCTTGAGAACTCTACTGAAAATAAAATAAATCGTAAAATGAAAGACATTTGCCAAAGAACTGGAATGTTACACGAAAAAATCAATTCTTTCAGAATATTAAAAGAGTTATCGAAAATCGATTCATACGAAGAAAAAAAATCTTATGTTGATTCTCTTTATAAAGGTAAAGAAGAAAGTAATAAAGTAAAAAAGACTTACATGGCTAATTATGAATTAGATAATAATGATTTCCATTGGAATGTATCATTTTTGGACGGAAACCAATATAAAAACGAAGTTGATTTGTTTGTCGGAGGAAGTCCCTGTCAGTCATTTAGTTTAGTTGGAAAACAAAGAGGCCTTGCAGATACTCGTGGAACATTATTTTATGAATATGCGCGGCTTGTAAAAGAAATTCGTCCAAAAATATTTATATACGAAAATGTAAAAGCTCTTTTGAGTAATGACAATGGAAAAACCTGGGAAACTGTTACAAAGGTTTTTACAGATTTAAAATATAAATGGAAATATCAGGTACTTAATGCAAAAGATTACGGAATTCCTCAGAATCGAGAAAGGGTATTTGTTGTAGGCTTTCGTGATGATTTAAAACTTGAGAAAGAATTCGTTTTTCCTAAACCAATAAAGCTTGAAAAGAAAATGCAGGATTTCTTAATTGACAATGCTCCAGGGGGGTATTTTCTCCCAAAAAAGGGTGTCGATTTTGTAACAGATGAGAAGAATCTTAAAAAAAGATATACTCAAATTGATGGTGAAATACAACTCTGTCAAAAGAAAAATCAACAGTTTAATTGGCATGGAGATTTTATTTTTCAAAGCGAAGAGGATGCAAAACAGAAAATAAAAGTTGATTTAGAAAAGTATTTTCTTTCTGAAAAGGTAAGAAAATACGTTCTTTCAACTGGTACAAAAAACTTTTATTCTAAACCAAAAACAGACCTTGAAGTTGCTCGTCCTCTTCTGACCACGATGCATAAAATGCATCGTGCCGGTGTTGATAATTATGTAACAACTGATGGGCGGTTGAGAAAACTAACTCCAAGAGAATGCTTTAGACTTATGGGCTTTAGTGACAGTTTTATAATTCCTGTGTCTGATACATCTGCTTATCAGCAGGCAGGAAATTCAATTGTTGTAGATGTATTGATTAACATTATGAATAAAGTATTTGAATCTTATCCATCATTGAAATAGGAGAAATCATAATGAAAATCTTAGATGAGAATTGGGAAGTAAAGTCAATTTATGATTCTGTTGTAACAGTTCCAGACTGTTTTGTTGTAAATAAAAATCAACTTGGAACCGGGCATGGTGAAGCAAAGTTATATTTTGGTTCAAAAGATATTATGCGTACTTTTTTTGGATCAGAGGGGTTTTCGGCAAAATGTTTCATGCTTAAAAAAGACTTAATAGATTATCTTGAAGCAGTTAAAACAGAATATTTTTCTCCTTCGCAGAATTATGTTGGGAAAAATGAGTTTCAGAAATTATGGAATGAGCGAATCGCTATGGTAAATAAATTGGATGATATTATTTGGTTTGAAGTAAATGACCAGGTTCAGATAAAAGGTCCTCGAGGTTATGTTAATTCAACAGATGAAGGATATAAAATCATACGAACATTGGCTCTTCCGTTAATAAGTTACCTTTCTTCAATGATGATGGTAAAACCTGATGGAAAAGTTGTTTTTTATTGGAAACTTTTTGTTGATTTTGATGCAATTGCTGAAAAGAAAAATGGTGCTTTGGTATTTAATTATGGGAAAAAATATATTGATGAGAATGGCGAAGTTATAGAAGAATCGAAGAAAGAAACTAAAACTTCTGAAGAATCAAATTATGCTCGTCAGGGGCAAGGAAAATATAGAGAAAAATTATTGGAAGAGTGTCCGTTTTGTCCAATAACAATGGTTGCAGATGACAGGCTCCTTATCGCAAGTCATATTAAACCTTGGGCAGTCTCAAATGATAAGGAAAAAATTGACCCAAAGAATGGTTTTATGCTTTCTCCTTTGTATGACAAATTGTTTGACAGAGGTTTTATAACTTTTTCAAATGATAAACATATGATTTTATCAAATTGGATTTCAAAAAACACATATGATAAATTAGGTGTTGTTGATAACGGGTATTATCAAATGTTGCCTATCGATGATGATAGAATAAAATATTTGGAATATCATAGGACTTCAGTTTTTAAGGGGTAGAATAAGAAAAAAAAGTCTATTCTGGCGAATCAAAAAATACTGCACTTTTGTATGAATACTGGCTTTTCTTTGAACTAAGAAAAATCATATCTGAAATTGATGATTGTTCTGTTATCCTACAAGATGAAGCAGATTCCTTTATTAAAGAAAATAACGGGCTTACAATTTCTCTTTGCCAAGATAAAAAATCAGTTCAGCATTTTGAAACTGAAAAGCAAAAAATTGATTTGTATTACAACAGGACTTTCAGGCATAAGGATTTTAATAAGTCAAAATATGATGGTTCTTATTCACGACCATTTCGTCCAGATTACACAATTGCAATTTTTCCAAATACGTATGACGATGAAAACAAAGCTATAGAAGATGGTGCTGTAAGTTATATTCATTTTGATGCAAAATACAGATTAGAAGATTTAAGTCAATTTATAAATAAAAATGAATCTGAAGATGAAATAAATAAAGAAATTAGCATAGAAAAAAGTGAAAGCGTAATGGATACCTACAAACGCGGTGACTTATTGAAAATGCACACATATAATGATGCAATCCGTAGAACTGTAGGAAGTTATGTTTTATATCCTGGAACAGATAATAAAGACGGTAAGTGTTTTTCTATATATGAAGAAATATTACCGGGTGTTGGAGCATTTGCAATCCGTCCTAGTGATGTTAATAATAAAGAACTTAATGCTGGTGAAAAAGCTGTTCAAGATTTTATAAAGGAAATTATCGATTTCAATGCGAATCCAGCAAGCAGAAATGCAAGAACAGATTATTTTGATAAGATGATTATGGAAACTCCGGGCTTAAATGAAATTACTAATAGTGTCGATTCAAAGTTAACTATGATAGGTTATGTACGACCGGAGTATTATAACTATCTTATTAATTCAGGAAACATAATTACTCGTTACAAAAATAATGAATCTGATATTGAGTTCTTTTTTTATTATCATGCAATAAAAAAAGGTAAAGTGTATACGCTCCATAAAGAAACAAACAAAGCAAATTATCTTAGATTAACAATGACTGATTATTATCATCCGCATGAAGAGTATGGAAAGAAATATGTGGATTTGGAGCCAATAGAAGCCGAGATTGTTTCATCAGAACTTGTTTCAAAGGAAAAACTTAAAGAATTATTAAAACAGTATCCAGGAAAGAATGATTTTCAAGCCGATTATTATTATTTAGTAAAAGCAAGAGTGATAGGTATTTATGATAAAAGTGGAATAACTTCAATTAGTACAGATGAGAATGATATTATAAGCCCTTACTCTCCAAAAATTGTTCAGTTTCCAGAGGGACGGAATTTATCTGATGATTGATTTTTGGAGAAGAACTTAGAACAGATTTTTACGGCTGGAGTGTGGGTGAGACTCCCCCATTTTTCTTAGAATAATCAAGGAGGTTTACTTGTGAAAAATCTAGCAAAGTTTTGTGCAATTCTTTTGCTTGCTTTTATGTTTACTTCTTGTGTGGATTATGTTCAATCAATTTCTTATAAAGACGGGAATTATCATCTTTATTGTAAGGTGACATTTTCGAAGTTGGGGCAGAGTTTTCGATTGACATAAATCCAAAAACAACTGATGAAGATGAAAGAGATTTATTACCTAAGGTTTCCGGGAACAAATGTTTTATTCCTTTCTTGTTAGGTGAGAATAACACTGCTTCTGATTCCTTTGACTCTGACGACAGTATGGGAGAAGCTATCAGTCAGGCAATTTTATCTTCAGCGAAGTGTCGTATTTTTATTGGTAAGAATCTGATTCAAAAAATTGAAACTGCATATATTGAAGGTTTGGGTGAACTAAATTACATAATTCCTTTTTATGATTACGGAGATTCATTTTGTCTTGAGATTCCATTTGTTGT
>JAEEGL010275717.1_pt1 | contig 11860 bp, 8 predicted proteins | sample 9134231 | NCBI WGS metagenome assembly JAEEGL01 (sample SAMN16246548, study PRJNA631951) | gut metagenome | biome: gut microbiome; feature: rumen; material: fiber-attached | host: Bos | place: Iran: Karaj | collected 2018-10 | reverse complement strand
CGTTTTTATTGATTTTTAGATATAAAAGCGCTTTACTTTTTTTGTGCCATGTTTTATAATGAGTATAACTAGTTAATTTGTATACGCTTACAAATTGCTAAAACTTTTTAAAAAAAGGAGATTTAATTAATGAAAAAGAGAAAAGTTTTGATTTCCGCATTATTAGCTGCAGCAATTGTGTCAACTGCAACTTTAACATCATGCGGTGATAAGAAAGAAGAAAAGAAGACTACTACATCTGCACAAGGTGGAGATACAACAACACCTGGTGGAGATACAACAACACCTGGTGGAGATACTACTACATCTACTACTACACAAGGTGGTGGAACAACAACATCTACAACTACACAGGGTGGTGGAACAACAACATCTACAACTACACAGGGTGGTGGAACAACAACATCTACAACTACACAGGGTGGTGGAACAACAACATCTACTACTACACAGGGTGGTGGAACAACAACATCTACAACAACACCTGGTGGAGATACTACTACATCAACTGATACTGTAACAAGCACTACAGAAGAAGTTGTTGAAAACAAAGCAACTCTAGAACTTCACTACAATGGTGCAGATCTTGATGAAGTTTCTGAATCAATTGAAATTGAATTAACAGAAGATGACGGCGATGGCGTAAAATATGCCGAAATCCCTCAAGATAAAATAACTGTACGTGACACATATAGAAAATTTGCAGGTTGGTATAAAGATAAAGGCTTTACTCAACCAGCATCTACAGATGAATTACAATATATTGAAGCTAACACTACATTGTATGCTAAGTGGGAAGCTGAAGGTAAAATGACTGATTTCGAGTTAAATGCATCTACAGATTTATCTTCAGGTCTACTTGCTAGCGATTACAAGAAAGGTATCTACACTGTTAAAGCTGGCGCAAATATGAGAAGTGCAACTTACAGTGGAGATTATGCTACAGGTTACACGCAAGAGATTCAAGGTAACGGAAATATGCAAGTGTATATTTCGCCATTAGCCAATACAACATTGAGCATAATCTTTGCTCAACGTTCGGGATCATCTATTTCCACAGCAGGCTTATTTGAAGTTGTTGATGATGTTGTTTCAGAGACATCTATATACACGCTTAGTTGCGGAACTAATGGTACTAAATGGGCAGATAAAACCACAGGAAAAGCAGAAATCGCACTTGAAGGCGGAAAGACATATTTATTAAAAGGAACAGGTGGTACTTGTTCAATTTTAGATATGTTCTGTCAATATGAAGTAACTCCATCTCCAGTTGATAATATTGAAATTATTACAGCTAAAACAATTAACCTTATTGAAGGTGAACAATATGATTCAGCAACAGCTGGCGCAAAGATTAATTTTGAAAATGGAACATCTCAAGATATGGCAGCTGGTCAATTTGAAATTGATTATTCTCAAGTTGATACTACAAAAGAAGGTATTTACACAGTTCAAGTTAAATATTCTCCAGAAGAATATATCTATAATAAATTAAAAGGTAAAACTTATACTGCTGATATCACAGTTAAAGTGTTCTCTATTAAAGAGATCGTTCTTGGATTCAACCAAACAGTGTCTGGAAAGAGTAGCTACAATGGTACACTTGAAAACAGAACTGTTAAGACAATTTATAAAGCAGGAGAAGAATTTGATCGTAACTACTTAAGCGTAACAGCACATGCTACACTTGGTGAAGGCGATGAAGTAGAAGAATATACTAAATTATTATCTGCTAATGAATATCTTGTTGATATGGTTGGTGAAACAGTTTCTTCAAGCGGTGAAGTTACTGTTCAATATACAACTAATGAACAAGTTAAAGAAGCAACATACAACATTTATGTTGTAAATGCGCTTGATGTTACTCAAGCAACATATAATGTTAAAGTTGATGATGACTACACTGGTGCAATTGGTGCAGTATCAAGTGGTGTTTACCAATTCAAGACTATTAACCAAGCAATGGAATTCTTACGTCTTTATAAAGCAACAGCTAATTATGAAGAAAAAGCTATCAATTTAACTATTGCTGCTGGTTATTATAATGAAAAAGTTGAATTCGACCTACCTAACATGACAGTTAAGGGTGCAGGAAGAGTTAATAAAGCAATCAATACTGGATTTGATTGGACAGATGCTGAAATTCAAGCAAGCACAATCATTGAATGGAACTCTATTAAGGGTGTTGTAGATGAATCAGGTTATGTTCAACAAACAGATTCTACAGCTACAGTTTCAGTTAGAGAAACAGCGGTAAACTTCTATATTTCAGGTGTTACTATTTCTAATGATTTCAATTCATTCCAAGATTTCATTGATTATTTCGGCGATAGACCAAATGAAACTCAAGCCTTAGCTTTATTAGTACAATCTGATAAATTTGTTATGTATCAATGCGACTTACTTGGTTACCAAGATACACTTGAAACATTTACTGGTAGACAAGTATTCATGGATTCATTAATTTCAGGTACAACTGACTTTATTTTCGGTACAAACAGCGCAACATATTTCTATGGTTGTGAAATCCGTTGTATTTCTCCAGCTCAATTAAAAGATGGTTATGTTCAATACAATGTTGATGGTGGTTATGTAACTGCATATAAAGGAAACAATAAAGATGCTGACGATGCAATCGAATATGGTGCAGTATTTGATGCTTGTGATTTCACAGCTGAAAAATATGTAAGAAATATTGATGGCTACACAGCTCAAATCAAGCTTGAAGACAAATCATATGCTGAGTATGAAGTTGCTGCAGGCGGAAAATATTATACAAGAGTTGATACAACTAAAGTTGAAGCTCCAGTAGCAGGAACTACATATTATACATTCACAGTAACTGATGGTCTTGCAACATTCACACCAGCAGGAGAAATCACTGCATGGGCAGAAAATACTCAATATGCAACAGCTGAAGATATTACTACAGGTAATACTGCAATTGCTAGACCTTGGGGTGTTTATGCTTCAATTATCGTTGAAAATTCAACACTTGGTGGTCATATCTCATTATTAGATTATGATTTATCATATAAAGAAACAGCTTCACCTAAGACAAAAGATGTATTAACTACAGCTTATTCATATTTTGAAAAAGTAGATCAATCAAAAACTACAGCTCCAGCTTCTGGAACTAAGTATTATACAATAGTTGAAGGTGTATTCACAGAAGCAACAGGTATTACAGCATGGGCAGCAGATACTGATTATTATACACTTGGTGGTACTAAGAAAGTAGGAAATGATGTAAAAGCTGAACATTATTATGCAACATTAGCTGATAATGTTTATACATATGTTGCAAACCCTGATAAGAAGGCCGTAACTAATGATACATATTACAAGTTAGTTGATGGTGTTTATACAACAATTGCAAAAGGAACAGATTACGATTCATCATTAACATATTATGCTGGTTCAGATCCAAAGGATTCTAAGAACCGTCGTTATGTAACAATGTCAGGAAACTCTCCAATGACATCAACTATTAAGTTCTCAGAGTATAATAATACTGGTTCTGGTGCAGGAACAGTTAAATCAATTGATGATACACATGCATATAAAGTCAATTCTTCAGCAATTACTCAAGATGCAATGTTCTATCTTGAAAATGGTAAAGTATCATTTTATGATAGATGGTTAGGTGCATATACATCTGGCGCACCAAAAGGTAAAGTTGTATCTAAGAACGCAAACTTAATATTAAATCTTGTTGGTGAAAACAATTCTTATTATGCAGACGCAAAGGTTACTTCAGCATTTACTGCTAATACACAATACTATGTATTAGATGGTGATACATATACTGCAATTGATGTAAATAAATATGCATTCAAAGATGGTGTAACATATTATTATGATAAGACTGTTTATAATCCAGTTGCACCTGCCTCAATAAAGCTTAAAGCAAAATTAAATGACAATTATCACTATTTCACAAAAGCAGATACTTCAAAAGCTCCAGTTGAAGGAACAACATATTATACAATTGTTGAAAACATCTTCACAGTTACTGCGGTTACAGAATGGGTTGAAGGAACAACATATTATGTATATGGTGGTACAAGAAAAGTTGGCGAAGATGTTAAGCCAGGAACTAACTTCCATGCAACATATGATGAAGCAACAACAACTTATACATATGTTGAAACACCAGCACAATATGATGTATTGAATGAACAATATTATAATGAAGATGGTTCTATTGCTTACGAAAAAGGAAAGGAACCTTATGATTCAACAAAGACATATTATTCTAAAGGAACAGCGAAAGCAGCTGTAGAAGATCAAACTCAATTAGCTGATAAGACTATTAAGTATTATTCATTTGATGGTGTAGAAACTTATACTGAATTAGCATTCAATTCAACTAATTTCACTGTTACATTAGATACTCCTGAAGCAGGTGTTACATATTATGTAGCTAGTGGTGTAATTACTTTAAGCAAAGCATATTATAGTAACTATGCGTTAACTGAATTAGAATTAAATAGATTCTTCGATGATTATAAAGCTAATAATCCATCACTTGCTGATTTCTCAATTTTAGGTGTTTATGCTAACGCAGATATGTCAACTGAATATACATATCCAGCATTATCAAATAACAATAATACAATCTATCTTGAAGTTGGTTTACCAGCATTCTTAGATTTCTATACTTATGATGCATCAGCAGCTACAAATCCAGATTGGACTATTAGCACATCTGATTCAGCAACTAAGATGTTTATTCCATATGCAATCGGTGGTACAGTTGTAAAGAACGGCACTGGCAACAATGGTGTTGCATGTACAGTAATTAAGAACAATGGAGAAGATTGCGTCACATCTAAGACATTTGCTGTAGGCGCAAGAGCTGTTAATGTAACAATTGTCGGTGGTACAACAGATTCTGGCGACGCAAGATTCAAAGTTGTTGCATATAACTCAGCAAATGAAGCAATTGCTTCTGTTCAAGCACTTAATGTTGAAGGCTCAAATGCTAAGACAACAACTCACTTCTTCGCAGATGCAGACGCAAAAGATTCTAAGGGTAACAAAACAGTTGCTATCGCTCTAGATAAGGATGTTGAAACTGATATTGCATACGTTAAGGTATTTGCATGTCATAAAGACGGAACACAAACAAATGGTAAGGTTAATGGTATTTTATCAATCGATATGGAAGTTTTATATGAAACAACTGCAATGATTGGTAAGAAGTACACTATTGATATTGATAGACCTAATCCAGCAGAGCCTTGGAAGAAAGCTGATAATACAATGGTTGCTTTAGTTCAAGGATTTACAGCTACTTCAGTTGATGGATTAGTAACAATTGATGCTACAGCTGCAAATGCTAAGCTTAATTCAAGAGCTTCTCAATGGGCAGAATTCAATTACGGTGCTAAGGTTATCTTTAATGTTAACGCAGGTGCTACAGTAACTCTTAATGTTTACCAAGCAAATACTACAACATATAGTATTAATGGTGCTACTCCAGTAGTTGTTAATGCAACGACTGTATCATTTAAAGTGACTCATGCTTCTACAATTGAAGTCGCAGCTAATGCTGATGGTAAGGCATACCTTGGTGACTTCACAGTTACATTTGAATAATTAGAATAAATCAATAATTTATCCTAAATAATAAAAATAGGTGGATGACTATTCATTAGTCACCACCTTTTTTTTGTAAAAAATAAAGCTACAAATTAATGTAGCTTATTAATCTAAATATTTAATTATAATATTATTTTTTTCATATATTATTTCAGCTAAGGCACCATTTTTTATAGGTAATGAAGGAGATAAATGACCAATTGGACAATCAAGTAATATAGGCACATTTAAATCCTTTAATACCCTTATATGTGCATCATGCATATCTACATTAAACATCTTTTCATATAAATGTAGGGGTCTACCAATTAAAAATCCTTTAATATATTTAAACCAATCACACCACTTTAAATGATTTAATGCTCTTATTACATCCATAGGATTTAAATCACATGATTCTAAATAAAATATAATACCATCATCCTTATGTCTTTCTATATAATTTAATGTATTATCATATTTAGTTCCTGCAAGGATTTCTAAACAATCTAAACATCCACCTATAATACGGCCTTTAAATGAATTTTTATAATTTATAGGTATAACTTTACATCTTTTATTAAAAATGTAATTTTTTAAAGGATTTTTATCATCATTTTCATAATCAAATGATTTATATCCTTTAAAAATCTTTTTACCATTAATTAAATCAATTGTATCTTTTAAATCATATTTAAATGGATAAGAATAAAATGATGGCATATTAGGCCCATAAATAGAATAATTATCAGTATTAATAGTAATTGTATATGTTAAAAATGTATTATCTGATGATCCTATAAATAATTGATCTTTTTTGACTTTATTATAATCAATATAAGGTAATATTTCACACATTACCTCTCCACCACCTGCAGAAATAATATAATCAGCTTTATTAAGCATATTATTAAATTCTTTTGCGCGTGATATGGCATCACTTGATGCAGGGCCATCATTTTTATATACATTTTCTCCTAAAATGATGTCATATTTCTTTTCTAAATTTTTTAAAGAATATTTCATTCTAGTTTTATATGGTTCAATATTTATACCAAATGAAGGGGCTATAACACCTAATTTTTTCTTATTCATAAGATACTCCTTTAAAGATAATACTATTTTTAATAGTATAATAATTTAATTATTGTTTTACAAGAATGAGTTTTTAGGGTAAAATAAGATGAAGAAGTATATTTAAGAGGATAATATGAGTTTTTTTAAAGATTTTATTAGTTTAGTATTCCCAATTTATCACAAAACTAAACAACCTAAAGGTGTGTTGGGTCATTATGATTCAAGACCTTTTGATCATTGTAATTTCGCATTAATTTATGCACAAGAAAAATTAATTGAAGATGGAGAAGATATTAAAGTATTCTCAAGAAATTATAAAAATACTACATTTGTAAATGTATTAGTATATGATGAAACAAATATAAATTTAGATAAATATAAATTTGATAATTATAAACAATTATTAATTGAAAACGGCATTGAAATACAGAAAAATAATATTGTTATTATCGTTTTTCAGCATAGAAATGATAATACCATTTCTTTATGTAAGAAATTTTGTAATTCAAGTAAAACAAATTTTGAACAAGGTTTAGTATATAATCCAGTTGAAGTAGAAATGGATTATTATAAACCAGTTCCAAAATTTTATAAATTATATGACCATTACTGTAAAGACATTTATTTTGATCTTGCGTTTATTGATGATATAAAAGGATAATTATATGAAAAACATTAAAGCTAGATATTTCTTCATTTTAGCAGGTATATTTTTAGCACTTGCTATTGGAACAGTATTTTTAATACCAATTATTAATGGCAATTGGACTTATTTCTTTATTGCCTTATTAGTAATATTCTTTATTATTATTACTTTTTCTGTTCAAATTGGTACAAGAAATTTATTTATTTCAAAAAGTCAAAAGAAATTATATAACACAATTTCATTTGAAAGTAATGTTAATTTTAAAGAAGAATTAATATCAAATGATTTTAAATTATTTGAATATAAATTTGGTTATGTTTTAAAAAAGATTATAGATAAAACATTATATAAAGTAGTTCTTGTAACTAATAATGAAGAATATTTTAAATTTGATGAAAAAGAAAATGATAGTCTAGATGCATCTTCATGTAAATTATTAATTGGAATAGAAGTATTTTATTTTGAAGATGAAAATGTAGTTAAAAAGGCTCCAGATTATTCGTTAGATTTGAGTAATATTTATTATACTTCCTTCATAAAAGGAGAGGATAATAAATATGTTATTCCTGATTATGTAGAATCAAAAAATCATAAAGAGGATTTTGATTATTTATTAAATATTTTAAAGCTTGAAAAGAAATAATATGAGAGTTGGAATTGATATTGGCGGAACAAGTGTTAAGCTTGGTTTTGTAGATGATTATAAAATAATATATAAAGAAGAAATAAAAACTAATAAAGATACTTTATTTATTGATATAAAAAATAAAATAAATGAAATAAAAAATAAATATAATTATCAAATAGAAGGCTTAGGCTTTGGTGTGCCTGGCAATGTTAAAGATAATTATATTTTTAAAATGCCTAATGTAGGATTAGAAAATATTAATTTAAATGAATTATTTAAAGAATATAAAATATCTAGCTCTAATGATGCAAATGTTGCAGCATTAGCTGAAGATATATATCAAAATAAATATAATTCTTTATATTTCATTACACTTGGTACAGGTGTAGGTGGTGGTTTAGTATTAAACCATAAAATATTTGAAGGAAATGATAATTGTGCAGGAGAAATAGGACATATTATCATTGATGATAAATACAATTTCCAGTGCACATGTGGACTTAAAGGATGTTTAGAGACAATATCATCTGCAACAGGTATTGTTAGATTAACTAAGACATTAAGTAATAAATATGAAACAAAAATTAATTTAAATAATTTTAGCTGTAAAGATGTATTTGATTATGCAAAAGAAAATGATCCTTTAGCAACTAAAGTAATAGATGAAGCAACTAAAGCCTTAGCTAAAGCTTTGGCTATGATTGCGGTATCTGTTAATCCTGAAGCTATATTTATTGGTGGAGGAGTATCTAAAGCTGGAGATTATTTAATTAATAAAATAAGAAGTTATTTTAAAGAATATTCACATTATGGTGTAAAGATGACAGAGATTAATCTTGCACATCTTTCTAATGACGCTGGAATTTTAGGTGCAGCATACCTTTGGTGATTTTATGAAAATTAACGCAATTCACACAAAAATCTATAAGCCAGAAATACTTACATGTCCTAAATGTAAAAAAAATTTAAAATATGCATATACTATTTCATTTAAGACAATTCAATTTACATCAGGAAAGAAGATAAAAATAAAAAATATGGGCTATCTATGCCCATATTGTAATGATAATATTATTTATCCTTCACTTACTGCATCAAAATTAGCATATAAAGGTTTAACATATTCATGTAAAACATTATGCTATATTGATTATTGTAAAAATAAAGGCTTATCAAGAGAAATAATTGCGGATGAATTTGAAAAAATGGGAGTAATTGTTACTTCTAGAAACATAGATTTTTTATATGAAAAATTTAAATCTTATTATGATAATGATTTAAAATCATCATTTGATAATGCATTTAAAGAAATGATAAATAATTTTAATGAAATAAGATTATCTATTGATCTTATTACAATAAAAGAAAAATATTATATTTTATTTTATAATGGATTTAATGGAAATATTATTAATAAATATGTTTCTGAATCCTTTGAAGAAGAAGGATTATTAAATCTATTAAAGGAAGTATTAAATAATAAAAAATTAAGATATGTTATATCTGTAAGAGGCAACGTTTCACCTTTTATTTCTGTCATGAAAGGCATATCAAAATCTAACATCAAATATATTTCATATACTAAATTCTAATTTTATACGAAAAAAGTATAAAAATTTTGTATAAAATTTAATGTAAATTTGCATACTTACAATTTTTGTGGTAAAATTCTTATGTATTTTATAGGGTGGTTATATGGCAAATATACATTTAGATGATTATGATAAGAAAATATTAAAATATTTACAAGAAGATTCTTCAATTTCTAATATTGAGCTTTCAAAAAAGATTGGTCTTGCACCATCATCTTGTCTTCTTCGTGTTAAGAATTTAAAAGAAGAAAAGGTATTAACTCAATATACTGCAATGGTAGATGAAAAATTATTAGGATTTGAAATCACTTGTTTTGCAAAAATACAAATGACACCACTTAATAAAGACACTTCTAAGCACTTTATTGAAGAAGCTAAGAAAATACCTGAAATTGTTGAATGCTACACAATTACAGGTGATTCTGCATTCTTATTAAAAATAGTTGCAAAATCAGTTCAATATTATCGTGATTTCATTTTTGATAAATTATTATCAGTACCAAATGTATCAAATATTGAAACATCAATCGTAGTAGGAACTGAAAAGAAGACATCTGTTATACCATTAGATTAATTAAAGCCAACGTTTGTTGGCTTTTTATATAAGATATAAAATAAATCTTTTAGAATGATAATAATTGTTTTAAAATATTATATATAGGTGAGATCATGGATATTAAATTAAGTCATGTTACAAAAATATTTCCCGCAAGAAAAAAAGAAGAAAAAGATGTTATAGCTGTAAATGATGTAGATATAACTATACCTAATGGTAAGCTTGTTGGCTTATTAGGTCCTTCTGGATGTGGAAAATCTACAACTTTATATATGATTTCAGGTCTTGAAAGTCCTACTAAAGGTAATATTTTCTTTGGTGAAACTGATGTAACTAAGCTTCCTGCTGAAAAAAGAGGAATAGGACTTGTTTTTCAAAATTATGCTTTATATCCACATATGACTGTAAGGGATAATGTAATGTTTCCTTTATTAAATATGAAAATGGCTAAAAAAGAAGCAAAAGAAAAGGCATATGATATTTGTAGATTAGTACAAATATCTGATTTAATGGATCGTAAGCCACATGAATTATCAGGTGGACAAATGCAGAGAGTTGCTATCGCACGTGCACTTGTTAAAATGCCTAATGTATTATTATTAGATGAGCCTTTATCTAATCTTGATGCAAGACTACGTCTACAAACAAGAGAAGAAATTAAAAGAATTCAAAAAGAAACTAAAATTACTACTGTATTCGTAACACATGATCAAGAAGAAGCAATGAGTATTTGTGATATTATGATCGTTATGAAGGACGGTTTTATCCAACAGGTAGGTGTTCCACAAGAAATATATTCTAATCCAGCTAATTTATTTGTTGCAACATTTATTGGTATGCCAAGAATTAATGTATTAGAAGGTAAAATATTAAATCATAAATTAATGATTGATGAAGAAATTATTATGGATGTTGCAATAAAAGATCAGGATGTATATGTTGGTATTAGACCTGAAGCATTTATTTATGCTCCAGAAGGGGTATTATCTTTAGATGTCGATCATATTGAATTGATGGGAAGAGAAAAAACTGTTATTGCAAGACATTCATCTTTAACAAGTGAAATTATAAGAGCAATTATTCCTATTGAAACAATAATACCTACAACTGCTAAAAGATTAGCATTTAACCTTAAAAAATCAGCTGTATATATATTCTCTAAGGAAACAGGTAATAGATTAAGAGAAACAGATGATGATACAAATGAAGATAATGACTACATTTTAGAACAAGATCATAATTTAAATGAAGTATATTATGATAGAGATGTATCTGAAGAATATAAAATGTTAGAAATTGATTCATTTGAAAATAATAAAGAATATTATGAACTTGTTGATGGTAATTATGTTTTAACTAATGATCATATATGTAATTTAAATAAAACATATTATTACATAAAGAAAAACATATCATATATAAAAACACAAGATAATCCTTTATTAGATGATAAAGATTATTATATAAGAAGAACTACAAAAGATGGTGCATATGTCCACGGAAAAGATTATGATTCTAAAAATGATGAGGATGTCACATTATCATATAATGAATTAGTTTCATTTAAAGAAGATAAATAGCTGTTTATCTTCTTTTTTAATTTTTTAATATATTCTTGTTGACATATCTTTATGGCTTTGCTATAATAATTTTGCATTTCAAAAATGCCGCAGTAGTACAATGGTTAGTACGTGTGCTTGCCATGCATAATATGGCGGTTCGATTCCGCTCTGTGGCTCCAATAAAAAATGTAAGGACTGATTAATCAGTCCTTT
>JAEEGL010238418.1_pt1 | contig 11860 bp, 8 predicted proteins | sample 9134231 | NCBI WGS metagenome assembly JAEEGL01 (sample SAMN16246548, study PRJNA631951) | gut metagenome | biome: gut microbiome; feature: rumen; material: fiber-attached | host: Bos | place: Iran: Karaj | collected 2018-10 | reverse complement strand
ATGATATAAGGTATCAAAGCTGTCCGCTCCCATAACCACGGCAATATAAGGACGCCCTGATATGGATTTCAGATACAGGATGATACATTTTCCGGCTGCCGCCGTACTTCCGGTCTTTCCGCCTACGACCGTGATATTCTCCGGCGAATCATACCCCTTCAGGAAATACTGGTTCGTTGTGGAGATCTCCTTGGTCACCTCGCCGTTTGCAGCGGAAATATAGGAAAACTCGTATTTCTCGGTCTGTATGATCTTTATAAACTCAGGATACTGCAAAGCCGCCTGAAAGATCAGATACAGGTCATAGGCACAGGTGTAATGCTCTTCGTTCGTCAGACCGTGCGGATTGACAAAATGGGTATGTGTTGCCCCCAGTTCCTCCGCTTTTGCATTCATCATCTCGGCAAAGTCTTCCGGTGTGCCGCCGATATACTGCGCTAAAGCCAAAGCGCCGTCATTAGCCGAATACACCAGCGTAACATAAAGCAGATCCCGCACAGAGATCCGGTCTCCTTCTTTAAATCCGAAATTCTGTGCTCCCTCTTCGCGGATCGTCACATCCCCGATCGGTATGATCTCATCAAGATTCTGGCAGTTTTCCAATACCAGCAGTGCTGTCATAACCTTGGTCAGGGAAGCCGGGCTCAACCGTTCGTTTGCCTGATAGGAATACAGCACATTGCAGCCTTGAATATCATAGACGCATGCAGCTTTTAAGGTATCCGTAGAAACCGAACTGTTTTCGGTCACATCCGCAACAGCGGCACACAGCTTTTCTGCAAATAAAGGAACCTGTGCCTGTTCCACATTGGAGGTCAGAGAAAAATCGGTACTGCCGTCCAATGTTCCGTAGGGCACAGGTACTTCTACACTGCCGCACCCGCAAAGGAGCCCGAGGATCGTGAGGATCTCCAGACCGCATTTTAATGGATTATTTATACATTTCACGCCACTCAAGGTCTCCACGTTCCAAAGAATTGATCAAAAGTTCCGCACTGGCCAGATTGGTTGCCAGCGGGATATTGTGCATATCACACAGCCGCATCAGATTGTTGGCATCCACTTCGTGCGACATCGGGTTTAACGGGTCACGCAAAAATATTACCAGGTCGATTTGGTTATGTTCGATCTGGATCGCGATCTGCTTTTCACCGCCCAGATTACCGGCCAGGAACTTGTGTACTGTAAGGTTTGTCACTTCTTCGATCAGACGGCCGGTGGTTCCCGTAGCGTACACCTCGTGTTTGCTCAGGATCCCGCGGTAAGCAATACAGAAATTCTGCATCAGCTTCTTTTTGGCATCATGTGCGATCAATGCGATATTCATAAAAAACACCCCCTAGAATGGTTAAATATCTACGTGAAGATCTTCCTGAAGCAGTTCCGTAAAGGAGATCGTTCCGCTCGGTCTGGGCTGTGGCCGTCGTAAGCCGACGCTCAATACAAATCCCATCCCGATATAGAGACTGACAAGCGAGGTCAGTCCGTAACTGACAAAAGGCAGCGGCAGACCGGTATTCGGTAAAATTCCGGTCGTTACACCGATGTTGATAAAACTCTGAAAACATATGATCGAGCCCATTCCGAAACAGATGATCTTGCCGGAAATGTCCCGCGCTTTTGTTCCTACAAAGTAGCATTCTCCCGAGATCAGCATCAAAAGAATGATCGTGACCGAGGTACCTGCAAATCCCATCTCTTCCCCGATGATCGCAAAGATAAAGTCTGTCTGCGGTTCTGATATGTAGTTTCCGTTTTTGACCGATCCTACCTCGTTGTTGTTCAGTCCCTTGCCCCAGAGCTTTCCGGAACCGATGGCCGTGATCGAGTTTTGCTGCTGATATGCCGTCGTCAGCGAATACTTGTCCGGCTGCAGCCAGGCGAGAATACGCTTCTGCTGGTAACTGTTGATCAGGGTCTGATCAGGCTGCAGGATCAGGAAAAATATGATCACAGCGGCCGGAATCATAGCGGTCAGCGTTCCCAGGATCACCTTATGACTGAGGCCTCCCACATACAGTATCATTGCAAAGATCACAATAACCATAATACTGGTGGAAAGATCAGGCTGCTTGTAGATCAGGTAAAATACCGGTGCAAACAGCAATAACATCTCCAGGATTACTCTGGGCGTATTGAGATTTTCTCTTCGTTTCATTATAAACTGTGCAAAAAAAAGTATCAAGAATATTTTTGCCGACTCCGACGGCTGGAAACGGATTCCGGCGATCTCGATCCAGCGCTGGGCATTGTGCGATGAATCTCCGACAAACTTAACCAGAAGCAGCAGGGCCAGGTTTCCGAGATAGATCAGCCAATACAGTTTCAGGATCACGCCGTAATCAAAGAAACTGATCACCAGCATCAAAAACACGCCAAACAAAAGCCCCAGGATCTGGCGCATCTGAACGCTCTCCTTGGCACTGCCGATCGCAAGAATACCGATCGTGGAGATCGTCAGCAGTAAAAACACAAGGCGGAAATCAAAATATTTGATCGATAATTTCTGTTTCATAACTTCCCTTATCTTCTTTTGGCAGGATCAGTCGCCGGCGGATTCGATCGTAGCATCCGAAGCCGTACCCGTGATCAGACTCTCCTCATCTTCCAGACCGAAATAATACTGAAAACAGTCATGCCCTACCTGTGCCGCAAAATCCGAGGAATACCCGTTTGCGATACGCACAGCGATCGCGATCTGCGGATGCTCATAAGGCGCATAACCGACAAACAACGCGTGGTTTGGCTTATTGGTTGCCTCCTGTGCGGTACCGGTCTTGCCGGCAGACTGAATGGCCAGATCATCAAAATAGGATTTGGACTCTATTACGCGCCGCATGCCGAGATGAACGGCATTCCAGACGCTCGGATCCAGCACAACCTCATTATGGATATGCGGCACAAAATAATAAGCCGGATTGCCGGACGGATCCCGGATCTCATGGATCAGGGTCAGATCATAGACTGTTCCGCTGTTGGCTACTGCCGATACATAACGGGCCAGGCCTACGGTAGTATAGTTGTGGGTACCCTGTCCGATCGCTGAGGCTACCGGATACTTATCGGATACCTGCGGCTCCGCTTCCGTGATCTCGACGCCGGATTTTTCATTGAGCGCAAACCAGTCCACATATTTACTCAGGCGGTCGATACCGACATGATCATTGTAGCCGCTGCCGTCATTTGCCAGTTCATAACCGACTTCATAAAAGAAGCAGTTACAGGAGTTTTCGATTGCTCCGGTAACGTTCAAGTTTCCGTGGCTTCCCGGATAGATCCAGCAGTTGTGTACCGTACCGTTCAATTTGGTAAACGAACCGGTACATTCGATCTGCGTATTCAGATTGATCACGCCTTCCTGGATTCCGGCGATGCTGGATACCATTTTAAACGTAGATCCGGGCGCAGTCCGCTGCTGCGTTGCGTAGTTCCATAACGGTTTGGAACGGTCATTGGTCAGTTTTGCCAGATAGGCGGAATCGGCGGTATTGGCCAGCCGGTTATTGTCATATCCCGGATAGGAAACCAGTGCCAGCACCTCTCCGGTGTCCGGATTGGTAATGACCACTGAGCCGGAACAAGGCTCCAGTCCAAGCTGGGCCGGCGTCAGATAAAGATGCGAGATCATATAGGATATAAAGCTGTACGAAGTGATCCTGCCGCTGCGTAACGCTTCCACCCGTTCCGTTTCCGTCTGGATGATATCCTGTTCCCAAAGGATCAAACAGGTCTGTTTGCCGCTGATCCGGTCCTCGAGGAGCATATATTTATACAGTTTCTTGGAAAACTCAGTGCTGTTCTCCAGACGGGCAATAATATCGGATACCAGCGCACGATAAATCTCTTCCGAATCGGCATACTGGCTGCTGATCGTTAGTTTACTGATATCGATCCACTGCTTTGATATACAGTACAGGAGAAACTCCCGTATACTGATCGTCTCCTCATAGCGCCATTTGATATAGGTTTCATCCGTCGTATCGATCTCTGAGGTGTGCAGTATGCCTACATTATCGGAGCCGAGCAGCGTTATCACATAGCTTTCGTATTCCTGCAGTTCCTCGGAAAGATCCTTATAAGGCTTATCTCCGTTCAACATCTCCTCGCGGAGCAGTTCGGAAACTTCCGACTGCTTCTGCAGAAATGCAGAGTATACGGCTTTTTCATTCTCACCGGCATAGGATTTGGACAAATGATCCAGATTGATGACATTGTTACCGTATAGTGCGGAATATACGTCATAGACCGGGATCAGACGGTTACGTCCGGTCTGGGAGATCGTTTTTTCGTTTCGAAGCTTGCCGACCAGGATACCGGCGATCTTCTGCTCCAGCAAATGATAGGCTGCCATCTGCAGTTCAGTATCGATCGTCAGATACACATCGTTTCCGGCGATCGGCAGCACAACATTCTGCGTTTCGATGATCTTTCCCATATTGTCAACGTATACGGTCTCGGATCCTTTCTGGCCGCGCAAATCCGCTTCCATGGAATACTCGATGCCTGTTTTTCCGACAAAGTCCGTGGTGGCATAATCCGGATTCTCCGCGGAATAACTCTCATATTCGTTTTGTGAGATACGGCCGGTGTAACCGATGATCGGCGAAAAATAGACCGCATGATTATAGCGGCGGATCGTATCCTGTACAACCGATACGCCCTGCAGGGTATCGCTGTTTTCCATGATCACGGCAACCGTCTTGTCCGAAACATCGGTCGCTACGGTCGTAGCAATATACTTCTGGAACGAATTGAGGCTTAAATGGTAACGGATGATGGCAATCTGCAGGATCTCTTCTTTGGTGTATCCCATCATCGGAAAGAAACCGGCTTTACTGCCGCCGTGGGCATAACTGCCGATCCCGAATTTTTTGGCACCTGCCAGATACGCCATTACCTCATCCGGCGTGGATGTGCGTTCCGCATAGAGCAGGTCGCCGATTGCAGCCCGCCCGTAAATATCTGCCAGGAAACGCAGACGCGGCGTTCCTTCGTATGCGAATGCATAGTTACCGTCTTCGTCAAGATAGATACCGAAATCGTTCAGGATCGGATCCCCGTTCGCTTCGATCATCTTCACCATATTCAATATGATCCCGTTCAGTTTTTCGTTCTTGCCCTCGCCGGATTCGATGGTATCCGTAATCGTGACCGAATAAGCCAGCTCATTATAAGCAAGCAGTTCCCCGTTACGGTCATAGATATTACCGCGGGATCCCGGAATACTGATCTCTTTTTCGATACTTAAGGTAAAATTGTCCATATAGTTTTCGCCCTGCACGATCTGCAGAGAAAAAACACGTGCCATCAGAATACAGAAGACAATAAACAAAAAGAGATACGGAATAAAGTATCTCGCCTTGAAAAAGCGTATGAACTTTTCACGTAAAAAAGTAATCATCCGCCGAACCCTTCCGATCCGGGATCTTCCGCCAGACTACCCGGATCAAAATGATCTGAATCGTTCTTATCGGGCGTGTATTGTACAATATGCATTTCGATCCAAAGCGCCAGCGGATACAGAACCGCTGCCGAAAGCATTGTTGTGACCAGTTCCGGCAGCATCCTGTACAAAAGGTAACTGCCAAAATGAAAGTTTCCGTACAATACTTCAAACAATAAAAAGCGAAGCAATAACACACCAAGATCCGCAAAAAGGATCATAAACAGCGGTAGGCGGTGTTCGTGTTCGTCGAAAATACGATGAAACTGTCCGCACAAAAAACCGACATATACATAGATCAGAGCGTGCAGACCGATGGTATCCATAAAAAAGATATCAACAAACAAACCGGCGAAAAATCCGCAGAACATCGCTGAATGCTCGCCGCGAAGCCACGCGTGAAGGCACACGGCGACGAGGATCAGATCCGGTATGCCCCAGGTGATTGAAAACGCGGGAAAAACACTGTATTGCAAAAGAAAACAGAGAAAAACACAAAGGGCTGCACTGAGTTTTTCTTTAATGGCAATCCACATGTTTACTTCTCCAATGCCCTTTTGGTTTCGGTGATCACCAGCACATCGGTCAGATGATCAAAGTCTACGACCGGCGTGATCTTTCCGGACATGGTCAGATGATTGGCGTCCTCTTCTACGGTTGCGATATATCCGATCAGAATCCCGGGGAGATATCGGTCACTGATATTTGAAGTGACCACTTTATCTCCGGCAACAACAAGGTGTTCCCGGTCCACCAGCTGCGAATAACAGATCATCCCCTGTTTCATCTGTTCCATACTGCCGCTGACAATCAGATTATCCTGCGTGTGCAGGACAGATCCGCTGACGTTGGAATTGTCGGAAATGATCGTCGTGACACGGGCCCAGTTGCTTCCGGTCTCACTGACGATCCCAACCAGGCCGGAACCTGCCAGTACATTCATATTTACGGTGATTCCGTCTTCACTGCCCTTATCAATCAAAAACGAGTTAAAACGGTTATCGTTACCGGCGGCGATGATCCGGGCACCCACTTTATCGTACTCGGCATATGTACTGTCCAGTTCGAACAGTTCCCGCAGGCCGGTCAGTTCATAATGATCCTGCATCAGCTGCGCATTCTCACGGTTCAGCTCATCGATCTTCTGCCGTAGTTCCTCGTTCTCTTTGTTCAGCTCTGCGATGGTATGCTTCTCTTCGACAAAAGTGATCAGATCATTGCTTACTTTTGCAATCCCTTTTTGTACCGGCACAAAAATAAAACCGGCGGTATTCTGCAGAAAACCGTTCTGTATCTCATGCGTAAAGGTATACAGCATAAGTGCGATACAGATTGCGGTAAAGATCAGCAGTAAATACTTTCCGGGGATCTTTTTCTTTTCTTCTTTTTTCTTGATTACCGGACACATATTTTCTTACTTATTGTTTTCCAGACTGTATGCCAGGGATGCATAACGTTCATCCCGGATGATCGTAGAAAGTCCCTTCACGACACAGGCGATCGGTTCGTCACCGATATTTACCTTCAGCCCTGTATTGTCACTGATTTTGTTGGCCAGATGGCCCGCGATGCACGCACCGCCGCACAGGCAGATACCGTTACGATAGATATCCGCGCCCAGTTCAGGTGGCGTATGCTCCAGCACCTGTCTTACATTATCCACAATACCGTCAAATGTGGCGTTCAGACATTCATTGACCAGTGCGGTCGAAATTTCTTTTTCGATCGGCAGACCGGAAATGATATCACGTCCGTATACCACGGCGTTCTTTTTCTGGTTTTCCACTTCACGTACGGCGATCTTCAGTTTTTCGGCAGTCTTGGAGCCGATGAACAGATTATACTCCTGACGAACCGCAGCCTTGATCGCATCGTCCAGTTTCTGGCCACCGGTTTTGAGAAGCTGTGACAATACAATGCCGCCCAGAGAAAGCAGGGAGATCTCGGTGGTGTCGTATCCCACATCCACAACCATCATTCCCTGGGAGTTCTTAACATCGATATCCATTCCCAGAGCATCGGCAACCGCTTTCTCCACGACATAGACATTCCGCGCTTTCACATTGCTTTCGCGGATCAGATCCTTAAAAGCACGCCGCTCCACTTCAGTCACATCGGTCGGAATGGCGATATAATAATCTGCAGGCCGGATGTTGCCTTTGCACTGGTCGCTGATAAAATAATGGATCAGGGTATTCATATTGCGGATATCCGCAATCTTACCGTTCACCACGGGAAAAGACACATGAATATTCTCCGGTGCCTTCTCGTACATATCAAAAGCAGAATCGCCATAGGCAAACAGGGTATCCCTTCCCTGAATGGCGATCATGTTCTTTTCCATAAAATAGGAATTGTTGATCCCGTTGTATATCTTTATATTGCCGGATCCCAGATCGATCCCGAATGCATTGATGCCCACTTCTTATGTCCCTTTCTGTGCAATTAGCCTAACACTTCATTTTTTATGTATTTTCAACTAAAGTATCCAATATTTTACCACAATATCACGAAAAAGTACAGATATCGTATCTTTTGCCTAAGCCAGACCATTCCGGATCTGTTCCAGCATCTTTTCCGCCGGATCAGTACAGACAGACCGGTCAATCCAGATCACGGACGGTTCCCGCTTAAACCATGTCAGCTGACGCTTGGCAAAGTGACGGGTGTCCCGCTTGATCGTATAGATGGCTTCTTCCAATGTACAATCACCGTTTAAATAGTCATAAATCTCTTTATAGCCCAGCCCCTGCATGGATACGGCAGTTCGCGGAATGCCCTTCTCTTTCAGCTTTTGTACTTCTTCTACCAGGCCGGCTTCGACCATCTTGTCTACGCGCCGGTCGATCCGTGCATACATGGAAGCACGTTCATCCGTGATCACAAAGAATTTTGCGTCATAGGCTTCCTCTTTGGCACGCTGCTCGGCATTGTGCTTCGAGATCGGTTCGCCGGTCTCGTGAAAATATTCCAGGGCACGGATCACGCGTTTCACATTGTTCTCGTGAATGCTTTCGCACGAATCCGGGTCGACCGCCTTCAAGCGCTCATAGAGGATGGCAGTACCTTGTTCCGCGGCGATCTGTTCCAGCTCATGGCGATAGGTCAGATCCGTTTCCTCTTCCGTAAAGTCAATATCATAAAGTACCGACTGGATATAAAAACCGGTGCCGCCGCATATAATGGGAATATGTCCCCTCTCGTATATGTCCTGTATCGCTTCTTTGGCCATCTTTTGAAATATTGTGACATTAAAGTCTTCGGTCGGATCCAGTACATCGATCAAATGATGCGGTACCCCCTGCATCTCTTCTTCGGTGATCTTGGCTGAGCCGATATCCATCCCACGATACACCTGCATCGAATCTGCCGAGATCACTTCTCCGCCGATCTTCTTTGCAACTGAAACCGCGGCTGCGGATTTGCCTGTGGCCGTCGGGCCGGCTATAATGATGAGTGGTTGTTTTTGTTTCATTAGTTCACAATCCTCTTAAATTTCCGTTCCAGTTCTGTCCGGCTCATCGAAAAGATCGTCGGACGGCCGTGGGGACAATGGTACGGGTTCTTTAAGGATAACAGTTCATCCAGTACCGCATCCATCTCCTGCATACTGATCACATCACCGCCCTTCACCGATGCTTTGCAGGCCATGGTCGCCAGTACGCGGTCGATGATATCCGGTGTTGACCGAAGCCCTTTTATGGAGAGTTCGTTTAGAATCTCCAGAAATAAAGTTTTCGGCTCTTTCCGATACAGATCCAACGGAATGGTCGAGATCGCGTATTCTGTACCGCCGAAGGATTCGATCGTAAATCCCAATTGTTCAAAATATTGCTGATAAACTTCGAGCACTTCCGTCTCCGAAGGAGACAGACTTACGATAATCGGCGGATTTAACTGCTGTGTATATACTTCATGTGCTTCGTATTGACGTACAAGTCGCTCATAGTTCACCTTTTCATGGGCTGCATGCTGATCGACAAAATACAGCTTTTCCTGATAGGCAAACATCCAGTAGGTATTGAAAATCGAACCAATCAGCCGGTACTGCTTCCTTGCATTCGCGGAGATCACCCGCTCCATGGGAAGCATTTCCATCTGCTTTGCATTTTTGTATGGATCCTCCGGAACGGTATAGGGGATCTCCTTCGTTGCCGGCCGAGCCGTAAAGGAGGATATTGGTGTTTCCTTTTCTTTTGCAGCAGACTTGTCTATTTCTGCATCGATGGCCGGCGCAGCCGGTGTTGATAACACGGCATTTGTCACTTTCAGATCCACGACTTTGGCGCTGTCATCGTCCTCATCGAAGGAAATATCAAAGATATCACGGTTGTTCTTATTGACCGGGAGTTCATCGTTTGCAGTATCGCCAGAGCCTTTTTGAAGATCATTTTCCGGCTGTTTTTCTTCCGGACGATCGTTCACGGCTGCCAAATGATCAGAATTCTCCGAACCATTACCGGGTACTTCCTCTGCCGGTTCCGGCTTCCCGTCCTCCTTTTCCGACACTTCCACCGGAATAAAACGGGATTCGGCTTTCTTTACTTCAGATTCCGATACTCTTCGGAAATCATCCCTGCGTTCCGCCTCAAAGGGTTCCGGGGCTGCAACCTTCTCTTTTTCCTCGGGCTGCTTTTCCAGGATACTTTCCGGGATCATCTCCTGCTGGTGCAGGGTATCGGAAACGGCCTGACTGATGGTATCAAAGCATACCTGGCGGTCATGAAAACGCACGTCCATTTTGGACGGATGGACATTCACATCGATCTCAGAGGCATCCATGGTGATATGCAGTACGCAGAACGGAAACTTGTGCTGCATTGTATAACCTTTATAGCCTTCTTCAATGCCCTTGGATACGATTTCACTGCGGATATACCGGCTGTTCAGAAAATAGTTTTCGAAATTTCGGTTCGGGCGGTTCAGTACGGGGCTCCCCAGATAACCGTCGATACGGATACCCTGTACATCATAAGAGATGGGCACCAGTTCACGCGCTGTTTCTTTTCCGTAGATGCGGTAGATAACCTCCTTCAGGTCTCCGCTGCCCGTGGTCATAAACCGTGTACTTCCGTTTACAATGAACTTATAGGACATATCCGGGCGGCTGAGGGCCAGATGCTCCATCAGTTCCGAAATAACATTGGCTTCGCCGGTGGCAGACTTTAAGAATTTACGGCGAACCGGTGTATTGTAAAAAAGATGCGCCGCGATGATCGTTGTACCATCCGGTGCACCGATGTCTTCCAGTCCTTCCGCAACACCACCATTGATCGTATATTTATGCCCCATCAGTTCATCGGCACACTTGGTGATCATCGTTACCTTGCAGACCGATGCGATACTGGCCAGTGCTTCACCGCGGAATCCCATGGAATGCAGATGCTCCAGGTCGGAGATGCTTCGGATCTTTGAAGTCGCATGGCGTAAAAATGCGGTCGGGATATCCTCGACGGCAATTCCGCATCCGTTATCCGTAACGCGGATAAAATCGATACCGCCGCCTTTGATCTCTACCGTGATCGCATCAGCGCCGCTATCCATGGCGTTTTCCACAAGCTCTTTTACAATGCTCGCCGGCCGCTCTACGACTTCGCCGGCCGCAATCATATCTATAGTCTGATTATCCAGTACTTTGATCTGTGACATATGCCTTCTCCTCTGTCTGCAATAGGCAATATTATAGCGGAAAATGCAAGATTTCTCAATAACAAAGCGTTCCGCATGCAGAATGCCGACGGAACGTAGTGTAAGGAATCCGGGCTATTGTGCAAGTCAGCTTCCAAGGATAAGAAAAAACCGGGGTTTCCCGGTTTTTTCTTATCCTTTATATCGGTTTTTCAGTTTGCTCTGCAGATGATACAGGGTATTGAGCGCATCCAGAGGTGTCAGTGTCGTGATCTCCAGTTCAGACAATTCCCTGAGTATATCTTCGTCGGATGTGGTATCAAAGAAGGACATCTGCCCGAGATCGGCCTCATCATAGGAAACCGGTTCGTGCTTTTTCAGGTCATTACTCACGGCGATCTGCTGGATCTTTTCGGTGATATCATTATCCAGAAGCTGCATTACGATCTGCGCGGCGCGGTCGGTAACTTCCGCGGGCACACCGGCCAGTTTGGCTACCTGGATACCATAGCTCTTGTCGGCACCGCCCTTGACGATCTTTCGCAAAAAGACGATGTCATCGCCTTTTTCCTTGACGGCGATACAGTAATTGTTCACATTATCCATCTTGCCTTCAAGCTCTGTCAGTTCGTGATAATGTGTCGCAAACAGCGTCTTGGCTCCCAGCAGTTTCTTGTTGCTGATATGTTCGATCACGGCCCAGGCGATGGACAGGCCGTCAAACGTGGAGGTACCGCGCCCGATCTCATCAAGAATGAGCAGGGATCTTGCCGTCGCATTTTTCAGGAT